>JAABUS010003503.1_pt1 | contig 25312 bp, 25 predicted proteins | sample 5560161 | NCBI WGS metagenome assembly JAABUS01 (sample SAMN10711885, study PRJNA513376) | rock metagenome | isolation source: Antarctica rocks | place: Antarctica: Victoria Land, Trio Nunatak nord | collected 2016-01-04
TGTTGGTCCACCGGGCACAGTGGTATGTGCTATGACGGGATGCCGCCCCGCCCGCTGCCCTCGGTGGGCGGGACCGACGGCCCGATTGGTCTCGCCTTCGCGCGCGACCGCTGGCGCTTTCGTGTCAGCGTCACCGACGAAGAAGGCGACCGAAGCAACGTCGACCTCGTCCGAACCAGCCCGCGCCACTGGCGTCTTGCCTTGGGCGCGCTTCCCGACGGTCGCTACCGCGCCGACGTGTTCGGACGCGGGCCGCAGGGCGACGTCGCTGCCGCCTTTGCCTTCACGCTCAACTGAGAGCCACTCCGACCGGTTGCCGAAGTCCCGGCTAACCGCGTGGTCCTGTCAGTTCAGGCGATCGATGGCCGGCCATCGATCGAAGCCTGAATCGAAGGACATCAGCTGACGCACGCCGGCATGCTCCATGGCGGCAAGGTGTACTGCATCGCGGGCCGACAGGCCGACCGCCGCGCCAACGATCTCCTTCGCTCGCTGAACCGTTCGGAGATCAATGGGCAGCACCTCGTCTACTAATGGCACCAGCGCATCGAACGCGGGCTGGATGGCTTCGAGCCGCTGGATAGCGTGGTAACGGTGCAGGATCTCTTGCAACACCTCGGCGTCGGTGACCAGTCGCTCTTGCCGGGCAGTGGCGGACTCCAGCAGACGTTGCGCGATGTCTTTGTTGGGATGTGGAGCGCCCACGAGGTACATGGGCACGTTCGAGTCGATGAATATCACGCCCCGTAGCCCCGCTCGATCTCTTCGAGCATCTGGTCGATGTCCGGTGCGGAAAACCGGTGAACTGCAGCCGCCCGGATCGTGGCGAGCCTGTGCTCAACGTCGCCCGTCGTATGCCGCCGCCGGGCCTCCCGCAAACTTCTGCGCACCCAGTCAGAGACGGTAACGCCGTCGCGCGCTGCTAGATCCCTCAGGTTGCGAGCGTCCTCATCAGTGAGGATTACCTGCAGTCGCTTACTCATGTTATGAGTATAGACGACTCAGCCTGAGCACGGTTGCCGAGCGTGCGCAACGCCAGCCGCCGTAGCCCCCGCTGCCGACCTACGCACCTGCTCCCGCGATGGGTCTCACAACCACCTGAGATAGATACCGGCGCACGCGGCCGCCGCCAGCAGTGCCAGGTAGCCGAGCACGATCCGGGTGTCGCCCAACAGGCACTTCGAACGGGTCAGTCCGGCGCGGCGTGCCTTCCAGTAGCCGGTGAACCCGAGAGCTGCGAACAACAACAGCGCCACCGGACCCAGCAGCCACCCCAGGGCTGCAACCGTGGCCAAGATGCAAAGCCTCAGGGGGTCGTACGGAGTCGGATCGGCCTGTTCGCCTTCGTCGGGCAGCCGGCTCTCGCCGGGGTGGCGCGCGCCCGGTGGGTCCAGGGTCGTCACGAGCCGCCTCCCCGAGCGGTGGACAACCGGTTGCGGCCAAGCGGCGTCCACGCCTGGACTGCACAAAAAGGCGCGCACTGGTCGGCGCCGGTCTCCTCGTTGACTGTGCCAACGTGCACGCAGCACTGGGTGAGCCGCTCCTCGATCATCGTGTGCATGTCCATGAAGGGCTTGACCGTGATCCGCTTCACCCGCTCTCCCAACGTCGAGCGAAGCGGCGCCCGGCGGCCAGGCAGCTGAGCGGCCGCGAGCTTGGTGAGCGTCGCGATACCGAGGTCGCAGTTCTCGCAGATGTCACGCCAGATGCTGCTCATGCTCGGGTGCGACAGCGACGACTGCTCGCTCAACAGGTCGAGCAGCGAGTCCTTCACGATCGTGCGCATCTTGGCCGGGACCTCCTCGTCGGCGAACCGGTTGGCCAGCAGCTCTGGCTCCAGGTCGAGCCACCGTTTGAGCTGGTCATGACCGATCAACGACGTCAGCGAGCGCCAGCTCCCGGAGTCGTCCCGCAGCAGGTATCCCACCGAGCAGCAGTGCGGGTGCGAGCACGGCAGCGCCGTCAGGTCCTTCCACGTCACCACACCGGCTGTCTGCTCCTCCAGCCGTGCGAGCACCCCGGTGTGGGTGAGCCGGTCCATCGGGTCGACCCCCGCAGAGCGCCCGGAGCCGAACACGGGCTGGATCGTGACGCCGCCGACGTACGGCGTGTCGAGCGCCCGCTTGATGACGAACCCGAGTTCGTCGTCGTTGACACCGAGCGCCGCGGTCATCGTCAGGGTGGTGAAGACACCGGCTGCCGAGAGCCGCTCGATCGCCCGTTCCTTGAAGCGTCGGATGTCGGCGCCGCGATGGTGCGTCGACGCCTCTGCGCTCGCGCCGTCGTACTGCAGGTAGACCTCGACACGCTCGCGATGCCGCTCCAGCAGCGCCAGCAGGGCATCGTCGGAGGCGATCCGCAACCCGTTGCTGTTGAGGAGGATGCGCACGATCGGCCGGGCCACGACCTCGGCGATGAGCTGCTCGAGCTGTGGGTAGAGCGTCGGCTCGCCACCCGACAGCATGAGCACGTCGATCCGGCCGTTCTCGCGGGCCAGCCGATTGTCGATGCTCGCGAGCACCGACGCGAGCGGCGCCACGGCCGTCAACGCGGGCGCCGAGTCGGAGAAGCAGGTCGGGCAGCGGAGGTTGCAGTGGTCAGTGATGTCCTCGAGCAGGATGCACGTGTGCTGCGTCTGCATCTCCGGCAGGCCGTCCGCGTAGGCCGCGGGGACCGGGGCGAAGTTTCCGGCCACGTCGGGCGTGTGAGCCTTGGTCGGCGCAGTCCACTGCTCCAGGTACTGGAGGATCTCGGCCGACTCGTCGTACAGCGTCCGCACCAGCCCGTGGGTGCGGCAGCCGCGCTCGAGCCAGACGCGGCCGTTCCGGATGGCCAGCCAGCCCGACAGCCGCTCCACCTGGTCCAGGGGCCGGTCCGGCTCCTCCTCGTGGCAATGCGGACAGAATGCATTGACGTACCGGTGGATGCGGTAGTCACGCAACTGCATGCCTGTGGTCATCTTCATAGCCTCGGTGGGCATCAGCCGAAGTCTGCCGTGCTCAGCCAGTACAGGCACGTGCCCGCGGACACGACGAGCCCCACCGCGAACCCCGACAGCATGCCGATCCCGGTACGACGGGTGGATCGCTGGACGGCGAGAGCGATCGCGATGACCAGCAGTACCGGCAGTACAAACAACCCAGCGAATAGGCCTCCGCCGAGGAAGCTGAACAAGATCGGGCTGAACGAGGCGAGCAGCGCCCCCACAAGGCCCAACGCCACGCCCAGACGAGTCGACCCGCCGCTGTCAACACCGGTCGGCGAATCGACAGGCGGAGGGGGCGGAAACGAGCCACCTGGGTAGCCCCCGCCATGGTCGTTGTCTTCGGTCACCAGCACTCCTGGGGGTCAGTCGATGTCGAGTCGCTCATGCGAGCTGCACCTGACGGACGTCGTACGCACCTCGGCGGAACTGGTAAGCGACCCGGACCAGAAGCATGGGCACCGTGACAGCGAGGAACAACTGGGGGCGCGTCAAGCCAGCGAAGACCACCTCGTTGCCGCGGACGAACTCGACGAGAAAGCGGAAGATGCCGTACGCGGCGAGGTAGAGGGTGAGCGTCTCACCCGGCGCGATCGGCTGGCGCCGCAGCCACCCCCACAGCACCCCGAACGCCACCAGGTGGAAGGCGATCTCATAGCCGAACGACGGATGCAGGGCTAAGCCGGCCGGGCCGTCCAGCCGAGCGGCCTGCTCGGGTGACAGCGTGATCCCCCAACCTGAATGCGTGGGGGTCCCCGGAAGCTCGGTCAGCAGGCAGCCGATGCGGCCGACCGCCATACCGAGCGCGACCGCGGGCGCGAACAGGTCACCGGTGCGCTCGCGGTATCCGATCAGCCGCTTGGCAAGATGAGCACCGACGTAGGCGCCAACGAGTCCTCCGAGGATGCTGCGGTTGCCGTAGAGCCACTGCTCGCTGAGCGAGGCATTCTCCCGCAGGTCGACATGTTGCAACCAGGTGCCCAGGCGCATCATCACCGCTCCACCGACGAGAGCGCCGGCAACGACGACCCAGACCCGGTCGTCGCGGTCACGACCACGACGCCGCGCCTCCAGCCAGAACACCAGGGTGGCGGTGGCGACACCGAGCGCGACGAAGAGCTCATGCCACCACGGGGCCATCATGGGAGAACTATCTCAGAGGATGCACCAGTTTGACGCGTGTTCCCTCCCACCCATCAGCTCCCCGTGCGCCGGTCGGGGAACTCCTGCCCCAGCAGCCTTAGGATCGGCGTGGCCTTCACCGCGGTCTCCTCGAACTCCGCGTCCGGATCGGACAGCGCGATGACAGCCCCGCCGACACCGAACGAGACGCGGTCGGGTTCGACCACCAGTGTTCGGATGACGATGCTGAAGTCAGCGGCGCCGCAGAGGGAAAAGTAGCCCAGCGCACCGGAGTACACCCCTCTCGGCCCCTCCTCGAGGTCGTCGATGATCGACATGGTCCGCAACTTCGGGGCACCGGTCATAGACCCCCCGGGAAAGGAACTGCGGACACAGTCCACCGCCGAGCGGTCCGGGCGAAGCCGCGCCCGCACGGTGCTCACCAGCTGGTGCACGGTCGCATAGGTCTCGACGTCGAACAGCTTCTCGACGTGCACCGACCCGACCTCAGCGCAGATCCCCAGGTCGTTGCGCACGAGATCGACGATCATGAGGTTCTCTGCCCGATCTTTGGGACTCAGGCTCAGGTCGAGCCGCAGCCGTTCGTCCTCGGGAGCAGATGCGCCGCGGGGTCGCGTTCCTTTGATCGGCTTGGACTCCACCCACCGGTCGGAGTCCACCCGGATGAACCTCTCCGGCGAGCAACCCAGCACCGACAAGGAGCCGAACCGGAGCAAGGCGCCGAATGGCGCGGGATTGTCCCGGCGCAGCAGCCGGTAGGCGCTCCACGGGTCCAGTGCCCCGGCGGCACTCACCAAGTTGGTGAGGCAGACCTCGTACGTCTCCCCCGCCCTGATCGCCCGCTGACAGGCGGAGATGAGCATGAGGTAACGATCCCGGCTGATCCGCAGCTCGAGTGGGCCGAGTTCCGCCGCCACCCCTGGCGCGGGCGCCGCTGCCAGCGGCTCAGGAGCAAGCTGCTGCAACCTCGCTGCTGTCTCACGAAACCACGTCTCGGCCGCCTCGTTGTCGTCCTCCTCGCTGAGCGCCAACAGGTAGATGGTGTGTTCGCTGTGGTCGAAGGCGATGACCCGGTCGGCGAACAGCATCACGGCGTCTGGCTGCGGTGAGCAATGTGCCCGGGCCGCTCCGCACTCCGCCTTGAGCTCATAGCCGAGGTAGCCCACCCACCCGAGCGCGAAGTCGAAGGGCAGGCCGGTGGCGGCCACCCGGTGATCTCTCAGATCGGCTCCTATCCAGTCGAAGAATGCGCCCTCGACGACCCGCGTGCCCTCCGTAGATCGCACCGTGACGCGACCGTCCCACACGTCTGCCGTCGCGATACGGGCCAGCGGGCCGCACGCATCACCCATGAACGAGAACCGGCCGTACGCCGCATGCGGGAGGCTGCTGTCCAGCCAGAAGGAGTGGTCCGATCCCAGGTAGAGCGCATCGAAGACCTGCTCGGCCTCGACGTCCAGCTTCAGCGCGCGGTGCGCGACCCGCAGGCACCGAGGTGGCCGTTCGGCCGGTTCGGTCCGGGCGTCCGGCGGGGAGGTGGCGCGGGCAGCTTGGCAGGTGGTGCGGGCAGCTCGGGAGGTGGTGTGCGCAACTCGGGGGGTGGTGAGCCCCACCACAAAGGCGGTGCGCGCTGCCGGCTCGCTGTCCGCCCGAGCGGCGTGCCAGCGGCGGGTCAGTTCGGCGAAGTTGCGCATGATGTGGTGGCCGTGCTCGGTGCACACCGACTCGGGGTGGAACTGCACTCCCCACATCGGCTGATGGCGGTGGCGGAGCGCCATCACCAGACCGTCGGGAGTCCACCCGATGGCCTCGAGCTCCTCAGGCAGGTGGTGGGCCAGCAGCGAGTGGTAACGCACCGCCGCGAAGGGTGAAGGCAGACCGGCGAGGATGTCGACCTGCCTGTGGACCACCTGCGACTGCCTCCCGTGGACCGGCTCCGGTGCCGCCCCGATCTCACCGCCGAGGACGGCGGCGAGGCCCTGGTGACCCAGGCAGACGCCCAGCAACGGTCGGCTGGCAGCACGGATGGCATCGGCGCAGATGCCGAAGTCTGCCTGTCGCTCCGGCCGGCCGGGGCCCGGCGAGATGACGACGTTGTCGAACCGATCGAGTTCTGCGGTCGTCCACCCCGGCTCATCGTTGCGGACGACCTCCGGTGGCACCCCGGTGACCTCGGCGACCAGATGGAACAGGTTGTAGGTGAACGAGTCGTAGTTGTCGATGATCAGCGTCCGCATTCCAGCACCGGTCACCTACATATCGCCGCCCTCGTCGAGCAGGCGCGCGATCTCGCGCTGAATCAGGCCCAGGCGCGCTTCCTTGACCAGCGGCACTTGGCGTCGCCGACGACGGATGTCGGCGAGGTCGATGTCCACGGTCAGCACCTGCTCCTCGCCTTGGGCGGCTTCGGCGACCACGCTGCCCCAGGGGTCGATGACATGCGAGCCGCCCCAGAACCGGAACCGGCCCTCGACGCCGACGCGATTGACGAACACCACGAAGACCTGGAACATCCGGCCGTAGAACCGGGTGATGTCGTGCCAGTACTCGTGGGAATCGTAGCGGTCGGGGAAGCTGCTCTGTGAGCTGGCCGCCGGCACCAACATGACCTGGGCGCCGTCCTGAGTGGCCAGAAAAGCCAGCTGCGGCTGCCACGCGTCGTTGCAACAAAGCACCGCCATCCGGGTATCGGGTCGGGCGTCGAAGGCGCGCAACCTCGGTCCCGGTGTGAAGTGGTTGCGCTCCTCAAACGGCTGGTACGCCGGCAAGTACAGCTTGCGGTGCACGTGCACCAGCCGTCCCGCCTCGTAGTACGCCGTGCTGTTGTAGGTGTGCGCACCTGGCGGGCCGGCCTCGACGAAACCGACGCAGAGCCCGGCCTGGCCGGCGGACTGGGCGAGCTTCTCGATCCGCGGGTCGTCCGGACGCATCGACAGGTCGGCGTCGACCTCACCGATGGAGTACCCGGACAAGAACAGCTCCGGCAGCACGACGAGGTCCGCCGACTCAGCGGCCGCTGTCTCCACTGCGTGGCGCGCTGACTCGAGGTTGGCGTCGATCTCGCCAAGCCGTGAGTCGAGCTGGGCGAGGCTGATCCGCATGACCTTCCCTTCACACGTCTCGGACCCCAGACAGAGCCCGGGATCCGAGACGATCAGACGATGGCTGTCAGCCGATGAGGCCGTTGTCCTCCAGCCACTTCTTGGCGACCGCCTCTTCTGGCAGCCCGTCCACGTCCACGGAAGCGTTCAGCTTCTGCAGCTCCTCGGTGGTGAGCTTGTCGGCGATCGGCTGGAGTACATCCTCCAGCTCCGGGGAGTCCTTGAGCACCGAGTCGTTGACAGTCAGCGCCAGCTCGTAGCCGGGGAAGAACTGCTTGTCGTCCTCGAGCACCACCAGGTCGTTGGCGGGAATCTGGCCGGCGCTCTCGAACACCTCGCCGAAGTTGCAAGGGTCAGCCTTGGGCAGGGCGGTGTAGATGATGTTGAGGTCGACCTCGGTGATCTGGTCGTCGGGAAGCTTGAAACCGTAGGCCTCCTCCACGCCGGGGAACCCGTCGTCGCGGTCGAGGAACTCCGCGGCCGCGCAGAGAGAAGCATCCTCGGGTTTGCTGTTGGCCAGCTCTGCGTAGTCCGAGATCGTCGTCACCTGGAGCTCGTCCGAGGTGGCTTGGGAGGTGGCGAAAGCGTAGGTGTCGTTCGCCTCCGTCTTCAGGATCCACTTGACGCCGTTCTTGGCGTCCTGCTCGGCGACGGCGTCGAACAGCTCCTGGGGGTCCTTCGGCACGTCCTCGGGAGAATTCCCGAGGATTTCGATAAAGCCGGTGCCGGTGTACTCCCAGTACATGTCGATCTCGTCGGACTCGAGGCCCTTGCGGGTGAGCGCGGTGCCTTCGGTGCCTGTCTCGTCCTTCACGGTCGCGCCGGCATCCTCGAGTGCGAGGATCGTGATCTGGCCGAGGATCACTTGTTCGGTGAACTCCTTGGACCCGACGGTGAACGACTTGCCGGCCAGGTCGCCGCTGCCACCACCGCCGTCGTCGCTTCCGCAGGCGGAAGCTACCAGGCTGAGCCCGGCGGCTAGCGCGGTCAGCCGCGCCAACTTCATTGAGTAGCTCATGATGGCTCTACCTTCCGTTGGGTGGTTCCCGTTGTCGATGATTGTTGCATCAGATCACAGTCCCCGCGGGCGTAGGAAGTCTTCCGCGAGTCCAGCCAGGTAGTCGACGAGCAGCGCCAGCACCGCCACCAAGATGCCGCCGATGATGGTGATGAATGGATGGTTGCTCTGGTATCCCGACACGATCAGACTGCCCAGAGTGCCCGCACCGACGAAGGCACCGAGGGTCGCCGTGCCGACGTTGATGGTTAGTGCGGTCCTGAGGCCAGCCATGATGACCGGCACCGCCAGCGGCAGCTCGATCCGGGTGAGGACGGCGAGCTTGGTCATGCCCATCCCGCGCGCGGACTCGATGACCGAGGCGTCGACCTGGGTGAGCCCGACCATCGTGTTGCGTAGCACTGGCAACGTCGTATAAGCGGCCAAGGCGACGACTGTCGGTACGAATCCGATGCTCCATACGATCGCAAAGATGAGCAGCAGCCCGATCGTCGGCACTGCCTGACCGATGTTGAAGAAGGCGATAGCAAAGGGGGTGACCCGGCGGGCGAAGGAGCGGGTCAACAAGATCCCGACCGGGATGGCGATGACCAGCACAAGCAACGTCGAGATAACCGTCAGCTGGAGGTGTTCCACGGTCCTGGCGACGATGTAGTCGAACGCGAGACGCTTCGACTCGGTCGAGTCCAGGTCCTTGCGGCTTATGGACACGAAGGTGAACACCAGGACGAGAGCGAGGAGCACGGGCATGAACAGGTAGCCCCCGAGCGAACGTCGCCGACGGGGAGCGGTGACGACAGCGGCGGCGGACGCGACCAGCGGGGGCTTGGAGGTCGTGGACACGTCAGCTGTCCTCGTCCTCGTCGTCTCCACCACGAAGGCGGCCCTGCTCCGCGCGCCGCAAGCTGCGCACGGTCTCGTTGATCGTGTCGATGTCGACGATGCCCTGGTAGGCGTTGGAGGAGTCCACGACGATCGCGGTGCTGTAGCGCGCAGAAAGCATCTCGTTGAGCGTGTCGCTGAGCGTCGCGTTCGGCTGAACCACTGCCTCGGCAGGAAGGCCGAGCTCAGAGAGTGGACGGCTGCCGCCAGCACGTTGCAGATGGTCGGCGTTGACCCATTTCACGGGGCGGCGCTGGCTGTCGAGGACGAGGACAGCACTCTTGTCGCTGGCCTCGAGCAGGCGGTGCACCTCGTCCCGGCTCGCCCCTTGCTCCACCGTCGGCCACTGGTGCAGCTCGACGTCTCGCACCCGGCTCAGGCTGAGACGCTTCAGTGAGGCGCCGCGGCCGATGAAGTCAGCCACGAAGTCGTCGGCGGGGTTGACCAGGATGCGCTCGGGGGTGTCGAACTGGGCAATGTGCGACTGCTCCCGCAGGATCGCGATGCGATCCCCCATCTTGATCGCCTCGTCGATGTCGTGAGTGACGAAGATGATTGTCTTCTTGATCCGCTCCTGGAGGCGGAGGAACTCGTTCTGGAGCCGGTCGCGGGTGATCGGGTCGATAGCGCCGAACGGCTCGTCCATCAACATCACGTCGGGGTCGGCGCTCATGGCGCGCGCGACACCGACGCGTTGCCGCTGGCCACCGGAGAGCTCCTTGGGGTAGCGGTCCCGATATTGGCCGGGATCCATCCCTACCGTCTCGAGCAGCTCGTCCACGCGCTCTGAGATTCGCTCTTTCTTCCAGCCGAGCAGCTTCGGGACAGTGGCGATGTTGTTGGCGATGGTCGCGTGGGGGAAGAGCCCGATCTGCTGGATGACGTAGCCGATCCGGCGGCGTAGGTGGTCCGGGTTGACCTTGGTGACGTCCTCCTCGTCGAGGAAGATCCGGCCGGAGGAGGGTTCGATGATGCGGTTGATCATCTTCATCGTGGTCGTCTTCCCGCAGCCGGACGGGCCGACGAAGATGACGATTTCACCCTCGGGAATCTCCAGCGACAGGTCGTCGACCGCGGGCTCGCGTTGGCCGGGGAAGCGCTTGGCGAGGTTCTCCAGTCGGATCTTGATGGTGCCGCCGTCGGGCGCAGCCCCGGAGTCTGGCGCTGTCTGTTGAGTGTCAGTCATCGGATGCCTTTCGAGGTCGTCAACCGGAAGATCACGACGTAGACGAGGTCGAAGAGGACCGCCAAGATGATGACGCCTAACGTCCCGGCGAGTACCTCGTTGAGTGCGACCGCACTTCCGATGCTCGCGCCGAAGATCAGCTCGCCCAGACCTGGACCATTGATGTAAGCGCCGATCGCTGCGATGCCGATGAGGAGCAGCGTGGACACCCGCAAACCGGTCAAGACGACGGGCCAGGCCAGCGGCAGTTCGATACGCCACAGTCGCGCGGCCCGCCCCATGCCCATGCCCTGGGCGGACTCGACGATGGCCGGGTCGACCTCCCGGAGTCCGACGATGGTGTTACGAACGATGGGCAGCAGGCCGTACATCGCGAGTGCGACGATGACCGATGGTGCGCCGAGGCCCAGCATCGGTATCTGGATGAGCAGCGTGAACAGCGCCAGAGAGGGAATCGTCAGGAACGTTCCGGTCACCCCGAGGACAAGCTCGCGAGGACGATCAGTGCGGTAGGTGAGGACACCGAGGCCCACGCCGATGACCGTCGAGATGAGGACCGAGATGATCACGATTACTGAGTGGTCGATGGCGAGCTGGATCACGTCCCGCCAGGTGAACTGAAGGTATGTCCAAAGACTCGAGTACCAGCTCACACCATCAGGCATGGCAGTACCTCCGGCATGCGATCAGCGGATGTGACTCCCATATGTCCCCTCCGTGCGGCGTGTTCCTGACCTTGGCACGGTGACCGAGGCCACACAAGACCGTTGCCCAAACGGCAACGCAGATCGTAGCCCCCTCACCGCCGCCGAGCACCGCCCTGGGAGATCTCGGCGGTGTCGTCCTCGCGGCGGGTACGCAGGAGGAGGCCGACCCAGGTCCGGTAGGGCCGCCAGCCGTCGGCGAGGGCGGTGAGCTGGTCGATGGTGGGCTGGTCGAGCGAGTAGGCGTGGGCCATCTCTTCATGCAGCCGGCGCTCGGCGGTGGGGAACAGATCGGGGTGACCGGCGCCGCGGGCGAGAACGAGCTGGGCGGAGAACGGCCCGATGCCCGGGATCTGGGTCAGCTGCGCCAGGGCCTCGTCGATGCTGACAGAGCGGAGCCGGGTGGCGGCGAGGCGACCCTCGAGCGCGGCGTCCGCAACCGCCCGCAGCCGCTCGACCTTGGTCGCGGGCAGCCCGGGAATCGGTCGATCACGCAGCTGTTGAGGGCCGGGGAAGCAGGTCAGCGACTGCCCGGCGACGATGACGGACACGCCCAGCTGCTCGGCGAGACGAGCCTTGACGGCGGCCGCCTGAGTGATGCGGACGCGCTGCCCGATGATCGCCCAGCAGGCGGCTTCGTAGGGGGAGTGGAACTGCACCGGGCGCAGGCCCGGGTAGCGGGCCTGCAGCTCGGCTACGACCGGGTCATTTCGCCCGACGTCGGCGAAGCCGGACCCGTCCACGTCGAGGGACAAGATGCGTGCGACCTGGGCGGCCACCGCTTCGTGGTGGTCCCCGAGCGCTCCGGTCAGCTCGACCGTGGTCACTCCGTCGCGCTGGCGGACAGCGGCACCGACCGGCGCCCACCCGTCATCGGCGGGGAAGGCGAGCCGGAGCAGCCCCGGCTCAGCTGCGGCATCGGGCCGGTGGGCGGGGGCGAAGCCTTCGAGGAAGCGGGTGCTCGCTGCCAGGTCGAAGGGGCCGCGGACGGCTAGCTCAAGCGGGCCGGACATCGTGCTGTCAAGCATCTCAACCCCCGTCTGACGTCACTGCCGAACAGCAGCACACCGGCCTGCGCACCGTCTGACCTTACTGCCGAGCAGCACGCTGGCCCGGGAAAACATGCTGGGCATCCGCGCCGACAACCACGAAGTACGGCGAACACTCAACGCATGAAGTCGTCGATCGCCGCGGCCACCTGGGACGGCTGGTCCTCCGGCGAGAAGTGCCCTGCCGCCGAGGCGATGACGCGGTCTGCGGCGGGCAGCCTCGACTCGAGCGCGGCGCTCACGTCGACGGGCAGCCACCGGTCTTGTTCGCCCCACACGATGCGAGTCGGGGTATGCAGCTGGTCCAACATGGGTTCGAAGTCGGCGGTGTCTTGCTCGTCGAACCCGGAGACGTTTCGCAGCCACAGCCGTTGACCGCGCTCTCCTTCCCACTGGTCGAAGTAGGCGGCGAACACGGCCGGCTCCATGGGTCGCTCGGTGGCGGTTCGAAGGTGCGCGGCGGCCACTTCGCGGAAGATGTGTGTTGGCATGGTCGAGTAGACGTCGAGATGTGCCTTGAGGTGGCGGGTGGTCGCCGTGATCCACGGCCGCAGCACCACCGCGTCGACCAAGACGACGCGCTTGGCCGGGGTGCTCTCGAGGAGGTGCGCCCGAAGCACGGCGGCACCACCGATGTCGTGCCCGACCAGCGTCGGCGACTCCAGGCCCCAGGTCTGCACGAGCTCGGCAAGCACCTGGGCTTGAATGCGAATGGAGACGTCTTGCTGCTCATGCCGCTCGGACTGGCCATAGCCGAGAAGGTCGAGGACGTACACAGTGGATCGCTTGGCGAGCAGCGGGGCGACGTCGCGCCACAGCACCGATCGGCTGGGCGTGCCGTGCACCAGCACCACCGGTGGGCCGTCGCCGAGAACGTCCCACGCAATCTCGCCGAGCCCCGTAGCAGCCCGTTGCTCGAGCCTCCAGGAGGTCGGATCTGAGCCGTGCATGCATTCCACCCTGGCACGGTCGGAAGACGGAGGCCATGGGTCAGAGTCTGAGATTGGGCCAGCCGCGGGTTGCGGTGCGCGACTTCTGTTGCGTACGTCGTCACATTGCCCAAGGAGGTGAGATGCGTGAGCCGTCTGCCAACACAGCCTGGAGGCCGGGTGTGGTGGTGACCCAGGCGGTCGCCCCTGCGGGGCCGGCGTCGATGCGCAGCTCGCTGTCCGCAGGGACGAGCGCGACGTCTCCGGAGTGGAGCTCAGTACTCAGGCCGTCCAGGGTCACCTGCAGCTCACCGTCGAGGACGAGCAGCACCTCTTCGCGGGTCGGGCGATGGGCAACGCCTTGCAAACCGGCCGGGATCTCGAGGCGCCAAGCGCAGAGCTGGCTACTGCCGCGAGCGGGCGCGACGTACGACAGGAAGCGGCTGCCGTGTCTCTCGAACGGGCTGGCTTCGGCTTCTCGATAGAACGGCATGACGCCCCCCATGAGTAGACAAGATACTTGTCTACTCATGGTCAGGCTACTTGACCAGTATGTCAATCTGTTCTCGTGCCGATAGAGAGCTGGCAGACAGCCGCTGGCGTCCTGCGCCTGGGCGGCCAGCTGGTCGAAGGCATCCAGGAAGGTCTCGCCCGCCGAGGGTTCGTCGACGTGCGACCCGCTCACGGCTTCGCATTCGTCCGGATCAGCGATGGCGATGCCACCACCGCCGACGTGGCGCTGCACCTCGAGATAACCAAGCAGGCGGCGAGCCAGCTCGTCGAACACCTCGTGCGGGGCGGATACGTCATACGTCAGATTGATGCACGCGATGCCCGGGCCCGCCTACTCGTGCTCACCGAGCGCGGGCGCGCATGCACCGCCGCCGCCGAAGATGCCGCCGCTGAGACCGTCGAAACGTGGAGAAAGCGGCTCGGGCCGACGGAGTTCGAATCCTTCCAGGCCGCGCTCAGTGCGATCATGACCCCAGGCCGGCTCCGGCCGTCGTGGTGACCATGTCCTCGGCAGCGTCATGTTCGCTGTACGGGTGCCGTGCAGGCACCGCTACCTCCTGGCGGAAGACAGCTCGGCGCAGTGAGCTGTCAGCTCCTCAACGGCGGCTCGCATCGCCTTCGGTCCGAAGCGGCCGGCCGGCCCTTGCAGTCCGAGCACCGCCGTCAGGGCCGCACCAGCGCCACGCACCGGGGCAGCGATCGCGTTGAGGTCCTCCTCGCGCTCACCGACGGCCTGGGCCCAGCCGCGTTGACGGATCGCCGCGACCTCGGCTGCCAGCACCGCGACGTCGGTGATCGTGCGTCTGGTGTACGACGGCAAGGACCCTGACGGCATCGTTCCGGTAGACGCGAGGAACACCTTCCCCGTGGCAGTCGCGTGGGCGATGCTCGGCCGGCCGACCTGAGCGACACTGCGCACCGACGATGAGCTCTGCACGAAGTCGACGGTGATCGTGCCCTCTTCGTAGGGGACCGACAAGGTGGCGGTCTCACCGGTGGCCTCGGTCAAGGCCACCAGGTGAGGACGGCACCGCTCGCGGATGTCGACGCGAGCCAGTGCGGCGTTGCCCAGCTCGACGAGCCTGGGGCCGAGCCGGAACTGGCCGCTGTCGGTGACTCGGCTCACCAGCTCGTCGTGGGCCAACGTGGCAAGCAGCCTCGACACCGTGCTCGGGTTGATACCCGTTCGGCGGGCGATCTCGTTGTTGCCCAGATCGCCGGGTGCGTCCGCGAGCGTGTGGAGGACGGCGACGGCTCGCTCAACTGTCGCCACCGGGCGGTTTCCCGTCGTCACGCCGAAGTCCCGATCAGCGAAGCGCCTGTAGTCAACGACTTCCTCCCGTGCTAGCGTCCGAAGTACAGAATGCAACAGTGTTGCCGATAAGGCAATACTCGCCGTGTCTAGCAGCGGAGACCATGTTCATGTCCCAGCCGGCGTCGCAGCCCGGGTCAGCGCCAATTGCAGGATTGGTGATTCCAAAGGCCGTCCGATATGTCGTTGTGGGCGCCGGCGTGCACGGCCTGTCGACGGCGTGGCACCTGGCACATGAGCTGCGGGTTCGCGGACTTGGCACGGGCGACGACGTCGTGGTGCTCGACAAGACGGCGGTCGGCGCCGGCGCCTCCGGCATCGCCTGCGGCGTCATCCGCAACAACTACTTCCAGCCGGCGATGCGCCGGCTGATGGCGCACTCGGTGGCCGTGTGGGAGTCAGACCCGTCGGCCTTCTCCTACCTCCCGGTCGGCTACCTGCAGGCAGCGCCCGAGGTGATGCGCGCCGATGTCGCGCAGATCTTCTCTGAGCAGCAGGAGATCGGCTACCCCTCGACGTTCGTCGAGGGCGAGGCCGACTGCCAGAAGTACTTGCGCGAGTTGCTGGGCGACTGGCAGGCCCCCGGGATCACCAACGTGCTCCACGAGACGAGGGGTGGCTACGCCAACAACCGCGCCTCCATGCTCGGTCTTGCCGCGAAGGCCGAGGCGGAGGGAGTCCGGATCGTCACCGGCGTGCGGGTGACCGGCCTTGACCTGGCCGACGGCGCCGTCCGTGCCGTCGAGACCGACCAGGGCACGATTCGCTGCGACCAGGTGGTGGTCGCGGCCGGACCCTGGGTCCGTGACTTCTGGGCGATGCTCGACCTCCCGACGACAATCGACGTACGCGGCAGCGACGGACAGCTGCACAGTGGCGTCGACATGTGGACCTACCTGTTCCTGCAAGAGGGAACCCTCGGCGTCGACCCGGGCCTCTTCACCGACACGCGCGGTGAGCTACCGCCAGTCATCCACGTCGACTCAGACGCCGCCCTGTACGACGACAGCGGCGACCTCGTCACCGACGAGATGTGGGGCATCTACTACAAGCCGGACTTCTCCTTCGGCGGTGTGCAAGGAGGCACCATGCCGGTGCCCGTCGATAAGCCGACCGCCGACGTGGCGGTGGACCCCTACGGCCCGGCCAGCCCCGAGTACACCGCGCCCCCCGGCTTCGCTCGGATGTGGACATCGGCGCTCGCCCACTGTCAGCAGCGCTTCGAGGGCACCAGCCACCTGTACAAAGACGAGAACTCCGGCGGACTTGGCTGTTTCACGCCCGACAGCTTCCCGGTCTTCGACACGTTCCGACAAAACGCCTACGTCATCGCCGACTCCAACCACGGTTACAAGATGATCGGCGTCGGCGCTCTCGTGGCGCGCCAGCTACTGGGAGAGCGCCAAGAGATGCTCGCGCCGTTCAGCTTCGACCGCTACGAGCGCGGCGAGCTGCACCCGACAAGCAGCTCGCCCTTCCCGTGGAGTTGATGACGACCTACCGCCCCGCAAGCCTCGACCAGCCTCGAGCCGACAGAAACGAGAGTCCCTGTGCGCATCCCGTATGACGTCCCGAAGATCCACATGTACAGCCGCATCCGCAAGTCGCCGTACTTCTACGCCTCCGAGCGCCACGGCGTGCAGTCCTACACCGTGTGCAACCGTATGTACCACCCGCGCCACTACGACGACATGATCGCCGAGTACTGGAAGCTCGTTCGTGACGTGACCCTCTGGGACGTCGGAGTGGAGCGCCAGGTCGAGATCGCCGGTCCCGACGCCCTCAAGCTGGCCAACATGCTGACGCCCCGCGACCTCACCAAGTGCGCGGTCGGCCAGAACAAGTTCCTGCTCAACACCGACGTAGACGGCGGCGTCATCAACAACCCGGTGCTGCTGCGCCTGGCCGAGGACTGCTTCTGGTTCTCCGTCGCCGACGGAGACGTGCTGCTGTGGGCCAAGGGCGTGGCAAGCCAGGCCGGCCTCGACGTAAGGGTCACCGAACCGGACGTGGCGCCCGTCCAGATCCAAGGACCCAAGTCGCAGGCCCTGATGCGCGACCTTTTCGGGGAACAGATCCTCGACCTGAAGTACTACTGGAGTGGCGAGTTCGAGCTCAACGGTATGGATGTCGTCGTCGGCCGCACCGGCTACACCGGCGAGATCGGCTACGAGATCTACCTGCGCAACGCGAGCCGGGACGGCATGTTGCTCTGGGACACTCTCCTCGAAGCAGGCCAACCGCACGACCTGGCTGTGATCGGACCCTGCCAGATCCGCCGCGTCGAGGCCGGGATCCTCAGCTACGGCTCGGACATCGCCTTGGACAACAACGCCTACAGCGACTACGCGTTCCTCAACCCCTACGAGATCGGCCTGGGGTGGACGGTGGACCTCGACACCGACGACGACTTCATCGGGAAGCAGGCGCTGGCGCGAATCGCCGAGGAGGGCGTCAGCCGGAAGGTGGTCGGCGTCGAGATCGGCGGCGACCCGATCATCGGCTACCTCGACGACTACGTCCCGGTCATCGACGGCAGTGACCAGATCGGCCAGGTCTCGTCTGCCTTCTGGTCCCCACGGCTGGAGAAGAACATCGGTTTCGCGCTCGTCCCGGTCGAGCAGAGCGAGAACGGAACCAAGCTGACAGTCCGCACGGCGGCTCGTGGAGAGGTCGATGCCGTGGTGGTCCCCCGGCCGTTCGTCGACCCCAAGAAAGAGACGCCAAAGGGCATGCAACCGGCGGCGGCGAACTGATGGAGCCCAGCCCGGATCGACCGGGGCTGCTCGAGCGGCTCGACGCGGGCCCAGTGCTGTGCGCGGAAGGCTATCTCTTCGAGCTCGAGCGGCGCGGCTATCTCCAGGCCGGTGCGTTCGTGCCCGAGGTGGTCCTCGACCATCCCGAGCAGGTGGAGGCGCTGCACCGCGACTTCGTCCATGCAGGCTCCGACGTCGTCGAGGCACTCACCTACTACGCCCACCGTGAGAAGCTGCGCGCTGTCGGCAAGGAGGGGCTTCTCGAGGACATGAACTTGCAGGCACTCGAGATCGCGAGTCGAGTCGCCTCCGAGTCCGGCGCTCTGCTGGCGGGGAACATCTGCAACACCAACCTTTACGACCCGGCCGACCCGCAGACTCAGACCCAGACACGGGAGATGTTCGAGGAACAGGTCGGGTGGGCCGTGGACGCGGACGTCGACTATGTCATCGGCGAGACGTTCCGCTACGCAGCCGAGGCGCAGCTCGCGTTGGACGCCATACGCGCCTCAGGTTTGCCCGCTGTCATTACCCTGGCCGTCGGTCAACAGCCCCAGACGCGAGAGGGGGAGCCGCTGCCGGACGTGTGTCGGCGGTTGGCAGACGCCGGTGCGGCCGTGGTCGGACTCAACTGCATCCGTGGTCCGGACACCATGCTGCCGCTGCTGGCAGACATCACCGCCGCGGTCGACGTACCGGTTGCCGCGCTTCCGGTTCCCTACCGCACCAGCGCCGCCCAACCGACGTTCCAGTCACTGCGACAGGCCGACGACACTCTGCTACCGGAGGGCAGACCGTTCCCGACAGCTCTGGACCCGTTCGTGTGCAACCGCTACGAGATCGCCGACTTCGCGGTGAAGGCGCAGGCGGCCGGCGTGCGCTACCTCGGCCTGTGCTGCGGCGCGGGGCCGCACCACGTGCGGAGCATGGCGGAGGCGTTGGGGCGTACTCCCGCGGCGAGCCGGTACTCCGGCGACATGTCCAAGCATGTGTTCTTCGGGACCGACCCCAAGCTGGCGAACCACAACCGTGCCTACCACGATTCCTTGTAGCCGCCGATGAGCGAAGCCATGCTCACTCCGGCCGTCGGTGAGGTGCCCTCGGTCATGGCCGAGGACCGCGCCCGGGCGGCTCTCGTCGGTGCACTGCAGCGACCGCGGTACGAAGTGCTCCCGCTGGCGGCCACCGCCGACCAGGTGCAGGAGCACGTGCCGGCGCACATCCCGATTACGGTGACCGCCTCGCCGAGAAGGGGCATCGAACCCACGCTCGCTCTCACCGAGACACTCGCCGGGCTCGGATTCGCTGTCGTGCCGCACCTGGCTGCCCGGCTGTTCGCCGATGAGAGCCAGTTGGCCGAGACGCTGCACCGGCTGGACGAGGCTGGCGTCCGGAACGCGTTCGTCGTCGGAGGTGACAGCGAGCGGCCGGTCGGAGACTTCCCCGACGCTGTGACGCTTCTGACCGCGATGCACCGGCTGCGCAGCGACTCGGGGCCGGGCCATTGTCTGGACCAGGTCGGCATCGCCGGATACCCCGAGGGCCACCCGCTGGTTTCCGACGAACAGCTGGGCGAGTCCTTGTCAGCGAAGCAGCCGCTGGCCAACTACGTCGTCACCCAGATGTGCTTCGACCCCAAGGTGGTCTCGCGGTGGGTCTCGCAGGTACGGCGAAGCGGCGTCCGGCTGCCCGTCTACGTAGGGGTCGCTGGGAAGATCGACAGCCGCAAGCTGATGGAGGTCTCGGCACGAATCGGCATCGGTGGGTCAGCCCGCTTCCTGCGCAAGCACCGCCATGCGTGGGCACGGCTGCTGCTGCCCGGCGCCTACCGTCCCGACCGCCTGGTGCGGGAGCTGGTGAGCGAGCTGGCCGACCCCAGCCGCGGGGTGGCCGGGCTGCACGTCTACACCCTGGGCGCGGTCGCGTCGACGGAGCGCTGGCGCCAGCAGGCGCTCGACCGGCTCACCGGCGACGGTGACCGATGACCAGCCTGGCGCAGCGGATCCACCGCCGGAACGGGCACGACCGGCCCAGTCGATACTCAGCCTTCTCCCTGCTGCGGCACGGTGTCTCCGGTGCTGCGTGGCCGCCCGCGTGGCGTGCGCATGAGCCGAGGCGCGGCTACGACGTCGTCATCGTCGGAGGTGGGATCCACGGCCTCGCCACCGCCTACTACCTCGCCCGCAACCACGGAATCACCAACGTCGCGGTCCTGGAGAAGAGCTACCTCGGCAGCGGAGGGTCGGGGCGCAACACCGCAATCTTGCGGTCCAACTACTTGACCCCCGAAGGAGTGCGCTTCTACGACCGGTCGCTGACGCTGTACCGGACACTCGCCGCGGACCTCAACTACAACGTGATGTTCTCCCGCCGGGGCCATCTGACGCTCGCGCACAGCGACGCGTCGTTACGGACGATGCGGTGGCGCGCGGAGGTCAACAAGCTCAGCGGTGTCGACTCCGATGTCATCGACCCCGGTGAGGTGAAGCGGCTCGTCCCGTTCATGGACACCTCTGCGCAGGCCCGCTATCCGGTCCTCGGCGCCCTCTACCATCCGCCCGGCGGGATCGTCCGTCACGACGCGGTCGTCTGGGGATACGCGCGGGCCGCAGACAGCCTCGGTGTGCACATCCACCAGGACACCGAGGTGACCGGCGTCGACGTCACGGGCGACAGGGTCACCGGAGTGCAGACCGACCGAGGCTTCATCGGCGCCGACGTCGTCATCAACTGCACCGCCGGCTGGTCCACGCTCGTCTCGGACATGGCCGGAGTACGGATGCCCGTCCAGACGTTCCCGCTCCAGGCCGCCGTCACCGAGCCGGTGAAACCCTTCCTTGACACCGTTGTCGTGTCGGGGACCCTGCACGTCTACGTGAGCCAGACCGACCGCGGGGAGCTGGTGTTCGGGGCGAGCGTGGACCCGTTCGCGTCGTACTCGACCCGCGGATCGCTGGAGTTCATCGAGGGTCTGGCCGGGCATGTCCTCGAGCTGATGCCGTCGCTGGCCAAGCTGCGCGTCCTGCGGCAATGGGCGGGGCTGTGCGACATGACCCCCGACTTCGCCCCGATCATGGGTCCTACCGGTGTCGACGGCTTCCTTGTCGACGTGGGTTGGGGTACGTACGGCTTCAAGGCGGGACCTGTTTCGGGCGAGGCGATGGCTGAGTGCGTCGCCACCGGTCGCACACCGGAGATCATCGCCGCGTTCGGGCTCGATCGGTTCACCGCCGGAATCCTCGTCGGTGAAAAGGGCGCGGCAGCGGTGGGGCACTAGGAGCGCGACGATGATCCTCCTTCCCTGCCCGTGGTGTGGTCCGCGTGACTCCGACGAGTTCGCGTACGTCGGTGAGGCCACCGCACGCCCGAACCCACGCTCAGCCACCCGCGAACAGTGGCGCGACTACCTCTACCTTCGCCGCAACATCGCAGGCTGGGCGACGGAGAGCTGGTATCACCGGATGGGTTGCCGCCGCTACCTCACTGTGGAGCGTCACACCGTCACCAACGAGGTGCGTTCGGCGACCGACGCCGCTGGAGTGGAGGAGCGGTGAAACGCCGAACCGGGCTCCGTGGAGACGTCTCCCCCGCCATGGCAATGCGGTTGGATCACCAGCCCGGGGAGGCCATCGACCGCGACGGCGAGTTCACCTTCGGCTGGAACGGCGTCGACTACCCCGCATACTCGGGAGACACCATCGTCTCTGCGCTCGCGGCCTGCGGTGAGCGGGTCTTCTCCCGCAGCTTCAAGTACCACCGTCCGCGCGGCCTGCTCACCGCCACCTATGCCGACCCCGGCTGCATCGTCTCGGTCGACGACGAACCGAACGTCCGCGGCGCGCACCGCTTGGTGGAGCCAGGGATGGATGTGCGCCCGCAGGATGCCTGGCCCTCACTGCGGTTCGACGTCAAAGCCGCCAACGAGCTGGTGGGGCGCTTCCTGCCAGCCGGCTTCTACTACAAGACCTTCATCCACCCGCAACCGCTCTGGCCGATGTACGAGCGGGTGCTCAGGCGGTTCTCCCACGGCGGGGTGGTCTCGCCGGACCAGTCCTCACCGGCGCTGCGGGAGTACGACAAGCGGCACGCGCACCCCGATGTGCTGGTCGCTGGCGGCGGACCGGCCGGTATGTCGGCAGCCGTCGCCGCTGCTCGATCCGGTGCGCGGGTGATGTTGGTCGAGGAAGAGCAGGCCCTCGGTGGGCACCTGCGATGGGGCGACAAGTCCGACCTGGCCGCCCTGCGAGAGCTGCACGAGCTCGTCGACGCTGCGGGGATCGAGGTGCTCACCGACTCCGTCGTGCTGGGCCGCTACGACCACAACCAGGTCGCGGTCCTGCAGCGCGGGCTCTCGCACGTCCACGAACGGCTGGTGAAGGCACGCGTGAAGACTCTGGTCGTCGCGCCGGGTCTCATCGAACGTCCCTATGTCTTCGCAGGCAATGACCTCCCAGGCGTGATGCTGTCCACGGCAGTCCGCCGGCTGGTCAACCTCTACGCCGTCAAGCCGGGCCGGCGGGCCGTCGTACTGACCGCCAATCCACAAGGCGACGCGGCGATTGGCGACCTGGAACGGGCCGGGGTCGAGGTGGTGCACGTCGAGGATGCGCGACGCGGCGGCGACGTGGTGCGGGCGCTCGGCCGCGGCGGTGTCCATGGCGTCGAGCTCGTGGGAGGTCGCCGGATCGAATGCGACCTGCTCGTCACCGCGGTGGGCTGGACCGCGCCGGTGTCCCTGCTCACGATGGCCGGTGACATTCCGGTCTACGACCAGCGGGCGGCACGCTTCTTCCCGGACGTCTCCCGGCTGTCAGACGACGTACTGCCCGCCGGAGGCGTGGTGGGTGACGGCACGGTCGACGAGCTCGTGGCCCACGCCGAAGCTGTCGGCCGCGAGGCCGCGAGGCGGGCCGAGGTCGTGGCCCGCACCAGGTGGGGAACGGTTCGCGACCTTGACTCCTCCGCAGGTGGCACCCGACCTGTCGGGATGCCCAGCCTTCCCGTCGACACGCATCCCGAGCTCTTCCACGGCCCCACCCACGGCATTGTCGACTTCTCTGAGGATGTCTCGTCAAAGGACCTGCTGACCGCTGTGGAGGAGGGCTACTCCTCGGCCGAGCTCGCGAAGCGGTACACCACCGCGACCATGGGTCCAGCGCAGGGCAAGCTCGAGACCGTCAACGTGGTGGCAATTCTCGCCGAGGCCACCGGACGTACGATCCCGCAGACCGGCACCACCACCTGGCGGCCGCCGTACGCCCCCGTTACCCTCGGCGCTCTGGCCGGACGCCACCGCGAGCCGGTCCGTCACTCGCCGATGCAAACGTGGCACGAGCGCAACGGCGCCGTCCCCCTGATCGCCGGGGCCTGGGTTCGGCCGGACCACTATGGCGACCCGGCAGGTGAGGTCCGGACCGTCCGCGAGCAAGTCGGGCTCATCGACGTCACCCCCCTCGGCAAGCTCGACCTGCGCGGTCCGGACGTGCCGAAGCTACTCAACCTGCTGTACGTCAACCGGTGGTCGAAGCTGGAAGTCGGACGGGTGCGCTACGGCGTGATGTGCGCCGAGGACGGCGTGGTTCTCGACGACGGCGTGACCGGGCGGCTTGGCGACGAGCACTACCTGATGAGCACCACCTCATCAGGGGCTGGCGCCGTATGGGAGTGGGTCGAAGGCTGGCTGCAGACCGACCGTCGCGACTGGCGAGTGCACGTCACCCCGGTCACCACGGCCTACGCCAGCATCAACGTCGCGGGCCCCCGGTCCCGGGATCTGTTGCGCCGTGTCGTCGAGGAGGTGGACGTCGCCGCCGACGCCTTCCCCTACATGCACCTGCGGACTGGTCGCGTCGCGGGAGTCGACGGCTGTCTGCTCTTGAGGATCGGCTTCACCGGGGAGCTGAGCTACGAGGTGCACGTCCCTGCGGCGTACGGCCTGCACGTCTGGGAGCAGCTGCTCGCCTCTGGCCAGGAGCTAGGTGTGCGGCCGGTGGGGATTGAGGCCCAGCGCATCCTGCGCCTGGAGAAGGGTCACTTCATCGTCGGGCAGGACACCGACGGCCTGAGCCGGGCTTCCAGCGCCGGGCTCGCTGGGCTGGTCAGACTCGACAAGGAAGACTTCATCGGCCGTCCTGAACTGGTGTGGCAGGACGACGCGGGCGACCACCCCCGGCTGGTCGGCCTGCGCATGCTGGACGGGTCGGTCCTGCCGCCGGAGGGGAGCCAGCTCGTTGAAGAGGGGGAGCGGATCTGCGGCCGGATCACCTCAAGCCGCATCTCCCCCACACTCGGGCGCTCGGTCTGCCTCGCCCAGGTCGCCGCCCATCTGGCTGAGCCTGGGACCAACGTCGCTGTCCGGCTGCCCACGGGCGAAACCGCGGAGGCCACGGTCACCCAGCACCTGGCCCAGTTCGACCCGGAGGGGAGCAGGGTGCGTGGCTGAGAACTCCCCGATCGCCAGAAGCCCCATCGCGGTCGCGCCCCCGGAGACGCTGGTCGGCGGCTGGGCGGTGAGCGGTCGAAGCAGCGACGCAGCGCTGACAATGACCGACTGCACATCGCTCGCCAAGGTGACGATCAAGGCCACCTGGGACGGCGCGATGTCGAAAGCGCTCGGCGTGCGTCTCGGCCACACCGCCCGCCAGACCTGGAAACTCGGGCCAGGCGGCGACCAGGTGCTCCTCGTTGGATCGGGCCCTGGGGAGTGGCTCGTGCTCGCAGCGCCTGGTTGCCAGGCGCTGGTCACCCAATGGCTGACAGACCTCGCCAACCCCGCAGACGAGCACGTGAGCATCGTGGACCTGACTCACGGTCGCGCGCTCGTCCGCCTGACTGGCTCGCGCTCGCCCGATCTGCTGGCCAAAGAGTGCGGCGTCGATCTGAGCGAGGCGGTACTCCCCGACCGAGCGGCACTTCGGTCAGCCGTGGCCGGGGTCGCCACCGAAATCGTGCGAGACGACGTCAACGAAACTCGGTCCTACCTGCTGCACTGCGAGCGTTCGTCCGGTCAGTACTTGGTCGACTCGCTGCTCGACGCCGGCGCTGAGTACGACATCGATGTCGACGGCTTCGTGCCCCCAGGAATCTACGAGGAGAGCTGACATGTCACCGAGCAACATCGAGATCGCCCGGAAGGCCGCCCCCAAACCCATCGAGGACATCGCCAACGAGATGGGGCTCGGGAGCCACCTGCTCGAGCCGTACGGACGCGACGTCATGAAGATAAGCCTCGATGCGATCGAGGAGCTCGCGGACCGGCCCCGGGCGAAGTACGTGGTGGTCACCGCCATCACGCCGACACCGCTGGGCGAGGGCAAGACGACAACGACCGTCGGCCTGGGCCAGGGCATGCGGCAGATCGGCAAGAACGCGGTTATCACCATCCGCCAGGCATCGATGGGCCCAGCGCTGGGCATCAAGGGAGGTGCGGCCGGCGGCGGTTACAGCCAGGTGATCCCGATGGAGAAGCTCAACCTCCACCTGACCGGCGACATGCACGCGGTCACCGCCGCGCACAACCTGCTGAGCGCGATGCTCGACAACTCTCTCTACCGGGGTAACGCGCTGGGCATCGACCCCCACAGCATCACCTGGCGCCGCGTGCTCGACGTCAACGACCGCGCGCTGCGCAACATCGTGACCGGCCTCGGCACCCGGGCGGACGGTGTGCCCCGGGAGACCGGCTTCGACATCACTGCCGCCTCGGAGGTGATGGCCACCCTGTCGCTGACAACCTC
>JAABUS010003504.1_pt1 | contig 25301 bp, 22 predicted proteins | sample 5560161 | NCBI WGS metagenome assembly JAABUS01 (sample SAMN10711885, study PRJNA513376) | rock metagenome | isolation source: Antarctica rocks | place: Antarctica: Victoria Land, Trio Nunatak nord | collected 2016-01-04
CGGACAGGCGCCCTGCTCCCTACGCCGGTACGAACCGGATCAGGTGACGGGTCTGCGGGCTATCCGCACTCTCAGCGCCGTTCGGCGCTCCCCGGGGGTCTTTCCCAACAATACCCCGTCGCACGGCGATCCCGTCTCGTGGCGGCGCACCGACCCTCATCGAGCCAGGAACCTTCGTCCAACACAGAGACCCAGCGACGCGCCAGTGCCCGGTAGACCATCGGCGGATTCTGTCGGTGGTCGCAACAGAGCGTGTCGCCCAGCCTATTCGGGCTGACCTTTCGTAGCGCGCGCATGCGCGGCCGTCGCCCGGTACCGGCCCTGTCGATCCACGTTGCGCTCCAGCTCACCAGAGATCGTCGACGCGCTGCGCCCGAGCCGGACAGCGATCGAGCGCATCGACTCACCCGCCGCCCGACCTACCGAGATCTCCTCCCGCTCGGCGAAGTTCAAGCAGCGGCCTTTGAGCCCCCGGCCACGCCGCGGCCGAACCCCCGCCGGCGTCGACCAGCACCCGGCGACCGGTACGCCGACTGGTATCGATCACCGCCACCGCATCGGTGATGAAGCCGCCCTCGGCCATCACCTGCCAGAACCGCTGCAACAGGTCCGGACGAATGAAGATCGAATAGTCAGCCACGGGCAACACCCAATCAGTAGGTGTTGCGATCACCGCGAGAACCCGCCGAACCTCCAGCGGACATCAGTGACATCGGCAGATCACAGTCGCCGCGGCACAGCCCGGTGATGGATCCTCGACGACACGACGACACGACGACACGACGTCACACTGTCGCCGGCCGCGACGAGCGTCTAGCGCGGTTCAACCATCGAGCGGCCGTCCTAGTGCTGGACTCTTGGTGTGGGTTGGTGGGACGGTGCACTGTGTGACCGCCGGCCCGCAGCGATCGCATCGCTCGTGCCGGTGCAGCCCTACTTCGCGTTCGGTGGTTCGTTCGGGCACCAATCTGGCTGTATCGAGCCAGGCTTGGCGTCCTCTTCGGAGCCCGGTTGCTGATGCTCGAACACGTCGGGCGTAATCGCCACCCGCTCCGACCACGCCGGCGTCACGGCGTGGAAGACCACCGGCACCGACCTGCGCGAGTACGAAGGGCAGAGCAGACCATGACCGAAACTGAACACAGCGGCCGCATCGACACCGAGGTCAAAGCCGTCCGCGAGCAGTACGCCGAGGAGGAAGCCGAAGCTGCCGAGGCCGAGATCGCAGAGAGGAACGCGGCGCTCGACGTGCCGCTGAACCTGCGCATCACCAAAGACCTCGACGCGCAGCTGCGGAGGCAGGCTACTGACGAGCAGATTCCCACCTCAGCGTTGGTGCGCCGCCTGCTCACCCGGGCCGTACACGAGCAGCAACTCGGCGGGTTGACCGAGGCAAAGGTCGAGGAGATCGCCCGCCGCGTCGTACGCGAACAATCCGTCAGCGGCTGAGTCACCCGCCAGGTTCAACCGGCACTGGCTCAGATGTCGCTGGCCGCAGCCGTGACAACCTGGTCGACCCGGTGGCTTCAAGCGTCGCACTCACCGATCTCGTCGCGACCACCGGTGCGATGGCTGGCAGGACGGTCAGTGATCGCCAGCGTCGTTTTGGAGGATCTCGATCCCCTCCGGATCAAGGTAGAAGCGGACCTCACCCGTGGAGATCTCCACCGAGGCCCGCAGCGGTACCCGGTGACGTCCGCTGATGCGCTTTCCGACCGAGAGCTCGACCGGGTATGTGCCGGAGGCGTAGACGCTCAGTCCGCTGAGCTGCGAGTTCTCCATTCGACCATCTTTGTCGTGCGGCTGGAGGTCTGCAATCGCAGGCCCCCGACACTACCAGCCGTTGTTAATGGCTGACCAACGGGCAAAGCACATGGAGCGCCCGGTGCGTGGAGACACGCACGCCGGGTGCGACGGGCGGGCCGTGGAAACTCCCCGTGAGCAATCACGGCAGAGCGCCCGGTCCGACCCAACCAATCACCCCCAGTTGTGCCGTTGGTGCCGTTGGAGATTCGGCACTTTGCGATGCCAGTCGAGCGTTCGGCGGGTCGCCCGCTATGCGGCATCGGCCCGGAGCCTTCACGTTGAGGATCTGGCACTGCGCCTGACGGGGCGTGCGGTGCAAGCCATGCTGGCGGAGTTCCCGCCGCAGTTCGACGTACGAGTGCAGTTCGCTCCCCGCTGGGCATTCGTTCTGCGTTGTCCCTGTCTCGGGGGCTCACGCTGGGTTGGAGTAGACGTCGCCGATCCGAGCGGAGCGGAAGCGGGTGCATGCCAACGCGACCGCGATGACCAGGAACGCCCCTGCGGCGATCCAGAGCGTGGTGCGGTACCCGTAGGCGTCGCCGGTGACACCGCCCAGCGGGGCTCCGATAACAATCTTCGCCCGGTTGATCGAGCGGATCGTGGCGTTCATCCGAGCCGTCGAGCTCGTGGCGCTACGTCGGTAAACGGGCCAACCGGAAGGTCGAGTGCCCGGACCGCCTTCAACTTGTCGCTCTCGGTCTAGCCGCTGCGCTCTCGTTCCACAGCAAACCGCGGCGCCAACGCCTCCATCTGTTCCATCACCAGTTTGATCGCCTCGGGCTGCTGGTCAGGTGGGTAGTCGTGGATCGCCAACAGCCGTTTGATGGAGGTGCGGAGTTTGGCTCGAACGTCCTCACGGACGGTCCAGTCGGTGCGGACATCGCGCCGCATCACGCCCACCAACTCGCGGGCGATCTGCGCGAGGATTCCCTCTCCTTGGACCTGGACGGCCGATTCGTTCTGGGCGACAGCGTCGTAGAAGGCCAATTCGTCGTCGCTCAGCGCCGGAGTGAACGCCTTACCCCGATTACGTTCCGCTGCAGCCTCTTTCGCCATCGCGACCAGTTCGGCGATGACCTCCGCCGAGGTGAGTTGCTGGTTGGTGTACTTGGTCATCAGTTCGTTGAGCCGTTCGGAGAATGCCCGCTGACGGACGGCATTGTTCCGGGTGGCCTTGCGCGATTCGGCAGCTACCAGCGCGCGGAGTGCCTCGATGGCCAGCTGCGGGTTCTCGGCCCTGCTGGTCTCTGCGCCGTAGCCAGGCGTCAGCTCGCTGAGGTCCGGGCTCCTCATCCCGGCCGCGGCGTAGATGTCCAACACCTCACCGGTTTCCGTCGACCGGTCGATGAGGGCGGCGAGTGTCCGGCGGATGTCGTCCGGGATCGGTTCGCCTCGCGACTGCCGATCGATCGCATCGAACTTGGCCATGTAAACCCGCACGACGGAGAAGAACTCGACGAATGGTCTGACAGTTCGCAGCTCGGTCGATGAGGCCGCCAGCGCCCATGCCCTGTCCAGTTCCTGGGTCCGTCGGCGGAACTGATCCGACAGTCGGGCGCCGGGCTCGGCATCGTTGCCGGGCGTCGCCGGATCCCGCAGGTAGTTCGCCGCCGCCGCTGCTGCGTTGGAGAAGGCCTTGGCATTGCTGCTCTTCAGTCGAGCTTTCCAGTCGAATCCGGCCATCAGCCCGCTGATCACGGCGACGAGTTCCTGCACGGTGGATGCGGCTTCTTCGGTGCTGCGCCCCACCGGCTTGGATGTCTGGTCCGTCGTGGAGTATTCGGCCAGCGCCGCGGAGAGGTTCTCGGCGATCGGCGCATAGCCGACCAGTAGACCATCCTTCTTGCCCCGGAAGGTGCGGTTGACCCTGGCCAGAGTCTGCATCAGCAGCGCGCCCCGCAGCGGCCGATCCAGGTACAGGGTGTGCAGTGGCGGCGAGTCGTAGCCGGTGAGCATCATGTCCTTGACGATCACCAGCTCGAGCTCGTCGTCGGGATCCTTGAGGCGATTCTTGATGCTCTTGTTCGCCGATTCCCGTCGTACGTGCCGGCTCACCGGCTCGGTGTCGGTGGGGTCGCCGGAGTAGACCACCTTGATGACGCCGCGGTCCAGCTCGTCGGAGTGCCAGTCCGGGCGCAGCTTGATGATCTGCTCATAGAGATTGGCGGCGATCAACCGGGTAGCGCAGACGATCATCGCTTTGCCGGGTACCTCGATAAACTTCTGCATCGCCGCCCGCCGCGTCTCCCAATGGGGGACCAGGTCGGTGGCCAGCGCCGCCAACCGTCCGGGGGCCCCGTAGACGGCGTTGACCACGGCAACACTCTGTTCGATCTGGCTGCGTTCGGTGTCGTCCAACCCGGCGGTGGCCTCGTCGGCCACTCGGTCGAGGTCTTCGTCGGTGACGCCCGATGCGAGATCGACCTTGATCAGTCGCGGTTCGAAGTACACCGGCACCGTCGCGCCGTCCTCGACGGCGCGAGTGAGGTCGTAGACGTCGATGTAGTCGCCGAATACCTCCCGGGTGTTGCGGTCGATCGTGCTGATCGGGGTTCCGGTGAAGGCGATCAACGTGGCTCGGGGCAATGCATCACGGAGGTGACGGGCATAGCCGTCGAGATTGTCGTAGTGCGATCGGTGTGCCTCGTCGACGATCACGATGATGTTCCGGCGGTCGGACAGCAGCGGATGATCTGCGCCGGACTCGCGCTCATCGATACTGCGTCCGAACTTCTGCAGCGTGGTGAACAGGATTCCGCCGGTGTTGCGGGCAGTGAGTTCGGCCCGCAACTCCGCGCGTTTCCTGATCGCCTTCGGTGTCTCGGCCAGCAGCCGGCTTCTGGCGAAGCCTTCGTACAGCTGCCCGTCCAGCTCCTTCCGATCGGTGATCACCACCACGGTCGGGTTCAGCAGCTTCGGTGAGGCCATCACCAGGTGGGTGTAGAGCTCCATCTCCATCGACTTGCCGGATCCCTGGGTATGCCAGACGACGCCGGCTTTACCGTTGGTCTCGACCGCTTGGATCGTCGCTTCGACAGCCTTGGTGACGGCGAAAAACTGGTGGGGCTTGGCGATCCGTTTGGACAATCCGGTGTCGTCGACGTCGAAGGCGACGAAGTTGCGCAGCAGCTGCAGGAATCGATCCAGGTTGTACAGCCCGAACAGTGCGGTATCCAATGCGGTGTCGGCGTTGTCGGTCGAGCCGGCCGACGCTGTGGAGACAACAACCCCGTCGTCGTTGACGTTCCACGGTGAGAAGTGATTGTCCGGGGTAAACGGGGTTCCGTAGATCGCGGAGATGCCGTCGGAGGCGAGAACGAAGGCCACGAAGGCGAATGCCAGCGGGAACTCATTGCGATAGGTGGTGAGTTGGGCCTGGGCCGAGGCGGAGCTGGCCGCACCGGCCGCCTTCTTGAGCTCGATGATGCTGAGCGGAAAACCGTTGCAGTACATCACGATGTCGAACCGGCGCTTGTACTCGGCGCGGATCAGTGTGACCTGGCGAACGGCCAGCCAGTCGTTGCCGTGCGGCTCGGGCGCCAGCAGTTGGATGGTCGGGGTGGTTTCCATCCCGTCGTCGTCGATGTAGCTGATTCCGCGATAGCCGCGAGTCAGATAGTCGTGGATGCGCTGGTTCTCGGTGATCGCGTCGGTGGATTTCGGCGTCAGAATGTCGTCCAGCGCCTGCTGCAGATACTGTTCCGGAACTCCGACGTTGAGGCTGCGCACGGCCTTTTCGATCCGCGGCCGGATGTACAGCTCACCCCAGTTCCGCCGTTCCCCACTCCCGGGGCCGATGTCCTGTCCGGTTTTCGGCTCCCAGCCGAGTTCCGCCAGATTGTCCATTGCCTGGAGTTCCCAGGCATCCTCGGACGTGTTCTTACCCATCGGTGCCCGCGCCCCCTTCAGTTGATGCGGTCAGTTCGGCCTCGATCTCTTCGATGCTCGGCAGGCCGGCCTTAAGATCGTCCGGCAGCGAACTGGTGATCGCAGCTGTCCACTCGGCAACGCCGATCGGCGCACTGCTACTCCGCAGTGCGTATTCGGCAGCGACATTGTTCTTGGTCTTGCACAAAAGCAGCCCGATGCTCGGCTGATCGTCGCCGTGCGCGAGCGTGTCGTCGACGATGGCCAGGTACATACCCAACTGGCCGAGGTAGTCCGGCTTGAAAGCCGTAGCTTTCAGTTCGATGACGACGAACCGACGCAACCGCAGGTGGTAGAACAGCAGATCGCAGTAGAAGTCTTCGTCACCGACCTCGAGCCGCACCTGACGGCCGACGAAGGCGAAACCCTGGCCCAGTTCGACCAGGAACGTCGAGACGTGGTCGATCAGGCCCTGTTCCAGATCACGTTCGACGACGATGTCGGTACCGGCGAGGAAGTCAAACAGGTACGGATCCCTGGTGGCCTGCTGGGCCAGGTCCGAGTGCTCGGCCGGGAGCGTCGCCGCGAAGTTGGTGATAGCCCTGCCGGAGCGCTCGCGGACCTTTCGCTCGATCTGCAATGCGAGAATGTCGCGGGACCAGCCGAATTCGAGGGCAGCGCGGGCATACCACTCGCGGTCGTCGGCGGTGGACAGCTTGTCCAGCAGTGCGACGTGGTGATACCAGGGCAATGTTGCAAGCGTGCCTTGCAACATTGCCGGATCGGGCCAGGCGACGGCGAGCTGACGCATGTACCGCAGGTTGCGTGGTGAGAACCCCTTGGCATAGGGGAACCGCTTCCGCAGGTCAGCAGACAATCGGAGCACGACCTTTGCACCCCAGCCCTTGTTTCCCTCGCGATCCGCGATCTCCTGACCGATGGCCCAGTAGGTCGCGACCAGCTCGGAGTTGGCCGCTGCCACCGCACGACGCCGGCCGGTGGTGATGTGGCCGCTGACCGATGCCAACAGGTCCGGATACCACTCCGGAGCCGACAGTCCGGCAGCTCCGGCGAGGTCCACCGCTACCTCCTTGCTCATTTCACCACGTCCTCGAGCTGCTTCTCGGCGTCCTTGACCCGGAGCTTGCCGGACATCAGCTGTGGGAGCAGGGTGTCGCGGAGGGTGGATAGAGCCTGCGACTCGGTGCCGAGTGAGTGCAGATGCTCACGCATGGGGGCAGCAATCGACTCGAACTCGCTACGTGCTGCCACCGAGAGGTTCGGCACCGGAGCACCCACGAAACGGTCCGCACGAACCGCCGGGTAAGCACTGCCCTCAGCAGCGCTCTCCAAATACTCGGTGAATTCAGGCAACTTTGTTGATTCGTACAAGAACGCGAAGTGACTGTCCCGGGAGGTCAAGACTGCCAGGCCAGTCGATCCAACGAGCGACGGATCGCGGGAGAGATTGAGTGCGTGGGATCGACGATTGGGTCGCACTGTAGACCATAGTGTATCGCCACGTCTTATGCAGCGCCTAGCGCGTGAGGGCGCTTCTTGCCAAGCGGAAGACTCGGGAATCTCGAATCTGCCTACGTCAACGGATGCAATATCAACATATCGCAGGTTTCCCTCCGACAATGGCGTGATAGCCACCCCATTGACGATTGCAATGTCGCCGAGTTTTCCTGTTGTGCCATCGCCTTCTGCGATGTAGCGCTGAAGAACGGCAGCCAATAGCTCATCGGCAACTCTATGCACCTGGGAGTTCACTGCGATCTTGTCGTCGAGCGCGCCAAGCACCTCCGTGATCGCCATCCGAGTTTGATGATCGGGCATCGCGATGGGTAGACGTTTCAGATCTGATAGATTTAGAGTCGCCTGAACGGTAGTGTTCAAAACTGATTCAAGATAATTCCGCGCGTCACGTGTCTGCAGAAATCTACGAATCCATTCCGCCTCGACGTCGATCACCTTGACGACTGCTACTGCCCGCGCAACATTCCACCCTGTCATCGATTTGGGCACGATCGCAGCCTCACCAACAGTTCCGACGAGCGAGACTAGGAGCTCGCCGCCATGCAGTCGGGTTCTTAGGTGACGATCTGCAATCTCCTGTCCAACCTTCAGCGGGCGATCAACGCTGATGCGACCGTCTCGAATATCTCCGACTCGGACGATCGGAACCCCCGTTGGCTCATGGTTTCCCGGTTGCACGATGCCATAGGAGATCTGCCCCCCGGCGACTAGGTGTCCAAGTAGCACAGTACGAGGGTGGTCGATGGTCATCCAATTCTCCCCAACTGCGCCCGCACGACGCTGGCCAGCCGCTCCGACTCGTCGAAGGCTGCGTACAGGTCCTTCGTCAGTCGGGCAATCTTTTCGTCAATCGGTTCGCCGTCGTCCTCGATCTCGGCCACGCCGACGTACCGACCGGGCGTCAGCGCGTAGTCGTTGGCCTTGATTTCGGCCAGCGTCGCGGAGTAGCAGAACCCCGGAACATCCTCGTACGTCGCGTTCTTCGCCGACTCCGTGCCGCGCCAGGCGTGGTAGGTACCGGCGATTCGACCGATGTCGTCGTCGGACAATGCGCGTTCCGCCCGGTCCACCAGGTAACCCAGGTTCCTGGCATCGATGAACAGCACCTGCCCGCTGCGGTCTACGCTTCCCTGCTCGCCCTTGGTCTTGTCCTTGGCGAAGAACCACAGGCACACCGGGATGCCGGTGGAGCGGAACAGCTGGGTCGGCAGCGCCACCATGCAGGAGACGAGATCCGCCTCGACGATCCGGCCGCGGATGTCGCCCTCGCCGGATGAGTTGGTCGACATCGACCCATTGGCCATCACCACGCCGGCCTTACCCCCGGCCGAGAGCTTGGACAGGATGTGCTGGATCCAGGCATAGTTGGCGTTGTTGGCTGGCGGAACGCCGAAACGCCAGCGGGAGTCGTCTTCGCTGCGGGTCCAGTCCTTGATGTTGAACGGCGGGTTCGCCATCACGAAGTCGGCCTCGACGCCGGGATGCTGGTCGCGAGCGAAGGTGTCGCCCCAGCGGGACGCCAGGTTGCCGTCGATGCCGTGGATGGCGAGGTTCATCTTCGCCATCCGCCAGGTGCGCTCGTTCAACTCCTGCCCGTAGACCGAGATGTCCGATCCCTCCCGTTGGTGCGCCTCCAGGAACTTCTCGGCCTGCACGAACATGCCGCCCGACCCGCAACATGGGTCGTACACCCGGCCCGAGTTCGGTTCCAGCACCTCGACCAACACCCGGACCACCCCGGCCGGGGTGTAGAACTCGCCGCCGCGTTTGCCCTCCGCCTTGGCGAACTTCTCCAGGAAGTACTCGTACACCTCGCCGAGCAGATCCCGCGCGCGGCCGGCGCCCACACCGGTGAACCGGGCGTTGTTGAACAGGTCGATCAGCTCGCCGAGCCGGCGTTGATCGACGTTGTCGCGGTTGTAGATCCGCGGCAAGGTCGCCGCCAGCCGGGAGTTGGCGCCCATCAACAACTCGGCCGCCGCATCCACCAATTCCCCGGCGGTGCGATCCCGGTCGCCAACAGACGCCTTGCGACCCTTGGCATTCTCGGCCAGGTAGGCCCATCGCGCCTGCTTCGGCACGAAGAACACCCCGTGGCCGGTGTACTCGTCGACATCGTCGAGGAACTGCGGGATCTTGTCCTCATCCATCCCCGCGGCGGCCAGTTCGTCGGCGATCTGGACGCGGCGCTCGGTAAAAGCGTCCGAGGCGTACTTGAGAAACACCAGCCCGAGGATCACGTCCTTGTACTGCGAGGCGTCCATCGAACCCCGCAACTTGTCGGCGGCCTTCCAGAGTGTCTCCTTGAGCTCCTTCATGGTGGACGGAGCTGCGGATGACGCAGCGGCAGCGACCTTCCTAGTGCGCGGAGGCATGAGTACCCCTTTCGTCGGTGCGGGTGAAAGTGCCGGAGAGGGCGAACGTCCCGGAGCTGAGGCCGTCGGCGAGCACGCCCTGCAACTGTTCGAGCTGCTGCAGATGCTCCACCAGTTCGGTGCGGTGTGACTCCAGCGCCACGAACACCGCGGCGACCTCCGCGGCCTCATCGCCGGCAACCCGACGCAACGGCCAGGCCTTCCAGTTCTTCGCTGCCGGCGGCAGCCGGTTGATGTCCGCGGCCAGCAGCGCCGGGACCACGCCGACCGCGGTCGAGGCGTCGAACCGCAGGATCCGCGCGGGAGCCTCGACCACCGAGCCGCCAGGGTCGACCAACGCATGTGGACGTGGCGCCGCACAGAAGACGACGTCGCCGGGCTCGGTGTAGGCGACCGTCGGGTTCAGCACCGTCAACCGCAGCCGATCTGCCCGTCGCTCGCCGACGGTGAGAGTGTCGGCCAGCTCGGGTGCGCCGATCACCGGCACCGTCCCCGACTCGTCGAGCACTCCCGGGTCGAGGCGGTGGCCGGGTCGCACCCGCACCAGACGTCGCATTTCGGCATGCCCCAGCGACTCCGCAGCGGAACTTGCTGGTTGGTGAACGATGTCCACCCGTGGAAGGTCCACCGCGGCGACGGGTTGCAGGAGCGACTCCCTGATCGCAGCAAACTGGACGGCGAGCCCAGCTCCGGCAGCAGCGGTGCTTGTCGGGGTCGGTGAGCTGGTGACCAGCGAGCGATGGCGCGATCGCAGTTCGCTCACGGCCACCAGATGCAGGTAGCGAGCTGCGTGCGCGGCGGAGGTCTGCGGCGTCATCGCGGCGGCCAGATCGATCGCCAGATCGTGAGTGGCCGGCCCGGCCAACCGAATGTCCGGCAGATCACCGACAGCCACGAAGTTGCCCCGTGCCGAGTCGAACGGAGGGCCCAGACAGCACAGAGCCAGCCGCTGCCGGGACTTGCCGGGGACCAGCCCGACCGGCAGCTTGACCAACGCGCGCAGTCGGTCCGTGCGCAACAAATCGTCCCGGGAGTTCCGGTCGGCACGCGCAGGCAGTCGGTCGGTCAGCACCGCGGCCGGCGCCAGGACCACCAGCCGATCGGTGGCTGACGTGGTGACGGCCAGTTCGTTCACGGCGCTCAGGATGTCGCTCGAGGACATGTCGGGATTGGCCGGCGTCGGGAACCGCGCGATATACAGCGACCCGGCCGGCGCCCGGTCCGGATCGAACGGGTGGCGCACGACCCCGTGGGCACGGAGCCGGCGGCGGGCCATCCTGGCCGCCGGAGAAGCTCCGGCCGGGGTGTACACCGACATCACTCGATGGTCGGCCTGTTGCGCCAACGCCACGAGCAGGTCGCTGCTGCCTTCGGTCGGATCGATGACAGTGGCGATGTCCATCTCCGCCTGATCAGCCAGGGCCAGGACCAGATCGGTGACGATATCCAGCGCATCTGCGCTGAGTGCCACGCTGCTGTGTCCGCTAGCCCGCAGCCGGAAGCGTTGCGCCATCAGGCTTTCCATCGCGAGTGGAATGCCGTACGAGGCCTCTACCAGCCGATCGACGAACTCCCCCAACGCTGACAGCCGATGGCCGATCACCTCCAGTTCGGAGTACAGGAACTCGTCGTCCGGATCGGCGTTCTCGGCACGATCGAGGACGTCCTCCGGGCGCTGATCGGCGAACCCCTCGTCGTCGATCGCGCCCAATGCCAGCAATGCCGACACCGCGTCGAACTCCTCCGCCCGCATCGCCGCTCCATGGCTGGGGGCATCGGCCAGCCCGGCCGCAGCGGCGATGTCCTGGTCGACGGTGCGGTTGTTGCCCCTGCCGGTGGCAGTGAGGTAGGCGGCGATCTCGTCGGCATCGAACCAGGTGTCGCCGCCGGCGGTGGAGACCGGTTCCGGGAACAGGTGACCGGTTGCCGCCGGCCGTTTGCGCCACATGGTGACGACCGGTCGCTGCACCCGTGCGATGTCGGCGATGTCTGCCATCCTCATCCGTAAGCCGGTCGGTGCTGTCATGGTCACCTCCACTCAGATCGATGCTTCCGCTGTCATCCCGAAGGCTAGACGAGTTATCCAGGGCGCACTAGACAGCGATGCGATAAGTCGGGTTATCACTGATCACCATAGACAAATTGCCGGTCCGCGCTCATTCTCGGCGTATCAGGCATCGCTCCAGCTCGGAGCCGCCACGAGAAAGGAGTCGCCATGACCACGCAACAGAAACCCAGAGCATCGGACCGACCCGAAGCACACCTGGACATCGATTCCGGAACGCTGACCGTCCACCACCTCGAAATGCGAGACCCTGCCGTCGTGCAGGAGGCACGCCGTTGGGCATCCGGGTCCCGCCGCGCATCGGCCGACACCAGCGATCTGCAGGACGCCGACCTTTCACCGTTCGTCGAGCAGGCCATCGCCGTCGGTGCCCGGGCACTCGCCGGCGCAGCAGGGCATCTCGAAACCGCGAATGTTGGCGCGCTGATCGCCGACCTCAGCAACCACGCCAGCAGTGCGGTGGCCGGTGTCACCACGGCCACCGAACGTGCGGTCGAACAGGCCGCCTCGGCGATCAAGCAGACCTCGACCGACGTCCGCACGAGCTTCGAGGACATCGCCGCCACCACCCGAAGGTCGCTACAGGGCAACGTGAACGAAGCCAAGATGTCCTTCATCGACGAGATGCGCCGGCTGGTCGGTGGCGACAACCCTGAGCTGCTCGTCGCGCTGGCCCCGACGCTCGAGAAGTTCGGACGAGATCTCGAGGAACACGCCCTCAAGCGAACCACCGAAATGACCGAGAAAGTGGCTCGGCAATTTGATCCGGACGACCCGTCGTCGCCGATGTCCAAACACACCCGGGAACTCGGCCGTCGCCAACAGGAGTTGGCCGACACTCTCGGCCAGGGACAGAAGACGGTCGAGACCAAGGTCGAGGAGCTGTCCAAGGCGTTCGCGCTGGTCCATGCGACCAGGACTGGGAGCGCTGCCAGCATGACCACTCTCAAGGGGACCACGTTCGAGACCTCGGTTCACCTGCTCCTGGACCAGATTGCCGCCGGCCTCGGCGACGACTACGCCGAAACCGGCGCCAGGTCCGGCAACGGATCGACCTCCAAGAAGGGCGATGGCGTGCTGACCGTCGAGGGCGGCGACGTCCGGATCGTGTTGGAGATGACGGACTCTCCCCGCAAGGACTGGAATGCCTACCTCGCCCAGGCCGAGCGGAACCGGGATGCCGTCGCCTCGATCGGACTCACCCGCACCGCCGAGCAGCTCGGTGGGCACACCATCCGCAGCTTCGGCCCGCGCCGCATCGTGCTCGCCTTCGATCCCGAGAACGACGATCACGAACTGCTCAGGACCATCGTCCAGGTCGTCCGGGTGGCGGCGATCGCCGCAAGCCGCCGACAGGACGACACGGAGATCGCCACCGCCCAGGAGAGCATCGACGAAGCCGTCACGCTGCTCGACAAGTTCGACAACATCAAGAGGACGGCAAGCCTCATCGTCAACAGCGCCAAGAAGATCGAGAGCGACACGGGATCGGTGACCGCGGACCTGGTGAGCGCGCTGGAACGTGCCCAGCGCGCTCTGGCTCACGGGGCGGGAGCACATGGGCATGAGGCGGCGTAACGCAGCGATCCGTGCGACCATCACAGACAAGGGGGTTCGACGATGAATCGATTGATGATCCGGTTGACCGGCATTGCGTCCGCGGCGCTGTTGATCGCCGGCTGCGGTGGTTCATCAGGGTCAGCTGCGCCGGTTTCGACTGTGACGATTGCCGCGAAGACACTGCCGGCGAAGACACTGCCGGCAAAGACCGTCACGGCGACGGTCACCGCGACGAAGACCGCACCCCCGGAAACGGTGGAGGTCACGTCCGAGCTGACGGTGACCGAGCCGTATTCCGAGCCGGAGACGACCGCGGAGCCGACCTCCTCGGGATCGCCGACCGGGTTGGCAATCGGCGAGACCAGCGGGATCACCGCTTCGGATGATGGCGGATCTGCCGAGATCCACGTGCTCAGCGTCAAGCACGCCACCGACGGTGGCGGTGAGTCCGGCGAGAAGCCGAAGAATGGCAACTACTTGCTCATCGACGTCCAATACGAAGCAACCGAGGGAGCGTACAACTACAACCCTTACGACTGGACGATCCGTGACGCCGACGGTCGAACCTTCGAGTACGGCACGAGCTACTACGCCGGCGACGTGAAAGAGCTCAACTCCGGTACCGTCGCGAAGGGAGCAAGAGCTAGGGGTGTGGTGGTGATCGATGCACCAAAGGGCCCGCTGACGCTGGAGTTCGGCGGATTCGGCAACGCTCCGGCGACCTGGAACATCCCCTGAGCGTGCACTGATTCTGAACCTGGAACACCACTTCGCCGGTCGGCAGCGTCGGAACAAACCTGGGGGTTCACCGGGTTCCCCAGTCTGTGAACACTGGGCCGATCGGCAGCACCCAGGACCGGCAGCATGCCTTCCGAGTGCACGTGGAGCCGGAGATCGAGGTCCTGCTGCGGGTGGCGCGAACCTTGACCGGATCCTGGGCCGATGCCGAGGATCTGGTCCAGGACACCTTGGTGCGGGCCCACCGATCTATCGACGGGTTCGATGGCACCCATCCCCGGGCCTGGCTGTTGACGATTCTGCGCCATGCCAACATCAACTCCTACCGCAGGCAGCGCCCAGACGTGACAGACGATCCGGCAGCACTGCGCAGCCAGCGACCGGCATTCGGTGCGACGGCCGTTTCCAGCCTGGAGCAGATCGTCTCGGACCGAGTGTTCGACGACCAGTTTGAACTGGCACTGGCACGGCTGAATCCACGGTTCCGCACGGTGCTCAACCGATGTCCACGAAATGGGGCCAACCCAACACGCAACCCCAGGAGTTGACACATAGGAGCATCAGTGCCGGTTTCGAGCAGGGCGCACCGCGGACTTACGGCGTCAGGCGATGCACATCCCGCGGGAAAAGCGTTGCCAGTCGGACGTTGTCGATATGCAGCAGCCGCGCCGTCCAGCGTTCCAACCCGATCGCGAAGCCTCCGTGTGGCGGCATCCCGTGGCGGAACGCCTGCAGGTATGGCTGGTAGGGCGCGGGGTCCTCGCCCCGCGCTTCGAGCGCTGCCAGGTAGTCGGGATAGCGGTGCAGCCGCTGTCCACCGGTCACCAACTCCAGCCCGCGGAAGAGCAGATCGAAGGAGTTCGTCCAGCGTGCATCCCCGGGCTGCGGGTGGGTGTAGAAGGGCCGCTTGGCCGCCGGATAGCCCTCCACCGCCAGGAAGTCGGACCCGTGTTCCCGCAACGCTAAGTCACCGAGCCAACGCTCGTGTTCCGGTGCCAGGTCCGGCTCGGCCGGATCGGCGCCCACCAGTTCCAGGGCGTCGGCGAAGTGGATCACCGGAATCTCCTGCGGCACAACAGGTACTACGGTATCGGTCAGCGCCACCGCATCCGCCGCCGTCGCCAGCACGGATTCCACCATGCCGGCCAGCACGTCGCGTAACACGGCGAGCACATCCCGGTGCGAGTTGATGAATCCGAGCTCGGCGTCCAGCGACACGTACTCGGCCAGATGCCGCACGGTGTCGTGTGGTTCGGCCCGGAACACCGGGCCGGTCTCGTAGACCCTCTCGAACACCCCGACCATCGTCTGTTTGTAGAACTGTGGCGACTGCGCCAGAAATGCCGGCCGTCCCAGAAAATCCAGTGCGAAGACGTTGGCGCCCGACTCCGTCGAGCCGGCAACGATTTTCGGCGTCTGGATCTCGGTGAAGTCCATCCGATCGAGCGTCGATCGGAAACCGCTCAAGGACGCCGCGGCGATCCGCCAGACTGCCTGCCGGCTGGGGTGTCGCCAGGTCACTGCGGCGTTGTCCAGCAGCACCGGCAGGCCGGCCGAGAGGGTCGGCCGCCACAGTTCCACCGGTGGCGTCTCGGCTTCCGACGACAACAGCGTCACCGTAGGCGACGTGATCTCCACGCCACCCGGCGCCTGCTGGTTGGCCGCCACGAACCCGGATACCCGGACCACGGATTCCTCGCCCAGCCCGTCAATCCGGGCCCTGACCTCCGGATCGGTCGCCACCACCTGAGCCGTGCCGGTGCGGTCCCGGATGATCAGGAACGTCACCGATGACAGCCGCCGTCGGCGATGGATCCAACCTTCGATCGTCACCGCCGCGGCCCGGTCGGCGGTCGGTAGGGTGGCCGGTGCCGCAGAGCCCGCTGGTACAGCACGACCGCGCAGATCGGCACACAGCGTGCGCATTGGCAGGGAAGACGCTTGCTGATGCACGGCTTTTCGCCACCTCCTCGGAGTCCAACCCCGGGAGGTGTGGGCGATCGGGAGCTCGCGGTGCCACCACACCTTCACCAACCGCGTCGGTCGGTCTCTGCGTGCAGCTCGCTGACGGGAACCACTCGGCACCGGCTCGGGGGTCGTCACGCCTGTCATCGTCGGTGCATCCGCCAGGATAGCGACCCTGGCAACACGGTGGTAGCAAGGACTCATGAGACTGCAGCCCGAACAGCCGGCTCCCGGACAGGAATCCGTGTGGGACTACCCGCGTCCACCACGAGTGGAACCGAGCCGGGAACGCATCCGGATCGCGGTCGGTGGCGAACTGGTTGCCGAGGCGTTCCAGTCCCTGAGAGTGCTGGAAACCAGCCACCCGCCCAGCTATTACCTGCCCGCCGCAGCCTTCGTCGAAGGGGCCATGGTGCCCGCCGCCGGCAGCACGGTGTGTGAATGGAAGGGTCGGGCGCGTTACGCGGATCTGCTCGGCGGCTCCGCCCGCGTCCAACGAGCCGCGTGGACGTATCCGGAACCGGCAGACGGGTTCTCCGAGCTTCTCGGCCACTGGGCGGTGATGCCCGGCGGCCACGTCACCTGCTGGATCGACGACGAACGGGTCGTCCCGCAGCAGGGCGGCTTCTACGGCGGCTGGATCACCCGGCGAGTGGTCGGTCCGTTCAAGGGTGGCCCGGGAACCCGAGGGTGGTGACCCACCCCGGACGCCAGGCCGCGGCGCCGTCACTACGGTGGGAGGGTGAACGTTCCAGCCACTCCCGGTCCCAGCTCACCGCACATGTCGGGCGCGGATTTCCGCCGGTACGGGCATCGGGTGATCGACTGGATCGCCGACTACTGGGACACGGTGGACGGCAAGCCGGTCCTGGCCCAGGTCGAACCCGGCGACGTCACCGCGATGCTCCCGACGTCGGCACCGTCCGAGCCGGAGCTCTTCGATGCCGTACTGACCGACCTCGACGAGATCATCATGCCCGGCATCACCCACTGGCAGCATCCGCGGTTCTTCGCCTACTTCCCAGCCAACTCGTCACCGGCGGCGATTCTCGGCGACCTGATCTCCAGCGGCATCGGAGCCCAGGGAATGATCTGGGCCACCAGCCCGGCCGTCACCGAACTGGAGCAGGTGGTCCTCGACTGGTTCGTCGAGGCTCTCGGCCTGCCGGAAGCCTTTCGCCATACCGGGACCGGCACCGGCGGCGGCGTCATCCAGGACACTGCGTCCACTGCCACCCTCACCGCGGTGCTGGCCGCCCTGCACCGGGCGAGCGGTGGCACGGTCCGCACCGACGGCGTCACCGCGAACACGTACACGATCTACGGCTCCAGCCAGGCTCACTCGTCATTGCTGAAGGCCGCCGTTATGGCCGGACTGGGCGAACGCGCAGTGCGCAGCATCGACGTCGACCCGACCACCCAGGCCATGGACGTCAGCCAACTCAGAACCTGCATCGAAAATGACCGCAGGGACGGCCGCATCCCGTTGATGGTCCACGCGGCGGTCGGCACCACCTCGACCGGAGCAATCGATCCGGTCGCCGAGATGGGTTGTGCGGCAAGAGATTTCGGCATCTGGCTTCATGTCGACGCGGCCTGGGCCGGAGTGGCAGCGGTGTGTCCCGAGCTGCGGTGGATCAATGACGGGGTCGCCGAGTTCGCCGATTCCTATGTCACCAATCCACACAAGTGGCTGCTGACCACGTTCGACTGCAGCACGTTCTGGGTGCGCGAGCGGGCACCGCTGATCGGTGCGCTCTCTGTTCTTCCCGAATTCCTGCGGAACCCGGCCAGTGAGTCGGGAGCGGTGGTCGATTACCGGGATTGGCACCCGCAGCTCGGCCGGCGGTTCCGGGCCGTCAAACTGTGGGCCGTACTGCGCAGCTACGGCCTGTCCGGGTTGCGGCAGCACATCGGCGCCGGCGTCGACCTCGCGCGGTATCTGGCCGATCTTGTGCTGGCCGACGATCGGTTCACCTTCGCCGCGCCGCCGGTGCTGGGGCTGGTGACCTTCCGCATCGTCGCCGGTGACGAAGGTAGACCGCTGACCGACGAGGAAGCCGACCGGGCGACCATGCAGACGATGGAATCGCTCAACGCCTCTGGCATCGCATACCTGAGCCATACCAAGGTGAACGGTCGCACTGCGATGCGGCTGGCGGTCGGCGGTTGGCGCACCACTAGGACCGATATCGACCGCACCTGGGCCGAGATACAACGACTCAACTCTTGACAGGTGACGGTGGTTTCGGGGGGCAGGTCAGCCGGGCGGCAGAAGATCGTTCCAGATGCCGATGGCCGCGATCACCAGGAGCAGCAGGCCGGAGACGATGCCGATCGACCGGTGGTGGGCGGCCAGGAATCGGGTGATCTGACGCTGAAATGGACCAGCGAGTAGCGGCAGCACCACCAGCGGCCAGCCGAACCCCAGTCCGAAGAACAAGAAGTAGCCGAGGGCGTCGGCGAAGGCACCGGTGCCGCCCACCCCGCCGAGTACGAATGCTGAGATGATCAGCGGCCCGGTGCACGGCAGCGTGAGCGGCGCCATTCCCAGGCCGTAAACGAATGCCGAAGCGGACGGCCGCCGCAGGATCGGCACTGATGTCATTGCCATGCGGGAGAATGGGTTTTGTCCTTCATTACCGCTATCCAGGAGTCGGTGGAAAAGACGCTGCAGCAAGGGCTTTCCGGTTGGCGGGTGCCGGATGCTATGGTGACGTTGACCCGGTCCGGATATTGGCCGCGGCAGAGCCACGCACACGGCACCTTCGACAAGAGCATGTCCAGCACTGCGGGCGACTTCCGCAACCTGACACCGCTGGTACTGATCAGAGCGTTGCGCCGGGCCGGAACGGTGGTATGCGAACCGCTGCACCGCTTGCGCCTCGACCTGCCGGCGGATGTGTTCGGATCGGTTCTACCGGTGCTGTCGCAGTTGCGCGATGTTCCGCACACGACGGCCACTGACAAGGGATCATCCGTGGTGGAGGGCGACATTCCGGCCTCTCTGGTGCACGAGTTGCAGCGGATGCTGCCGTCGCTGACCCGCGGTGAGGGAGTGCTGAAATCCCAGTTCCACCACTACCAGGAGATCAAGGGTGCCGCTCCGAGCCGTCCCCGAACGGACCTGAACCCGCTCAACCGCAAGGAGTATCTGCTGCGGGTGCAACGAGGCGGATGAGCGACGGACAACTGTCGGAGGGCGCGCCCGGGAAGAATGCGGGGCGCCCGAAGGTTGTCAACGGACGTGACCTACCAGCCTTCTCCCACCGGACCGACCGCCGAGGTCTTCTGGCGCCCCGGATGCCCCTATTGCGACGCACTGAGAAGCGATCTGGCCCGCCGCGGAATCACCGCGGTATGGCGCGATATCTGGTCCGACGGCGATGCCAGGGCATTCGTGCGAAGCGTCAACCGTGGCAACGAAACGGTACCCACCGTCCGGATCGGAGATCGCACCATGACGAATCCGACCGGCGCCCAGGTTTCCGAACAGCTGAACGCTGCTGAGGACCCGGCCGGAGGCTGACGGGGCGACGCCGCCGACCGTGAGCCAGGATCAGCTGGACACTCGGGTGAGCACCAGTCCGATGGACACCAACAGCGCGTAGAGCAACTCGACCCGCCCGGTACCGCCCAGCACCGCGATCAGATCCTTACCGCGGGCGCCCCGCAGCACCGCACGTACCTCGATCAGAGCGAGCGGGGCCGCCAACAGGCCGAGCAGCACCCAGGGCCGCCGGATGCCGACCACGACGACGGCCAGCAGCGCGCCGCCGATCATCACGGCGAAGATGCGGCGAGCCAGCGCCTCACCGAGCAGTACCGCCAACGTGCGCTTTCCGGCGTCGGCGTCAGTGCTGATGTCTCGCAGGTTGTTGGCCACCAACAGCGCGCAGGCCAGCAGGCCGATGCCGATGCTGAACGCGACCGAGCCGTACGAGATCCGCCCGGCCTGGACATATGTGGTGCCGTTGACCGCCAGCAGCCCGAAAAACACAAAGACGAACAGTTCACCGAACCCTGCGTAGCCGTAGGGCCGCGGCCCCCCGGTGTAGAACCATGCAGCCACCACGGCGAGTGCGCCGGGGATCAGCAGCCACCAGCCCGACGCCGCCGCCAGCGCAGAGCCGGCCAGCATGGCGACGCCGAACGCCCCGAAGGCCGCCCACTTCACCGTTCGCGGCGCGGCGATACCGGCGCCCACCAGCCGCATCGGCCCGACCCGGGTGGCGTCGGTGCCTCTGATGCCGTCGGAATAGTCGTTGGCGTAGTTGACACCGATCTGCAACGCCAGGCTGACCAGCAGTGCCAGCAGGGCTTTCCAGGCGACGAAATGGCCGAGAGCGTCCGCGACGCCGGTACCCACCATCACCGGCGAGATGGCGGCCGGCCAGGTGCGCGGACGGGCAGCAGAGAGCCATTCGGTCGGAGAGGCCACGGCTGGGAACCCTAGTCGGGCCGCGCGCGGCCGATGACTGCACCAATCCGCGCGACGGATGGCGGTCAGGGGGCAATGGCGGCCGGGGCCGGGCTGACACCTCTCGCCGACGCCGCCGGCCCGCGCCCAGGCATGCTGAACGGATGACTCGGTTCGCGCTGCACCGGTATGGATCCGGCGCCCGCCTGTACGACATGTTGTCGCTGGAACGACCGGTCTATCGGGTGGGCAGGGCGCGCGGAGTCGACTTGTTGGGCCTGCGTCATGGCGATCGTGTCCTGGATGTGGGTTCTGGGACGGGACTGAGCCTTCCGTCGTTGCGCAGGGCGGTCGGCGAGCGCGGGAAACTGGTAGGCGTGGATGCGTCGGCACAGATGCTGGCAATGGCCCGCCGGCGCATCGCCGCACAAGGATGGACGAATGTCGATCTCCGGTGCGGCGACGCGGCGCATCTGGAGACCCTGCTGCGATCCGGCGAATCCTTCGATGCGGTGCTGTTCGTCTATGCGCTGTCGGTCATCACCGACTGGGAACGCGCATGGGATGGGGCCGTCGCCGCGTTGCGGCCGGGCGGAAGGGTGCTGATCGTCGACCTGGCGCTGCCGGCCGGCTGGGGGCGACTGCTGTCGCCGTTGGCGAGGTTCGCCTGCTTCGTGGGTGGTTCGGATCCGCGCCGCGAGCCGTGGCGTCGACTGTTCGAATGCGCGCCGGATGCGGTGCACGCCATCGCGCGGTGCGGGCACATCCATCTCGCCGTCGGCACGCCGGTACAGGCTCCGAAGGCGGCCGCCTGATGAGGAACGCGCCGAAGGGCGGCATCTGGGACCTGTTGGTGATCGGCGGTGGGACGGCCGGGATGGTGGCGGCCACCACGGCAGCCCAGCTCGGTGCGTCAGTGCTGTTGGCCGAGCGCGATCGCACCGGCGGCGACTGCCTGTGGACGGGTTGCGTGCCATCCAAGGCGCTGCTCAGAGCGGCGCACGCGGCGGCCGAAGCGCGGAACATCGCCCGGCTGGGCGTGAGGGTGACCGACGTCGAGGTCGACTTCGGCTCGGTGCTGCGAAGAGTCCATCAGGTGATCGCCGCCATCGAGCCGGTCGATTCCCCGGACGCATTGCGGGCCGCGGGGGTGACCGTTGCCCAGTTCGAGGGAAGGTTCACCGGGCCGGATTCCGCCCTGGTGGGTTCCTCGCCGGCGCGGTTCAGATCGGCCGTCATCGCCATTGGGTCGGCTCCGCTGATCCCGCCGATTCCCGGCCTGGAACAGGCGGCCCCGTTGAACAGCGACACCGTCTGGTCGCTGCCGGCGCTACCCCGACGACTCTTGGTTCTGGGCGGCGGGAGCGTCGGCTGCGAACTGGCGCAGGCCTTCGCCAGGCTGGGCTCATCGGTGACGATCGTGGAGGCCACCGGCTCGCTCCTGGCCACCGAGGACCCGGAGGCATCGGTGCTGGTCGCCGCCGCACTGGCCGAGGACGGGGTGCAGGTGCGGACCGGAGCTACCCTGATCCGGGTCACCGAGGAGAACGCCGCCCGCTACGGACACCTCGACGACGGATCCGTCGTCAGCTTCGACGAGATCCTGCTGGCGGTCGGGCGTCGCCCCCGCAGCGACGATCTGGGCCTGGAGCTGGCAGGGGTGGCAGTGGACGGCCGCGGGTGCGTCCAGGTGGATCGCCGGCTGCGGACCAGCAACCAACGGGTGTGGGCGGCCGGCGACGTCACCGGACTGCCGCCGTTCACCCACGTGGCCGGGGTACTCGGGTCGATGGCCGCCAGCAACGCGATCCTCGGTCTGCGCCGGTCCGTCGACATCGGCAGCATCCCCAGGGTCACCTTCACCCGGCCGGAGGTGGCGGCAGTCGGAGTCGGCGGCCGTCAGCTCGGCCGACGCCGTGGGGTGACGGCCAGAACGATCCCACACACAGAGGTGGACCGGGCCGTCACGGACGGCGTCACCGGCGGTTTCACCCGGCTGTTCCTCGACAGGTCCGGGCGGGTGGTCGGCGGCCTCATCGTCGGTCCGCGGGCCGGGGAATCACTGGCCGAGATCGTGCTGGCGGTCCGGCATCGGCTCCGGGCGCGGGACTTGGCGGCGGCGATGCACGCCTATCCCACCTACTCGGACGGGATCTGGAAGGCGGCGATCGCCCAGTTCGGTGGGCGGCTGCGCCGACCCGTTGGCCGCCGGGCGATCGCACTGGGAGCGTGGCTGCGGCGGAGATCTCTGCGCTGAGGTCTGCGCGGCCGCAGTCGCTGCCCGCGGCGCCTGAATGCTGCGCGGCCCGATGCCGGGAGTCAGCTCAGCCGCTCGATCGCCATCTGCGCCGCCTTCCTCCGATCCGGTTTTCCAGGGCCGCGGATCGGGAGAGCATCGACCTCGACCCATCGCCATGGTCGATGGTGCCGAGGCAGGCCCGCGAACGCGGAGTCGACGACGTTCTCGGCCGGTACCGCGCCGGTGACAAGGGCCACCACCCGTTCGCCCCACTCCGGGTCGGGCACCCCGACCACCAGCACCTCGCCGATCCCTGGCACGGCAGTCAATGCGCGTTCCACCGCCGCCGGCGGCACCTTCAACCCGCCGGTGATGATCACGTCGTCGGCCCGGCCCAGCACTGTCAGCATGCCGGCGTCCACCCGCCCCAGATCCTCGGTGACGAATGTGCCGGGTGTCGCGAACGCCGGGTGATCGGGTTGACCGAGGTAGCCGCGGGCGACCATCGGCCCGGTCAGCGCGATCCGGCCGGCCCGCTCGCCCTGCGCGCCGGCGGCGTCGATGTCGATGGTCACCGCCATCCCGTCGAGCGGCCGGCCGTCGTAGACGCAGCCGCCGCAGGTCTCGCTCATCCCGTAGGTGGTGACGATGGGAATGCCAGCCGCCTTGGCCCGGCTGAGCAGGCTGGGTGGAGTGGCGGCCCCGCCGACCAGCACCCGGTGGAAGCCGGCCAGCACTGCGCTCGCCTCGGGGTCGTCGAGGATGCGATGCAACTGGGTGGGAACCAGCGAGACGTAGCGACGGTCGGCGTCCAGCCCGGCAGCGGCCCGGGCGAAATCTTTTGCGGTGAAAGAGCTTCCGGTTTCCATCGGCATCACCGGCAAGTCCGCTAGAGCTGCCCGGAGCAGTACCTGCAGCCCTGCGATGTGCCGAGCCGGCAGGGTCAGCAGCCAACCGCCAGGGCCTCCGAGGCGCCGCTCGGCGGCGGTTGCCGATGCCCGCAGCGCCGAGACCGGTAGCAGTACCAGCTTGGGTTCTGCGGTGGAGCCGGAGGTGGGCATGACGATCGCGGTCGGGTCATCGGGGTCGTCCTCCGCCGGGTCGAGCGTCGGTGCGGCAGCTTTCCCTGCGGCCGAAACGGTTGCGGCCGAGGGATTCCCGGGCGGCAGCAGCATCAGGGCAGGTCCGCCCCGCAACGCGGCCGTCAGCCGGGGGAGCAGTTCCAGCACCCCTCGGCCGGTGGGGACTTCGAGGAACTCGAGGGCCCTGGGCACTCAGTAGGCCCAGGGGAACGGCGAGAAATCCGCCTCCCGCTTCTCCAGGAACGCGTCCCTGCCCTCGACGGCCTCGTCGGTGCCGTAGGCCAGCCTGGTCGCCTCGCCGGCGAACACCTGCTGCCCCACCATCCCGTCGTCGGTCAGGTTGAAGGCGAATTTCAGCATCCGCTGCGCCGTCGGTGACTTGCTGTTGATCACTCTGGCCCATTGCAGCGCAACGGTTTCCAGCTCGGCGTGCGGCACCACGGCGTTCACCGCCCCCATCGCGTGCATCTGCTCGGCAGTGTATTCCCGGCCGAGGAAGAAAATCTCTCTGGCGAATTTCTGGCCTACCACCTTGGCCAGATATGCCGAGCCGTAGCCGCCGTCGAACGAGCCGACGTCGGCGTCCGTCTGCTTGAATCGGGCGTGCTCGGCGCTGGCCAGCGTGAGATCGCAGACGACGTGAAGCGAATGACCGCCGCCGGCGGCCCAACCCGGAACGACGGCGATCACCACCTTGGGCATCACCCGGATCAGCCGCTGCACCTCCAGGATGTGCAACCGACCCGACCGCGCCGGATCCACCGAGTCCCCGGTGTCGCCGGAGGCATAGCGATAGCCGTCCCGTCCACGAATGCGCTGGTCGCCGCCGGAACAGAAGGCCCAGCCGCCATCCGTGGGGCTGGGTCCGTTTCCGGTGAGCAGCACACAGCCGACGTCGCTGGTCATCCTGGCATGGTCGAGGGCGCGGTACAGCTCGTCGACGGTGTGCGGCCGGAAGGCGTTGCGCACCTCGGGACGATCGAAGGCGATCCGGACCGTCGGCAGATCGCCGGTTCTGCCATCGCGTCCGCTGCCGATCTGCCGGTGGTAGGTGATGTCGGTGAAGGAGAACCCGTCGACCAGCCGCCAATGCGCCGGGTCGAACGGCTGATCGGGTGTCGCGGACAACCTCTTCGCAGAGGTTGCCTCGGCGGCGGAGGAGAGGTCGGGTTCGTCGGCGGACACTCCCAGAGCGTAGGAGATGAGCGGTGAACGACTCGAGCGAGAGCCGGCTGACCGCGATCTCGGCGGGCCGTCGGCGGTTCTCGTCCGGGAGCGTGCTGTCAGGACGCTGGTCGCCGTGGACCCTCACGCACGCCGGACTTCATCGCGGTGTCCAGGCGGCGGCGCCAGTACTCGATGAGGAACGTGCCGAGCACGGTTGGTGCGAGCCACGGCACCAGCTGCGCCACGCCGGTGACAGGGCCGTCCACAGTCAACGCCACCACGATGAAGGCGGTGACGAGGGCGATGTAGGAACCGCCCTGGCCGTGGACGTAGCCGTGGAGCCACCCGCGGAAGCGGTGACGGCGCTCGGCCGATACCCGGGCAAGGACGGCCAGCCCGTAGGTCAACGCGGACAATGGCACAAGCCACCAGAGCTCCGGGCGGGCGTCGATGATCAGCGCGACCGCCGACAGGCAGA
>JAABUS010003505.1_pt1 | contig 25298 bp, 26 predicted proteins | sample 5560161 | NCBI WGS metagenome assembly JAABUS01 (sample SAMN10711885, study PRJNA513376) | rock metagenome | isolation source: Antarctica rocks | place: Antarctica: Victoria Land, Trio Nunatak nord | collected 2016-01-04
TCTTCTATTTCTTTCTCGTTCTATTCGCTCTCAAAGCAAATGAAAATCTTCGATTCTGCGTGAACTATCAAAAGCTAAATGTCATTTTCAAAAGAAATAGATATTCTCTATTGCTGATAGACGAGATTATTGATAAAATAATGAGTTGCAAGCATCTGACTAGATTGAACATCATATCAGCATTCAACAAACTTTGAATGCATCTCAATAACGAGAATTACATTACTTTTATCACTGCTTTAGAAGCATATAAATACAAGATGCTATCATTCAAACTGACTAATGAATCGATCTTCTTTCAGCAATATATGAATGATGTTTTATGAAACTTTCTGAACGACTTTTGTCAAGTCTATCTAGATGACATTCTCATCTATAGCAAAACGAGAAAGAAATATAAAGATCACGTTAAACTAGTATTGAGTCGACTACGCGAAGCTGAACTGCAAATGAATATTTGAAAGTGCAAATTCAATGTAAAAGAGACTGTCTTTCTAGAAGTCATTGTATCAGAACTAAATCTTCGTATGAATTTCAGCAAAGTGACAGTCATAGTCAGCTGACTCACTTCGATCAATCTAAAAGAAATTCAGAACTTCGTGAGATTTGTTAACTTCTATCGTCGTTTCATTAAGAACTTCTTGAAGCTAGTCAAATTGTTCATTCAGTTGACTAGAAAGAACACGTCTTTTGTTTGAAACAAGATCTGTGTTCAAGTCTTTGACAATCTAAAGAAACAAGTCAGCTCGATCTCAAACGACAAGCTATTCTGAAGATCAATGCTTCAAACTATGTAAAAGGTGAAATACTATCTCAATACAATGACGAGAAAGTTTTTCATTCGATAACTTTCTACAGTAAAAGCATGATTCTCGCTGAAATCAATTATCACATCTATGACAAGAAATTACTAGTCATTATTCAATGCTTTGAACATTGATGACTTGAGCTGAAATGCATTAAACTACTTATTCAGATGTTTATCAATTATCAGACTTTGAAGATCTTCATGAAAAATAAACAGTTGAGTCGATGACAAGTCAACTATTTGAACATTCTATTGAAATTCAACTTTCAGATCATCTTTAAATCAGGCAAAATGAACACTAAAGCTGATGCTTTAATCAAAATGCTTCTAGCGAACGTCTTTGAATCAATTCAGCGTCTTGAAGATCATTTTTAAACTATTCTGATCTTCGATAGAGTCAATGTTCTATCTGTTGAATCGAAAGCAAATCTCTATCAATGAGTACATATGATCAATCAAACTGATGAGCTCTGCAGCGAATATAGACAAGCTATGAACGAAAACAAGCTCAAATTTCATATTACTAAATTGAAAGACTGCAAAATCATTGATGATGTTCTATTTAGAAAAGACTTACTGTGAGTTCTTGAGAATATGCATACGAAACTGCTGCAGAAAATTTATGATCAGCTTTCAATCTCTCATCTCGACAATAAACGAACTATTGATCTAATTCAACGATTCTACTATTGATCAGATCATCAAGTCACAGTCAGACAGTACATTCAAAACTGTCATGTCTGTCAGCGAAGCAAAGTTTCTAAAGATAACATCAATAAACTTCATCATTCTCTACTCATTTCACAAGAACGCTGAAAAGATATAGCTATGAACTTCATTACTGAGCTATCTCTATCAGAAGACTATAACGTCATTTGCACAATCATATGTTGTCTCATCAAAGAACGTCACTATGTTCTCTGTCATTAAAGAGACGATGACATCTCAGTTGAAGAAACGGTTTGAATCATGCTATGAAACGTCTATCGACTGCATGATCTACTCAGTTCTATTGTTTCAAACAAAGACTTTCAATTCATATCAACTATGTGAAAGAGTCTTTGCAAATGACTGAGAATCACAGCTAGTTTATTCACAGTCTATCATTTTGAGATCAACAATCAATTGAAATGAGTCAATCAAGACGTTGAACGCGAACTTAGAATCTACTGCAATTACATGCAGAACGACTGAGTCAAATGAATATCTATGATGAAATTCAGCGACAATTTCAATATCTTCTTGATCACTTCAATGATTCTCTTCTACTTCAATAAAGAATTTCACTCTTGAATGAGTTTCGATTCAGATACAACTAACTACAAAACAATTTATGAATGACTTGAAGCTAGAAAAGCAGATGATATTGTCATTCAAATGAAAAAGTTACTGAGCTTCAATCATCAATAATTGAAAAAGACGAAGCTGATCATCAAAGTTCAGATCAATAAACATAAATGAAACGTCATCTATGAAGTAAATGACTGAGTTTGACTATCTTTCAAAAACGTCAAGACAACGAGACTCTGCAAAGATTTGAAAGACAAACAGCTGAGTCTCTATCAAATCACTGTGAAAGTGAGTATCTTCTATCATCTTTATTTATCAGTCAGCATGAAGCATTTGCATTCAATGTTCAGCTCAAAGCTACTGCAATTATATTCAGAAGATTCTCTATCAGAATAGCATTCAGAATCACTCAGATCAATCACTATCAAAGATGATGAACATTGAAAGATAAATAATATATTGAATTTCAGATGCTATTGAGATCGAATACAGTACAAAGTCAAATGAACAGATCTAAATAAAAACGACAAATGATACTATGTTGATAAAGAAAAATTCGATGACTCAGAGAAAGTTTTGAATGAATTTCATAAGTTATATTCAAACAAATCGCGCTAAATATCGAAATAACTATCAACAAAAGCGAGCAAAGAAACTACATTCATGCAAACATGAATTTTCAAAGAGAAAAATAATGTTACAAGCGTATCAAGACTGAACAAGACTGAAGCTTTAATCAATTCACAGTAAACGCTAGTGAGTTCTCTGCGTAATGATTAGAACTAATCAGCGAGCTAGTCAGATATGACTCAACACTTTTTTTCTTTCTCAACATTCTTTTCTTTCATCAACATCTTGTTCATTTATATCACATTCTTTTCATGTCACAAACACATCTCTTTTGAGTCTAGCGCAGTCTTTGAACATTATATAAATAGAAGCTCTTGTATCAATCTTCTTCTGTATTCTTAATATTCAGTTATAGCTATCTCTAAAGATCAAGCATTATTCAATTCTGACTTTCGCTGATTGACTCATTTAGACATGATTCTGACAACTATCAATTGCAGAAAGATGCAAGAGCAAATGAAAGTACAAAAGATCTGAATCAATGATTTGCTATGTTGAATTGCAAGATAGAACAAGATCATTGAAGATTTGCAAAAGCAGATTGAAAACTATGACAATCTTCAACTCATCTTGATTGCTCAGACTCAGAGTGCTCTGACTCTTCTTGCAATGTGTTCAAAAGATCAAAATGTCTTTATTGCAATCAAAACATGCTTTTTTGTGATGTTGTTTTTATTCTTGTCTTCTTTGCTCTCTCATGTCTCTCTGCTTTCGCTCTCATCTGATTCATTTCTGTCAATGACTTATTCTTTCATCTCATCTTCAACGTTAATCATGCAGTTTATCATTGAAGAGATGAAGAACATCTCGCTCTCATCTGATTCATTCTCATTGATGACTTTTTCTCTTCTCTCATCTTTGACGTTGATCACGCAATCTATCATTGAAGAGATGAAGAATGCAGTGAGCTTTAATATGAGCTTCTTATCTCATTCATTCTGTTAATATGATAGCTTGTGTATGTTTTGTGCTATTTGACTAATAGTTGCAAGAGTTTACTTTCATCAATCTTTGAATTTTCAAGAAAGTGAGAGCTGAATGATACACATATTGTATGAAACTTGTGAGCTATTCATATATCAATTTCTGCATCTGCTAACGACTTTTTTAAACTGTCGATTCGAGTATTGATGAGAATGATTGAGCGAGAAAGTCTTGTTTTTCTTTTCTTTTTTTCTTTCTAGTGATAACTAGATAACTATCAATCTTTCTACTTCGTTTTATGCATACTTGTGATCTTTCGTGATGACGTTAACAACTTACTTTCAAGCTTGATGAAATGTCTGCAATGAAAGAATCTCAATAGAATCTTGCAGTTATCAAAATAGTTTGATGATTTTCAGATATTTTCTGAAGCTTCAAAGTTTTTTCAGCTAAGCAGATATTGCAACTGATCATTCTGTATGCAACTATTCAGTATGTTATTAATCTTTCAACTATCATGTATTTCTTTCTTCAGCTCAAGATCTTTCACAAATGATTCATTCAATTCTTTCTTTCTTAAGCAGAAAGATTTCAGCAAGCTGACATTGAATATCAAATGTATACACATCTTTGAAAACAGTTTCAGACAATAAACTTGTCTGCTCAAACACTTCAGAATTTTATATAATTTATATCTTTTGACTTCAAGTTTCTTGAAAAACTTCTTGATTCAAATGTTCTTGACATTCAATCACATCAACTGATTGACAAGATACATTTTAGCAAAGTGTTTTTTATCATGCTGAGTCACGTAGTCAGCGTTTGTCTTTGCAAGTCTGTAGCAAAGATTCTTATGCAGTTTTTTCATTCTCATTGCGTAGTTCGTGATTGACTCTGATTTCTTTGAATGATTCTTGATGCTGAACTTCATTCTTGAATGTCTTTTTGTGACTGCAAAGAATGATGTTATTGATGTTATAATGTAAACGCTGTTATTGTAGAAAAACTCAATTATGATAAAAAGATGAACTCAATCATTTTGAACATCGTTGCAGTACGCTCGAAGATAAGTCTCAAGAATTTAATTCTATCTTTTGATTTGATCATTGATGTGAGAATGAAATGTAGTGCTAAGTTTTCGCTTGATCAGAAGATGATAGCACAGCAAGATTCAAAAGTGTGATATAAATATAAAATCTCTGTCAAAGATTATATCATCAGAAGTCTTGTGATATTGAACTACTTTATCAAGAAAGAGATTAATTAAATTAAAAGCAGTCATTGTCTTTCAAATAGAAATGTAGTGTGTCATCTTGAAAAGATGATTAACTACAATCATAATGCTGTCGTAGAAGACATTTGAGACGTTTGTGCTGTCAGAAAGATTGATGATGAAGTTCATAATGATGCTTTCTCATATTCTTCAAGAAATGAGCAAACTATTCAGAAGTTCTCAGATTCTGTGATGTAATGTCTTATGTTACTAACATGATTTACAAATTCTGCAGTATTTCTTAATGTTCTTATTTGCAAATGATCAGTTGAAGATTCATTGAACAAGCTTTAAACATCATCGAGAATCGAGATGTTCTGCAAGAAAGTTATCATGATGTCATCTCATAATTTCTGCTCTAAATTTGTTTTGTGCAGAAACATGAATGAATTCTCAAAATATCATGATGTCATTTGTGATTTTCTTCAATCAGTTGATCATGAAGACGCTGAAGTCAATCTCAGTATCGCGCATGCTTAAGTTTCTCTTTTTCATTAATTCTTGTACTGTGATGATGAGATGATTTGTTTTCTGCTGTTTGCAGATCAGTTGAGTCAAACTCTTGAAAAGTAGCTTGCAAAGTTAACAAAGCTTGAGATCAGAACATCATTTCATATCGTTGAATTGAAGCATTTATGAATTTTCATAAACTTCAAGACTGCATCATCTGTCTCATCTGAATTATTCTGAATTGCAACGAAGCAATTCTCTGATGCATTCACTTTCTTTCTTGTGAATAAAGCTTTCTTTATTTCTTCAGCAGAATGATGCATAGTTGAATCTTTGTTCTGACTCATGATTAAACATTCGCTTTTCTCAGCAAAATGATACATGATTAAAACTTTGCTCTGACTCATGATTCAACATTTGCTCTTCTTGACAGAACAACGCATAGTCAAATCTCTGTTCTGACTTATGATCAAACATTTGCTCTTCTCGACAGAACGACGCATAGTCAAAACTCTGCTTTGACTCATAATTAAACATTCGCTCTTCTTGACAGAATGATGCATAGTCAAAACTCTGCTCTGACTCATGATTAAACATTTGCTTTCATCAGCGAAACAACACATAGTTGAATCTTCGCTCTGACTTATGATTAAACATTCACTCTCTTTAGCAGAACGACATGTGATTAAATTTCTGCTCTGACTCATGATCAAACATTCACTTTCTTCAGCAGAAGAATTTGCTCTTCTGCATTTTCATCTCATCTGAATGATATTCTTCTCAGTTTCAATGATAGTGATAAATGTTGACTCAATGTTCTTGCAAAAGCAAATGTCTTTTCTAGTTTCAACAACAGTAATAAATGTTGATTCAATGTTTTTGCAAAAGCAAGCATCTCTTTTAATTTCAACAACAGTAGTAAATCTTGACTTAATGTTCTTACAAGAATCAATGTTTTTTCAAGTTTCAGCAACAGTAGTAAATCTTAACTCAATGTTTTTGCAAAGACAAATGTTCTTTTGACGAGAAATAATAATGTTTTGAAATCATCATTGAGAATTTTTATCAGCAGTCGAGAATTTCTTTACAGTCTGAGAGACTTCTCTGATTTTTCTTGCGAATGCTGATAAATTGATGAGCTTTTTAAATGATTTGATGATTATTTTCTTGTGATTTCTGATGCTCAGAGTCTTGAACTGTCAAGTGAAGATGATGAGCGTTGATGCTGACTGACTCGAGAAATTCTTCAAAAGTTCTCTCATATATACTAAATCATGAGTGAACTGTTACAAGCATATCAAGGCTGAACAAGGCTGAAGCTCTAATCAATTTGCAGTGAACGTTAGCGAGTTCTCTGCGTAATGATTAGAACTAATCAGCGAGCTAGTCAGATATGACTCAGATATGACTCAGATATGACTCAACACTCTTTTTCTTTCTCAACACTCTTTTCTTTCACCAACATCTTGTTCATCTACATCACATTCTTCTCATGTCACAAACATATTTCTTTCGAGTCTAGCGCAGTCTCTGAACATTACATAAATAAAAGCTTTTGTATCAATCTTTTTCTGTATTCTTAATATTCAGTTATAGCTATCTCTAAAGATCAAGCACTATTCAACTCTGACTTTCGCTGATTGACTCATCTAGACACAATTCTGACATAAACTCTCTCTCATTTGCATCAATATCTTTCTCATAATTGAATCTTCTTGACAAATTATTAACAGAATTGCTCACTTTCTTTTGATAAAAGATCTTGAAGTTGTACGCAGTAAGTCTGTTGACTTACTTCATCTGTCTGCAAGAAAGCTTGATTGTTGTCATGAAATGTTGAAGATTTGCATGATCGTTGATTATTTTTATTTCATGTCAAGTTTTTTTTAAATAATATCTTTAATGATTCATGCTTTTGACAATCATCAGCATTTTCTGATTATGTGCATCATAGTTTCATTCAATCAATTGTCACTTTCTTAATCAGATGATTACTGAGTGTCAATGTAAATTCTCAAGTGTGATATCTGTTTATTGAAACATCATTGTTTTCTCTGCAAATTCAAAGACATTTATCTTTAATCTTATGACTTTTGCAGAATTGAAGTGCTGAAGAACAACATTTTGAGCAAAGATGATTTTCAGCTTCTGAAAAGCATTTCAAGCATTGTTGATGAATTCAATTCACTTCATTTATTCTTTGAGAATTCATCTTTTCTTTGCGTTAGAAAAGAGACTTGTTTTGAGATAATTGATCAAGAATGATGCTATTCTTAAATAGTTCTTTATGAATCAACAATAAAGATTAACAAAGTCGAGAAACATTTGAATCTCTTTCATCATTCTCAATTATGATCAATCTTAAATGATTTACACTCGATTCTTCTTTATTGAAATTTCTTTTTTTTCTATTTTATATTTTAGAAAGAATAGTTCTTTCTTGAAGAATTCACATTTGAAGAGCTTGATGTAAAGTTTTAGAATCTGCAGTTTGTCAAGAATTTGTTATACATGATGAACATGTTTCTTGTAAGTTTCGCTGAATATCAGAATGTCATTCAGATAAATGAGATAAATGATGTTAAGAAATTCAAACAAAGTCTGATTCATATAAATCTGAAAGAATGTCGATGCATTGATGAGATTAAAGAGCATCACAAGATACTCGTATAAGTTAAATCTCGTACAAAATATCATCTTTCATTCATCTTCTTCTTGTATGCAAAGTTTGTTGAACGTGTTCTTGATGTCAAGCTTGATAAATTACTTGACATCTGCAAAATGATTGAGAGCTTCATTGATCAGTGAAAGAAAACATCTATTTTTAAGAATGATTGTGTTGAGTTCTTGATAATCAACGTACGATCGCAGCGTTTCATCTTTTTTAAATGTAAAGAGCATGAGCATCTCAGCTGAAGAGATGAAGTATCATATCATGTCTGCTTGAAGTTGTTTCTCAATATACATCTTTTGTGCAATGAGTTTGACTGCAAAAAGATTGTACAAAGAATCTCAAAAAGCAATATGATTCTTCTTGATGCAAATAGCATGATCATGAAACTTGTAAGTCAAAAGAACTTTGACTTTTTGAATGAAAAGATTCACGAAATTCGTAAATTCTTTTGAAACATTTAAGAATTGATCAACTATCGTATTCTTGATTTGTGTGAGTCAAGAGTTTTCTTCTGTCATTGAGAGACTCAAAAAATTGTACAAAGCATTTAAAAGTGATCAAATATATATTATGATGCTCTGTTGCTTAAGATTCTGAGTTGATTAAGCACTTGAAACTTCTCATTTCTTCTGATGATTATATTAATGAAAAGACTTGAGAATAACTTTTCTTGCAAGACTAAATTGATGAATATTGCATGCAAAAAGACTTGACGCAAGTCTTGCTTCATTGAACATCACATAAAATGATTCTGAAACTGTTCTTTAATGAGATAGTTTCTTTCTTTCATTTTGAGCACATAAGATTCTTCAACGTAAGTGTTGATGAGCAAACTCGTGAATGAAATTATGCTTTTCAAAGAATGAAAGATTTAACATGAGATTCTCTGAAACATATTCAACAATGATAAAGATTTTCAAGATGTATAGATTGCTTTTATTGAAGTTCTGAATGTTCAGATCAAGCAGTATTATTTCGTGTAGTCACATTGATTTATCATTGAAGAAAATTCTCATGAACTTTCAAGAATGAATATTCTCGATCTTATTTAAACATTTCACGAAACTGTGATGAATTATATTTAGCATACACTCAATGTTCATCATGACTTAAGTTTCAAGAAGATTGAGACATTCTGACTTGATCTTGACTACAAGAATGAATGATGTTGTGACTGAGTCTGAGTTCTTTGACATTATCAATGCGTTCAGTTCAACAAACAGTTGACTGATCAAATTGACTCACTAAATTTCATACTCTTCAGTTGCTTTCTTCTTTTGAGTGATCAATAGATGAAAGAGATTTATTGAGCTAAGTCTTTTCTTAAGATGTCAACAATGAGAATGTTGTTAAAAGCAGAAGAAGCTTCTGAGAAGAAAGTTTCTGAAAAGATGAATCATGAGTTTGAACAATTCAATTCTGTGTGATCTTTAAATTTGCATCTGACGCACATCTTCTTGCTGATTCTGCGATATTTTTTCTTTCAAAAGACTGTTTTTCTCAGTTTTGATTCTCATTGCTCTTGTTAATCATTAAAATATTCTTCTTTTTCTCAACTATTAATTCTCTGTGAAGAACTCTGCAAACTTTTCTTGTGTGATTGATTTTCAAGAAGTGAGTTCGTTTTCAACTGTCAACTCTGCTGAGCATAGTTTGAAGCATGTTGCATGTTAATGTACTTCATTAATTCTTGACAGAACATCTTGCTTCGTTGAGCGAAAGTTAATACAATTAGCTTGATCTTGTTTAAAAGAAGTAACTCACTCAGAAATCTGAACAATAGTACTTTCTCAAACTTCATGACTTCAACACGATTTTGAAAATGTGTTTTGTTGAGTTTCAGAAAGAACAACATGCATGTTTGATTGCTTCTTTTTATAATGACATTTCATAAATCATTTGCTCGATTCTGAAGTGACTTCATGTTGAGATCATGTCTAGAAACTAATCAGAGTGCGTGCGTGACTAGAATGTTTAATTTATAGAGATAGTTATAACTAAGACTTTAAGAATACAGAAGAAAGAAAATATAAAAGACAAGAAGAACATGCTCTATATAATAGTTACTCAGATTGACGCTAGTCTCAAAGAGAACATGTTGAAACACAAGAAAGATGTTGATTCAAAAAATGTTTGTGACACAAAGAAATGTGTTTGTCATAGAAATCTGTTGATCATTCGTAACACAAAGAAGTATGTTTGTCTAGAAAACAATAGAAGCTGATTAAAAGATGCTAGAAAAGAGAAAAGATGTTGAGTTATATTTAAGTTAAATCTGAGTCAGATCTAGATCAAATCTTGACTAAATCATTGACTAGCTTTAATCAATTCTGACACATTTGTAACATTATTTCTCTCTTTGAAAATTCATGTTTGCATGAATAGAACAAATGAAATGCAAAAAATTTTCACTGTTTTTCAATTTAGTGTGACTTGTCTGAATAGAGTTTATGAAATTCAACTTGAACTTCTTTCAAGTTCTTGAATTCTTCTTTATCAACATAGTTGTTAAGAGAGAGTGAGTCTCGACAGGCATCAGTGACAGCGATGATGATAATGTAGAGTGTATTGTTCTATCTACTAGAATGTCGTGACTATATAAAAGCGCAGAGTCTTCTGAGCTAGACTCATCTTGATAAAGCTAGCTACACACAGCTCGCTCAGAGACAACTCACTTACATAATCTGAAGATTGAAGACTACATTTTAACACTCTCTCTGCTGACAATTCTTCAGATGTATAGTCAGAACATCTGATCTGCTTATAGACGAATCTTCTTGACTCTTTCACGAGTGAATCTCTTTGACTTTCTCACAGGTGAATTCTCTTAACTCTTTCACAGATGAGTTTTCTTGACTTTCTCACAGATGAGTCACTCTGACTTCTTCATAGATGTCTTTGCTGTAAGTCAAGACATGCTATTGACGACGTAATCGCTAGCAAACAGCAATCAGTAGTAGTAGGCAGTTGCAGTCATGAGACTGACTAACAACTAACACTTCAATCAAGAAATGAAATTCTCAAACGCAGCAAGATACTGATGTCGCAGACAAAGAATGAATCATCTAGACAGACATGTTCATCTTGAATCGTAGATTGATTCTGAAGTTGTTCTGTTGCAAGCGCGTTAAGAAACAGTATTGCATCATGAAACAAATCTCTGAGCTAGATCTAGACTAGACTCTCACATTGCGACAGAATGCAGAGATTCTATCATGTTATCATATTGTTCTCATAGCGTGCTTGTCTTGATGATGTCAATCACTTCTTCAAGACAAAGTCTTTTATATCGATGATTTCATTCAAATGATCTTCAGTATCTCTGCTGTTGTCTTTACTGTTCATCAGAGATAGACTCAGACTTCTTCTCTTGTCTCTATTCTATTGAGTTCAGCTTTAGGCTCACTCAGATCGCTTCAGACTTTCTTTCTTTCTCTCTTTCTTACGATCATCATAAAGTAAGCGAAGACGATATTGTAAACGCTGATTGCAGATGAGACGATGCGATCGCAAGTCTTCGTATGAACAAAAAACAAGGTCGCAACTAGTTAATGAAGATAAGACGTAGACATGAAATGACGATCAAAACAATCAAAATCAGGTCATAAAGTGAGTGAGTGACTTAAAGCATTGCATTCAAATAGACAGTGTTGTCTGTAGTTTGACAAGAGAATCAAAAACATTCTCAAATAACGCGTCTTTTAATCATGTCTTCAAGAGTCTTTCAGCTTTCTCTAGTAAGTAGCTGAGAGACTCTGTTGCTTTCTCAAGTATGTGACAAGATCTCAGATAAGACTGATCAAAGACGTTAAAATAGAAAGAAAAATTGATTCGATAGTCAAAAAAAGATGTATGACTAGATCGATATTGACGAATCAAATGAAAGCTGAATTGATGATTGTTGATTTTTGATACAGTGAATTCAGATTGCTGCTGTATGAGAGTTATAATCTCAATCGAACATGCTTGTATGACAGTTGTCAAAGTCAAGTGATAGCTTTCTGCAAGTGTTAAACGTATGTTTGCTGAACGTGTTGTAGCGAAGTTGACTGCAGTAAACTTGCAGAGCTGACATGATATTATTGATGCTATATGATAGTCTTTGTAAGATCATCACTGCGTAATGACAAGACGTGACTGCTAGACTGATATAGCGTAGTCGAAGAAAGATCTCAAGACAGTTGAATTGCTTGAACAGCGTCGAGTTGTAGCATGACTGCTGTGATAGAAAGTTCAATCGCGCGAAACTGAGAGATCGTTAACGAGATGATGAAGTTGAATACTGATCGTCTCGTCAGTCTTTCTGCCTCAGCGCAGAGTATCGTGATACTAGTTTCATACGACTCAGCTGTCGTGCTCTTGATCTGCTGCAATGAGAACTTAATCTCAGATCTGTTTATACTGATCTGAAAACGCAGCTCGTCAGACTGTCTCTTCAGCGTGACTTAAGACTGAATTATACTGATCTCTGTGTCAGTAAGTACATATTTAATCTGATCTTCGTCAGAAATTCTTGACTTTCTCACACTGATCGCAATCAGAAGTTAACGAAGGCACAATTAAACCTACGAACATCTACTACATGAATACATGAGTGAGACGATAAACGTGCATCATTCACACTAACTCAAGCTCATAATCTGTTAAGAGAGAGTGAGTCTCGACAGACATCAGTGACAGCGATGATGATAATGTAGAGTGTATTGTTCTATCTACTAGAATGTCATGACTATATAAAAGCGCAAAGTCTTCTGAGCTAGACTCATCTTGATAGAGCTAGCTACACACAGCTCGCTCAGAGACAACTCGCTTACACACTTTGAAGATCAAAGACTACATTTTAACAATAGTATCATTTGTTGTTTTGATCTAGTTTCATTCATTTGATTTTGTATTGTATTCAATCTTAATAGCGTTTAGAGTTCAAAATGTCATCTATCTTTTAATACTCATCATCTTCAATAGTCAGAAATTTAGAAGATTCTGAATGTTGTTCTGACAATGAGTCATCAGAACAGAGACGCAGTAGCTTCAAGCTGAACATCAAATGAAGTCACTTCATGCTTTCAGATAAACGAAGACAATAAAAGATTTCAACATTTGCAATGATTTGATAAAGTTCTAGTTGTTTGTTCTTCAAATCTTTGCATGATTTCGTTGTTTTCATGTTTCTAGAGAATAATCAAACTCAGTCATTTACTTCATAGATGACATTTCGTCTATGTTTATTGATCTGAGCTTCAGTGATCTGCTTAGTCTTTTTCAATTGCTGATGATCAAAGATAAAAAGTTCTTTCATTCTGATGATAATATCATCAGCTTTTCTAGCTTCAAGACGTTTATGAATTGTTTCATAGTCAGTCATATCTGAATCAAAACTTATTCAAGAATGAAATTTCTTATTAAAGTAAAATGAGATCATTGAGATGATCGAGAAGATATTGAAATTCTCGCTGAATTCTATCATTGATAGTCATTTTGCTCAGTCGTTCTGCATGTAATTGCAATAAATTCTTAGTTCACGTTCAACATCTTGATTAGCTTGTTTTGATTGATCATTAATCTCAGAATGATAAGCTGTTAATAAACTAGCTGTAATTCTTAGTCACTTGCAAAGACTTTGTCACATGATTAATATGAACTGAAAGTCTCTGTTCAAAACAATAGAACTAGGTAGATCATGAAGTCAATAAACGTTTCATAGCATAATTTAAATTGTTTCTTCAACTGAAATGTCATTGTCTTCTCAATGACAGAAGACATAATGATGTTTCTTGATGAAACAACATATGATTGTGCAAATGACGTTATAATCTTTCAATAGAAGTAGCTCAGTAATGAAGTTCATAGCAATATCTTTTCAGCGTTTCTGTGAAATCGAAAGAGAATGATGAAGTTCATTGATACTATTTCTAGATGTTTTACTTCGTTGATAGATATGACAGTTTTGAATGTAACATTTAATTGTTGCTTGATGATCTGATCAATAGTAGAAACGTTGAACTAAATCAATAGTTCTTCGATTGTCAGAATAAAAGATGAAAGACTGATCATGAATTTTCTTTAGCAATTTCATATGCATATTCTCAGAAACTCACAATAGATCTTTTTTAAACAAAACGTCGTCAATGATCTTGCAGTGCTTCAATTCAGTGCTATGTAGCTTCTGCTTGTTTTCACTTATGACTTGTTTATACTCATTGCAAAGCTCATCTGTCTTGTTGACATCTTTTACTCGCTGATAGAGATCAACTTCAGATTCAATAGCTAGAATATTTATTCTATTGAATGTCAGAATAATCTGATAACAATCTTCAGTACGCTGAGTTAATTCAGAGACGTCGATCAGAGACATTCTGATTAAAGCATTGACTTTAATGTTCATTTTGCCTGATTGAAAAATGATCTGAAAGTTAAACTCAAATAGAATGTTTAAATAATTGACTTGACGTTGAGTTAACTGTTTATTTTTCATGAAGATTTTCAAAGTCTGATGATTAGTGAACATTTGAATAAACAGCTTCATGCATTTTAGCTTGAGTCTTCAGTGTTCAAAACATTGAATAATGACTAGCAATTTCTTGTCATAGATGTGATAATTGCATTTAGCGAAAATCATGCTCTTGATGTAGAAAGCTACTGAGTGAAGAACATTCTCATCATTATACTGAAATAATATTTCATCTTTGACGTAGTCAGATACATTGATCTTTAGAATAGTTTGTTGTTTGAAATTGAAATGTCGTAGTACTGAGATTGAGCTGATCTGTTCTTTTAGATTGTCAAAAGCTTGAACACAGACTTCATTTCAAACAAAAAATGTGTTCTTTCTAGTCAGTTGAGTGAATGATTTGACTAGCTTCAAGAAGTTCTTAATGAAACAATGATAGAAGTTAACAAATCTTACGAAGCTCTGAACTTCTTTTAAATTGATCGACGTAATTCAGTTGACTATGACTTTCACTTTGATAGAATTCATACAAAGATCTTGTTCTGATACTATGACTTTTAAGAAGACAGTTTCTTCTACGTTGAATTTGCACTTTCAAATATCTACTTGTAGATCAGCTTCTCGTAAATGATTTAATATCATTTTGACATGTTGTCAATGTTCTTGTTGAGTTTTGCTGTAGATCAGAATGTCATCTAAATAGACTTGACAAAAGTCATTTAGAAAGTCTTAAAAACGTCATTCATATACTGTTGAAACGAGACAGAATCATTGATAAGTTCAAAAAATAAAATCTTTGATTTGTACGTTTTTAAAGCGATGATAAAGATAGTGTAGTTCTCACTATCAGAATGCATTCGCAGTTTGTTGAAAGTTGAAATGATATCTAATTGAGTCAGATGCTTGCAATCAACTATTTCGTTGATCATCTCATCTATGAGTAATAGAGAGTAGCGATTTCTTTTAATAATAGCATTGAGCTTTTAATAGTTAATGCAGAATCGTAGATCTTCATTTGCTTTTAAGATGAACAAAATGAGTGAGAAATACAAAGCTTTGCTAGAGATTATAAATTCTTTGAAAAGATTCTCGTTCAGATATTTCTTTACTTTCTGAAGCTTGTAGAAAGACATTTGATATGCTCGACAGTAAAGTGACGTTGCGTCACTAGTAAGCTCTATCTTATGATTATATGAATGATGAGATGATAGCTTATCTGTCTGAGCTCGATCAAAGACGTCTAGAAAATTCTGATATTTCAATGATAGCTTGACTTTAATATTCTTTAGATTCTGAGTTGTTTCATCAGTAAAGAAGACGTTCATGACATCTAGTTCACATTGAGTATTGTAAACGATTTTTCTATCGATGTCTTCAATGAACATAGCAAAAACCTCTGTCTGATTCTTCTTTTTTCATTTTACTAATGTTTAAAAAAAGACGATGTTTATGTTTTGAATCAAGAATGACTCTTTCTGAATGAATGAAACTGAGTGCTTGAGCATCTTAAAGATCTTGCTGTGAGCTGCTGAAGAGATTGAAGTTGATTGCAATTAACTTGAGTGCTTCATATTTGACGAAATTGAAAAAACCGAAATAGAAATATCTAATTGATCAGAGAATACAATAGTATCATGTTTCATGTTCAATAATATTTCATTTTTGTTCATTCAGAATTTGCTCAATATAGCTTCATGATGCTCAATATCAGCTATCAGCATTGACATAGTCAATTTCTTATGACTTTCAATCGTGAGAGTGAGTAGAATCTTATGAGTAATAGTCTTTCTAGCTAGCTTTTCATCATATTCTCATATTAACTTCTCTTTTGCTAGTAATATAGATTGTATTTCAAGTTTCTGACATACTTTATTGACTAGCTTGTCATGTATCAGCGTGTAAACAACGAAATCACTATCTATCAAAGAATGAAGGCTGAAAGAATTGCTCTGAGAGATAAAAGAAGCATTGATCAGAAATGATTTCTCAAAATAGTTTTCTTTCAATAGAACTTCAATCTAATTGCACAAAGATATGATCTCTATCTTTTTAATAATTCTGAAAAAGATAATTAGTTTTTTGAATCAGAATCTGACTCAGAATTCAAATGATTAAACTCATCATCTTTTAAGACATTAACTCTAGATTGATCAAAGCACTCTCTAGAAGTATGATTTAATTTGTGACAGATAAAACAGATTTCAGCTTGTAGATTGATATCTTTGACGTTAGTCAAAATCACGTCACACGACTTTGAATGATCAACGAGTGTAATGACTTCGATCTTTCTGTAGAGATTCAATAAATCTCATTTCTCAGTAAAGATGACTTGCTTTCTGACTTTGTTCAGAAATTTCTTTTCTTTAATGTCACTCATGACTCAATGCTCATTGTTCAAATGAATCAGATAACTACGAATTTCATTCAGAGATTCTGACTGAATCAATTGACTATTTTAAGCTGCATGAAAATGATAAACTATCTTGTCTTGTAAATCAATGATTAATTGCTTTTCGTGATACTCTAGATAAAAGAACAGACGTTGAAACATTGAATAAAATTTGCTGAATTTGCTCTTTTCTTGAGAGAGATTAACATATTTTCTTCAAAAGTTTGTCTCTTTGTCGAAATCATCATAAAGCTGAGCAAGTTCATTTAACAGATCATTAATTGTAACATAAAGATTCAATGAATCTTGTTGACATTAAGCTAAAGTAGCTTTGACTGCGTCTTTTTCAATTCTGAAGTGAACGTAGATCAGAATAACTTTATTGATATTAAAATGATCAACGTTGATTTCTAGCTTATCACGAATCTTTTCTTGTCAATCATCTCAGATAAATTCTTTTTCATCAGTAAACAGAGATGAATTTGAAAGCTTTTGAGATCGCTTGAAGAAATTGAACAGAATAGAAGAGAAAGAAGTGATTTCTTTAAATGATTGCAGTTGATGTTGCAATTCAGTCATTTGATTTCAAAACGTCTGATTTAATTGATTTAAGCATTCTTTGACTTTATTCATTTTCTCGAAACGAGTCTTTCATATTTGTTCACTTGATATCTTGTCAAATAGTTCACAAGCTTTCATGTTTAAATCTCGTTGAGTTCGAAGACTGTTCAAATCTTCTAGAAAAACTTCTGAATCTTGTTTAACTCAGTGTTGTAGCTGCTTTACATTTTTTATATCTCATGAAGTAGAAGCTTCACAAGATTCATTGAGAGTCTGAGAATGAGACAAAGAGTATTAATGTTTTTGTATGACATCGATTCTAAGATATTTCAATATGCGAAATGATAGCTCAGAATAAATGACTGAATCAGAGCTTTGATTACTCTTGAAGAAATTATTCACAGATGATCAAGTCATAGCGAAGAATTAATGATCGAGCGAAGAATGATGCTCAATAGTATGTAATGAGATCATTTGTTAAAGTGTTTAGTCTTCAGAGAAGAATGTTGCTGATTTGAGAGAATTTTTTTGTGATTCTCAAGCAATCAATGAAGATTCTTTATCATTGATTCTATTAATCAATTTGAACTGATGCTACTGACTGAGCGATAGATTCTCTAGCAATTACATGATTGTATGTTCTCGTTGATTTTATTGATCTCTTGATATTGTTCTGTCTTTCAATGTCATCAATCATCAGATACATAAATTTCTTTATATTCATCTCATTATCAATTAAGTGAACTTGAATGAGTAATGAGATCAGTATCATGTGATTAATGAATTCTTAAAGTAATGTTGAGATCATGTCTAGAAACTAATCAGAGTGTATACGTGACTAGAATGTTTGATCTATAGAAATAGCTATAACTAAGACTTTAAGAATACAGAAGAAAGAAAATACAAAAAACAAGAAGAATACACTTTATATAGTAGTTACTCAGATTGACGCTAGTCTCAAAGAGAACATGTTGAAACATAAGAAAGATGTTGATTTAAAAGATGTTTGTGACACAAAGAAATGTGTTTATCATAGAAATCTGTTGATCATTCATAACATAAAGAAGTGTGTTTGTCTAGAAGATAATAAAAGCTGATTAAAAGATGCTAAAGAAGAAAAAAGATGCTGAGTCATATCTAAGTCAAATTTGAGTCAGATCTAGATCAGATTTCGACTAAATTATTAATTAATTCTAATCAATTCTGACACATTCATAACACTTTGCATCAAGCAAGCATTGCTGAAGAGTTTCAAGAAACTTTGCTCATGTGATTTTACAATCTTTCTTCTCGACAGTCTTCTTGATCTGTTAAAGATAGTGCATCGTTGTGATCTTTACATATTTTGTGACGTAATCAAGCTTGTCATTGTCTTTGATGTAGTTCATCTTGATGAAGTTTAACTTTAGTTTTCTGAGAAACAACTTCAGATTCTCGTCAACAATGAACTTAAACTTCTTCTCTTTTAAGAACTTATTCAAGAAGATAATCTTAAAGATGATCATTTTTTTCTTAAAAAAATCATCATCAACAAAAGAATTCTTTATAATTTTAGCGATGACTCTTTTGCGAAACTTCAATTCAAGATGATCAGATGCACGACTTCGTCATGTTAAAAAGTAATCAGAGTTCAATGTGCAAAATGCTTGATTCAGATCTTTTAGTAGAATAATGTTTTCAATGAACAACATCTTGCATTGAGCACACATCTTCAAATAATTCTGTTGTTTTTGCAAAATCTTCACGTCGTTGATAATGTTTTGAATTTTGTCGAGAGTGATGAATAAGAATTCATGCTCAACAACTTTTATTCTTGTCTGAAGCAGTATATGCTATCTCTCTTTTCTTTCTACATCAACACAAGCACTTCTGATGTATTCATTCAACATTGCATGATGACAAGTCTTTAATAAATTCTTCAAACTAATGCTTGTAAAATTAGAAAATGATTGAGTCAATGAAATCATGATGTTGATGATGATTGCTTGACGTTGTGCAAGATTCTTCATTGAATTCAATTAAGACTTCTTTCTATTGTTGCAAGAAATTTAATTAAGCAAAATGAGTGCAAACTCTGTAAAAATGATGAAAGTAGATGAGATAACATTCTTGAAAGACATGTGAATATTGCTTTCAAAAAATGAAATGATGACATCAAGAAAGATTGTATCTTGATCATGATGCTTGAAGAATACGTTTACGACGTCAGTGATGATGATTGTTTAAGTCAGAGACGCAGAAGTTTCAAGAATGAAAAGAAACTGAGATTTGTTACAAAGATTGAGTGTCATATTCGAAGAATTGCTGTTGTTCAAGTCAACGATTTTTTTTTTGATCATATGAACTATCATCTCTGCAATAAAGTAGAGTGTTAAAATTATGAGTAGTTCAAGAAACGCGCAGTCACACTAGAGAATATGCGTATAAATAATACAATCAAATTTAATAGTAGCTTAGTAATATTTATTTGTATAGAAAGTTAACACTAGACTATAAAATACAAAAGTGAATTTTTCTTTATATACTCAGAAGATTAAGTTCAAGCATTGTTGATGAGATCAGCGAAATTACATGCAACTCATGTAAAATCTCTTGAAGATTGTATGTGACTTGAATTTTTATCATCGATGAAACGTCAAGATTTGTATGTGACTTGAATTCTTGTAAATTCAGAGTCTCTGAGAATCAACGATAAAGATTCTTGTAGACTCAATGTCTCTGAGAATCAACAGTAAAGTTTCTTGTAAACTCAGTGTCTTGATTCTCATAAACTCAGATTCTCATCTGAGAACTTGATGATAGCGTTGAAGAATAATTCTCATGTCTGTTCTCTATTTTCTGAAAAACTCTGACTTTCATAAATCTAAGTTCTGACATTGTTTTGCTCTCTTTTTGTGATTATCTTGTACAAGAATTCAGTGCTTATTAAGCTGTAAAGTCAAGTCTTACTGACTTTGAAGCTCGTTCAGCATATTGATGACTTCGTTAAGTTGATTGCTGACTCAATAAAACAATTGTTCTTTGATGTTTATGTTTCATGAGATGACAGCTTTCTCAACTTCAACTGAAGCATTAATGAATAAAAGTGAAACTCTTCTATTGACAGTGCTTCTAAGCAGACGAGTTGTTTGAGACTCAACTGACTCAACATCACATGTCATGATGAAAGAAGATAAAAGTTGTTGAGATTAAAGTAAATGAAAGATTGATGTTTTGAATTAATGTTTTGAATTGATGTTTTTTGATGAGTGAAAATTCAAAAAATCTCTTGTGAATTTCAGATAATAATTGAATGCTTTATTCAAAGAATTTCTTGCAAATAAAATGATGAAAATGAGTGTAGAATTGAAGAATTTCTTGCAATTTAAAATGATGATGCAAATTTGAAGAATCTCTTGCAAATTTTTCTTACTGAATAGATTGTTTCATATCATTTATTCATTGATAGCAGAGTAGTTGATGAGCATTTATCTAATGTTAGAGATCAGCATAAAGCGAGTCAATATGAGTGTCATTTAACTAGAAGATAAATGCTAAGAAAGAAATATAGCTACAGAAAAGAAGCTGACTACATATGTGTATTTCTCAGTCGACGCTAAACTCAATAGAAACTAATCAAGATGACGAAGCGAGAATAAATCTGACAAGACTAGAAGACTGAATCTGACAAGATTAAAATCATGACAAAGACAGAATTGCTGTCTTTCAATTCATCACAGATCATAAAGCAGATTAAATTGAACATTAAATCTGATTTAAGTCATTCTTCTTCTTCAGCATTGTCTGAAGCTGATTGAAGAATGATTCAACAATTAATGAAGTCAGTTGTAGAAAAAGTAATTAATTTGAAAGCTCATAGATTGAACAATACGATGAAAAAGCTTACTACAGATGTTGCTTTTTTGAAAGCAGAAAACGAAGATTTTCTATGAACAGTATGTATAGAAAGAAGTTGCAGACGACGTGACAAGTCTTTATTTGATGATCTAGAGATTAATAATGAGACAAAGAAGATGTTTTTTAGTTCTAATAAGATTCAGATGACTCGTGATCATTAAATTCAAAGAATCGAAGAGAAACAGCAAGCTGCTATTCAAAAGACGAATGAAAAGAAACAAAAAGAGCTTAGAAAGCTAGAGAAACAGCGTTTAATAGCTGAAAGAAAGGTGAAACGAGAAAAAAAAAAGACAAAGCGAGAGAAGAAAGCGAAGCGAAAAAAGAAGTTATGAGCGAAGAAATTGAAGCGACGACGTCTAGTTCAGAAGCAAAAGCTGAAGACTAAAGAGCTTCAGAAAGAGCAAAAGAAGAAGTCTAAAGAGGTGAAAGTACAGCAATTCACTGATTTTGTTTCTATTGAGCAGGTGAAAAGAAGATCAAGTCAAATCAGATCTACGCGAGCTGAAAGGCAAAACAAAGCTTCTAAGTGATTTGATGATTGATTCTATAGCTTGAAGGCTTCATATACATATCAACAATCAGTCATATCAATTGCAATTTGATTCTATGAATGATGGTTGAATAATGATAAAAATAGTATGGGTGGCTAATCGGGTTTAGGGTGTGCACGGGACCGGAACGTGCACGGGCCCGGGCATACTCCTACTGTGTACTTTAACGTACCGTTAGCGTCAAAGGTACCTTATTTCCATGTTGCGCCTTCATGACGCGCCAACCATCTTGGCAGACGCGACTCAAGCTCAAGGACCTAAGTACCTACAGCCTGAGATGGAACGACCAATCGCCCGCGAAGCCACAGAAGCGTTGGAGGATGAACGTAAGACGTGGCTTATTGGTGATACATAACAACATCAAGAAACTGACGTACCATAGCAGATGATCCATCCTCGACAGACTCACAATTACTAGCTCAGCAATTAGCACAAGATATTGAAATAGCATCGTCGCGAAACAATCTGGCGGGCACTCCACTCGAACGGAGTGCAGAATTAGTCGATGGCTCACACGTTGTGGAAGATGTTGATGGCCAGGCGTGCGCCCGGGCAGAAAATACCGTGGAACTTCTGAATGACATCTCACTGGGAGAGAAGCAGAAACGTAAAGAAGTGAGAGCTCTTCGAGATCCTCCACAAAAACGAATCGAAGGAGCCGATCATATTCTGAAGGCTAGTACAACGCCTGCCGGCAAATTGGCGAGAGTTACAAAACCTCGCAAACCCGACCGTATTAGCCGTGGTTCCAAAGGAGACCTTTATACGGTACTTGACTTCCCAGTCGCAGAGGAATGCGCAGGACCTGGGGCTCCATCGAGCATGACTAGCGCAGATCAATCGATGAAGCAACGCCCTGACCGACGAAAAGGCAAACTCCAAGACCTCAAAAAGCAACACAAACAGGAAGACACCGTCTCCAACAGTAGTCAGTCGGTACCAGATCAAGCAAAGGTTACAAGGACCATGAGTTCCTGTCACACAAAAACCTGTAGTATAGGCACGAACATATCTAATATGGTTGAAGAGGAGGATGAAGATACTGTCCAACCCCGTTTGGCTATATCGGAGGGCAAGCCACAGCCTGCTCCGAACGCTCGTAAGCAAGTCCAGACGAATGGTGGAACGAAGCCGGAACCTGCATCTAGTACTCGTATTCTTCGGAGCCACGCAACGAATGACAAATTGCAGCGTACTGAATCATCGAAATTATACGATCGTGGGAGTAGAACGCTTTCTCGCTCGTCTAACGGTGAAAAGGAAGACGATAATTCGGCCGAGGAGAACGTGGGCGGTGCTCACAACGATGCAAGAAAATCGGAGAGTTATGCACACCCTGATGGACGTTCCGATGTCGACCAAGATTATCACGGTCATGACGGTAGTGACGGTAATGATCAACCTTGCTCGGACGAATTTAAGCAGGACCACCAGGAGAATGATGTCGTAGACGCATCCAGATTGGAACCTGGGGAAGATCTTGTAGGCTTTGAGATAGAGTTGTTTGGCGAGGACGATAGCTGGGCGACCGTCCTTGATGGAGCCAGAAAGGTTGGTATGTCCAAGATTAAAGGCATACCGGTAAAGAAAAGGCCAAAATTGGAGACAAGAAGGATTAGAAACATGGTCGCACTAGTGAAGGAAGTAAAGGGCATGTACAAGAACTTATCGCAGTATCAAGAAAATGATCACGATGGTAGAGATGGACTTCATCAACAGCTGATCGAGGGCCTTGGTAAAATTAGGAAGGAAATCAAGCGAGTTTCCGAAAGAAAAGCTGGTAACAAAAAGGCAGAGGTCATTCAAGACATATACGCTCATGCTATACCGCATCTGGTCAGATTACTTGAAGTGGCTCTTCAATGTCGAACCAAGGAGTACTCAAAGTCTTACGACACCGATGCAATTCAGGAGGTTATCGCGCTTCAAGGCGACATCTTGAAAATATGCCACAAAGCTCGGGAGTGGAAGACCAAGCCTTTGACTAGGAGGCCAATCATAAAACCTACAAGCCACAAAATATTCCCGTATCTCCGAGACGTCAAAAGAGCTTTCCAAACAGTGTTTGAAGAACGAAAGCGTCAAGTTGAGTTGAAGAAGCAGAGAAAAGCTAACTCGAAACGTCGCAGGGAATATGACGAGGAGAACCGGCGGCGAGACGAAGAGAACGAAAGATTGAGGGTGGGAATCTGGAGAGAGATTGAGGAGCAACTTGATCAAAATGAGGCGACGTCAGCTGGTCGCGGTAGAAATAACCAGCTTAGTAAAGATAATTCCATATTGGGTACACCACACTTTCGTCAGTCTTTTACATCCAACGACTGGACCCAAGAGCAAGATCTGGAACTCTTACGACGACTTCAGTGCAAGACATTGAGATGTTTGCCAGGTTTGTACCTCAACCACACCTGACGGATACTCACTGATTCAAGTTCTAGCTGAGGAACGATATTTACAAATGCTGAACGCGCCATCTTTGCAGAACAAACTTCCAGACCACATTAGAGAAAGAGCTTTGTACTACAAGCCCGCTATGTTGGCTTCCGAAGGCTCTCGCAGTTGGATATTGAGTATTCAATAGAAATGATGAATCAAGAGATGTACCTCCGTACTGACTTAGCTATCTTTCTGTAGCCCAATCCAGATGTAGGCCTTTCCAACACCGAGAGTAGCTTACACACATGTATCATAACTAGAATATCAAAAGACCTTCCCTACTCCGTCTTGTATGAGGGGAGTTTTATTTAACCGAATCATGTTATGATAATCGAGAAATCAACCACATTTCAGCAACAACAATATGAAACGACCCCGAACACCTGATTTAGAAGACAACAGACCCTCAACTGCTTCAGAATGGACCACACCTACACGTGCACGCGTCAAACAGCTTCGAAAATAAGGCTTTTCTGAACTAGATGTTAGATGTCAGAAAAGAAACAGGAATTCCACAACGAACACAGTTGACATGGCTTAAAGCTTCTGTTCGACGGCCTGGTGCAGAACGTTCTGGCCGTCCTATTAAGCTGAATCAAGATACAGTCAAGAAGATGGTTAAGCATATGAAAGAACACTATGACAGACGTATTTGATCCTGGCAGAACTGTGTCACGGAATTTCAGTTGAACTGCTGTTCTACAACGGTCAAAAATCATTTTGATCAGACTGAATATTACAAGTGTAGATGTTGTTAGAAGTCATGAATCAATCAAAAGCAGACGAATACACGCAAGAATACGTGTGAAGAATGAAAGAAGTGAAAGAACTATATGCAAAACAGGAGTGGAAGAAGATCACTTTGCAGGAGGTCAATGAGTGTATTTTGGGTAGTCCCAAAGGGAAACCAGATGCCAGGGGGGTCCAAAAAGGCAAAGCAAATTGGCACGATAGGGTGCAGCAG
>JAABUS010003506.1_pt1 | contig 25292 bp, 21 predicted proteins | sample 5560161 | NCBI WGS metagenome assembly JAABUS01 (sample SAMN10711885, study PRJNA513376) | rock metagenome | isolation source: Antarctica rocks | place: Antarctica: Victoria Land, Trio Nunatak nord | collected 2016-01-04
TTTCTCCTTATTCTTAAGATAATTAAATAAAGTATTATAGACCGAAAAGGTTATATAAATAATCGGTATATATAAGGTATTAATCGTTTATATATATTAATAAAACGATTTATTAAGCTCGATAAAGTAGTTTATTTAAATTTATTTATTATTATTTATTTATAGTTACTCTCTTTACTCGCGAAAAAACTTTTTTAATACCGGCCTTAATCTTTAGGCTTAAATTAATATATAGTATATTAAGTCCTACCTAGTTATTATATCCTAGAAGAGTTTTAGCGTAGTAAATTCATTCGGGTATTTTTTATTATATATTCTTTATCTTTAAATTAATTTAGCCGATTAATATTTCTCGTTATTAAATCTTTTTTAAATATTTTAAAAGCGCTCGCGCCGTTAATTATTTTTATTAAAGTAGGTAGAGACTTTACGAATTTATATACTTTAAACTTAATAAATAGATAAAAGTAGGTATAAAGATTAATATAAAATTAAGAATACGTATCTTTATAAAAGTAAATAGGATTTTAGGTTTTTTTCCTATATTAGAAAGTTTTTATTTTTTTATTTTTTTATCTTAATCCTTCTAAAAGTCTTTATTCGTTAACGAGATTTTAATAATATTAAGAAATTCCTTTAAACCTAGTTAAATAATATAAGAAAGATACAGGACGCGATAAATTCTAGTATTCGTAAAAAAGTTTAATTCGTTATAAACTTCGTGAAGTTTATATTTAAACTCCTTTTTTATAATTATAAACTATATACTCTCCTCCGCGGATATTATCTTAAATAATTAATATATTATAATATTATTAGAGGCGTTATTTATAATAATCGATATAATACGGTCCTCTAAATTATAATAACGGATAATAATATTTAGGTATTTAATTAGATTCTTATTATTATATTTACTTTTTATAAATTTAAAAGCTAAAAGTACCTCGTAATACTACTATCGCTAGTCGATAAAGTATATATTTATAATTATATAACGCTACCGGTTTCTAGAAAATTATAAATCTAATATAAAAGTAACTTTAATATCGTTATTAAATAAATCTTAAAGGAGAAGAGGCTAAATCTCTTAATATTTCTTTATTATATAATTTTTAATTATTAATATAAAAGGGAGAGTAAATTAAATGTTAATATATTTAAATACTCGTTATATATCGATATTATTAATAGATCGTAAAGAGAGTCTAAATCCGATAATTATTTATATAAATAATTTAGAGAAGTCCTCCTAAATTACCTCCCGGTTATTAAATTTTAATATATTAACCTTTTTTTTAGTCCTCTAAATTATATAATTAAGAATTTATACTAATCTTTATATTTATTATTTAAAAGGATAATTATATACCTAGTTTTTAAACGAGAGTATATTTTAAATCGGTTTTATTTTATATATTAAAGCTTTCCTCTTATATTTCCTTAATTCGAGGTACGTTTTTATATTATTTATAATATTAATTCTTAATACCGTATAGTTATATCTTTTATAGATATTCCTCGGCTTTTTAAAATTTATTATAATATTATAATCGAAATACTCCTACTCCGGAGCTAATTTTTATAAAGTTTATAAAAAATTTAATATCTAGCCCTTTATTTTATTAATTTTATATTTCTTTTTTTAGTTATAATATTATTACTATAAATAAAATTATATAAGGAAATCGATAACTATTTCTACTCTATATATATAATAACGGTAGTCGTTATCTTTAATCGTAAAACGTTTAGTAGAAATCTTTATCGTAAATAAAATATCCTAGGGTACTATACCGGGAGGAGTAAAATATTAATTATATATAAAATTCTCTAGGGCGAAACTACTACTTTAAGATATTTCAAATACGAATTATATGGATAAATAAAGAGAGTAGGAAAATAAAAGAATTTAATAGTTATATTATAATTATATAATCTATTTAGGTAACCTATATTTTATAATCGAGAAATACTTTATAATAAAAATATCTAATAAAATATAATAATAAAGTAGATCTACGGTTTTTATATATATAATAAGTTAAGCTACCCGTTATAATAACTATAAATATATCTTTATTTAATATTTATACCCTCTTTCGTAAATTTTTACCGAAACTTAACTAAATCCTTATTAATTAATATTAATAATTATACCTCTAGTTATTATAGAAAATACGGTTAATATTAATATTAAACTCCTTAACGGTTTATATAATATAATAATAACTAGCTAGGGCTTTTAATCTCTTATTAACCGGCGGAGTTTAAAGGTAGTAAAAAAAATACCTAATATATATAAAGTTCCTTTTAAAAAAACTCGAGTAAAGAAAATCGCGGTATAAAATAAATAACTAAAGAACGGTAATAAATAGGATCTCTTTATATTAAACTCGAATTCGCTAAATTTACTAATCGTTATTTTATAAGAAATTAGGTTTCTTTAAAAAATAACCGACCTTTTAATCCCGAAACTATCCTTTACGCGCCTTATCCGCGAAATTATATATACGTTATATAAACGTTATTTTCGGATTTAATCTACGGTATTAAACGCGTTATAAAAAGCCGTAAAGGCGATATTAATTAAAGAGTTTATAAATAAATTATAAATTATCTCTACCGATATAGTAATTAACTTCGATTATAGTATTTAATCTTTACGCGATTTATAATAAACGGATTACTCTAGCCCCGAAGGATATATATTTTATATAATAATTAAAGAGTATATCTACTAACTAAAGATATATTATAAGATATATATATAGTTTAAGAACTTATTATCTTTATCCTAATTTTTATATCTAGTAATTTAATATAGTCTTTCTTCGAGTTATAAATTTTTAATTTACGATTTACTTATAAATTAAATTATTCAAATTTAGTAATTATGAAATTTAATAAATAATTTTATTAGTTTCTATAATTTATTAAATTAAGATAAAAGTCTATACTTTAAATATATAATATTTTATTAATTAATTAAAAATAAATAATAGCGGCGCTAATTCCGAATCCCGCTTTTAGCGTTATAAATTTTATTATCCGATTTACCTCGTATCTTAACCTTACTCTAATATTTAAATTATATTAACGATACTACTCTAGGAATCTTTAATTAATCGAAAATAAAACCTAGTATATTTATTAATATATTTATTAATATAATTAACTTCTAACGACTTATATAAGCGCTTTCTTCTCTATATCCCCTAATTCTTTCGTTATTATAAATAAGGTGAAATTAAATATAACTAGGGAACTTATTAATAAAACGCCTAACTATCGTAATATTTACTATTATTATATCTTTTATTATTATACGTAAGGTCTTCTCTTAAAAGACTATTTAATTTTAACCTAATAAAGTTACTAGGATAAAAATTAGGATAAATAATATTAATATTATATATAGATTATAATTAATAGCTCCTCTACTACTTATTTCAACCGAAGTTACTTAATCGTAAAATAATATTATAGTAAAGTTATTAGGGTAAAGTCTAGGATAAATAATATTAAATAAAACTATAAAATATAGAAAACGCCTCCTTTATAAATTATCGAATCTAGTAGCTCCTAAATAAATATATATAAAGATATTAAATAAATAAGGTCACTAGTATAAAGATTAGGATAAAAGTATTAATTATTTTTATAAATTATAATATCGCTTGGATATTCCTTTAAATAAGTTCGAATTCGACGAGTTTATATATAATAAGGAATCTATAATATACTATAATCTAGAAAAATCTAAAATTAATATATATAACTATACGAGTAAACCGTTATTAGTTACTTTAGTTATAACGGCTTTAAATATAACTTTATATATAAATTCGCCTATATCTAGTAAATATAATCTAGACGATAATAACTACTAATATTAATATAATCCGTCTATTAATTATTTATCTTATCTTCTTTATTTAGATTTAAATTAATCCTATTTATACCGTAAAGGGAGACCTCGTACTCTATTATATATATCGGCAAGTCCGGAAACCCCGATTTTTGCGTATTTTACACCGAAATTATATAAAATACTAGAAATGCGTATCTACTCATATCCCGCATTCTAAGTACATTATACACCGATTAAGTAACGATTTTATAGAACTATTTTTCCGGACTTACCGATGTAAATAATACTTTATTATAAAGATTAAATACGTAGTTAAATATTAAGAGCCGGTTATTATATAAGAAGAGCCGGATTCTACTAAGATATTAATTAATATTAAATATAATTTAAGAGCCTTATTATAAATTAATTAATTAAAGCTCGAAGATCTAAAATTATTTAATAAAAGAAAATCTATACGTTTAACCGTTTAAGATAAAATATTTATAAATTAAAAAACTTATAAAGATAGAGAGATAAAAAAGAAAAAGAAGGCCGTAGGTCTAATTTAAAATAAAGTTTTATATAGTAATTTTCTTAACCCTTTCTCTTAATATTATTTTAATTATTATATTAATATATTACCTTATTTAAAATAGTAGCGAAAACTTAAAATAAAATATTTAGTTTATATCCTAGTCTTATTATAATTAATATATTAATTTATTATTATTTATAGCCCCTAGGGCCAAGAAATTCTAAATCTAAAAAAGAGAGAAATCTTAGACCCTAAAAAAATCTATAAACCGTAAATATTTTACTTTTTATTCTAGATTTATTATAATTATTATATTAATCTATTAATATAAAGAAAGTAAAGAATATAAATAGAGATTTAATTTAATTATCGGGTAAAAACCTAGTTTAAGATAATAATAAAGGTATTAGTATATACCCTCTAATAATTTAAAAAGCCCTAGCCGTAACGAAAACCCTATAACGATAGGTTAAGAAGTAGGGACGGAAAATAAAAGTTATTCCTATAACCCGTCGACGCCGTATAAATTAAGGACGTAAATATTTCGTCTTTTTACTTAATTTTATCTTAATTAATATATTAATTTATTACTAGTATTTATACTTCGTTAAATTCGATATTATTAGAAAACTACTAAGCTTTTTATTTTTAAAGCGTTATTTTAATATCTAGTTCGAGAGATTATATAAAATATATAATTAGGTTATAATTTCCGATAATAACTAACTACTCTAAAGATACTATAAAAAATAACGGAGTATTATATAATTATATTATTTTCTAGTAAGTTTTAAGCCTATTATATTACTAAATATACTAATTTTTAAAACTTATAATAGCGAATCTTATTATTATATATACTAAATATATAACTATTTAGGCGAAGAATATTAGATTATCAAAAAATCTAACGAGGGTATATAAAGGAAATATTAATATTCTATAATATTTAGTGTAATAAAATCTTAATATATTATATTTACTTTCTTTATAATAAATCGTAAATATATATCTAGTAAAAGAAATTAAGAATATATTAAAATAACTAGTATAACTTAAGATTAAGATAAAGATTAATATAATTAAAGTACGCGTTAAAAGAGTATATTAATTAATTATAACTATTAACTTTATAAAGAGGGTAGGGATAGAGAATAATAAAGAATCCCTTCCCTTCTTTATTTTCTTTCAGTATTCTCTTCCCTTCTCTATCTATTCTCTTCCCTACTCTAGGGAAGGGAATAGGGGTCAGTTTTATCCCTTCCCTTCCTTATTCCGCGGCGTATTACGAGCCTAGATTCTTAGTTAAAATTAAAAAAGGATAATTATAAAATTTAAATAAATAAGAATATTATTATCTAGTATAAATTAAAGTCTTTTTATTATAAATTATCTTTTAAAATCTTATTATATCGAGTATATTCTTAAATTAAATAATATTAATTTATTATTAAAGATCCCTCGATAAATCTCTACCCTAATTTATCCTAGTTTAAAGTAGAAATAGAACCGCGATTTTTACTCTACCCTCTACTTTATTTTACTCTACTCTAGTATTCTCTTTAGAGATTCCTACGTTAATCCGAAGTATATATATTACTCCGCGAATTTATTTTTAATATTCTTCTCTACTCGGTATAAAATTAAATTTAATATTATAGTAATAATAAATTCTATTTTTAAGAATAGAGAAAATAAACTTATTAAATAACTTTATTTACTACTATTTAATTAGCGGGCTTAATAATAGATATAATATAATATAACTACGCGATTTAATTAATATATTACTAAGTTTAGAAACCCTAATTTTTACGTATTTTATATCGAAAATACGAAAAAGACTAGAAATACGTATTTAATTATATCGAGTATTATAAATATATTATATATTAATTAAATAACTTTTTTTGACTTTAATCTTTAATAAAAGTTTAATTTATAGAATTAAAATAGTAATAAATTTAAAAAATTCTCTTTTTTTGAAATAAAAATAGTATTTATAAATATACTAGTAATATATTACGAAATCTTATCTCGTTAATATAAATCTTTTTAATATATAGTAAAAAATATTACTAGACTTTTACTAATACTACGCCGATAATTATTTAATCTTTATATATAGATAAGTAATAGAGTCTCTTACTTAGATATATTATTAATTGTTAACGCTTATCTTGTCAGGAAAAAATTGTTGAGGCGATACCTGAGGAATGGATCGACGGCCTGCAGGCGAAGACTGGTTGATGAGGTGATAGAGGGGGTCGTGAAATTGACTGAAAAGGGCGATTAAGGTAGGGATTGAAGTCTCGGGGTATTTGCATGCCACAAACTAAACCTAATGCCCTCTCGGCTCCCTATGGAAGTCGTTTACGGGCGCATCAGGGACGGGGGATCAAATATACCAAAGCTACAGCTAGTCGCAATGATCGAGATTGCTTTCTAAGAGCCGACATTTACAGGTGACAAGTCCAGACAGGCTCTCAAAGGGCAGAGCGTTAACGACAACTGGTTTGGTAGATTGGAGCTAGAAAAGGATTAAGAAGCATAGGATTATCCTTTTGGAGGAAAAATATGAGAAATGTCTACGTAGATGAGGAGAGTATTATCGTTTGTACGTATAGAGAGAGGCAGACTTGATGGCTCCAATGATCAGCTTTGGGTCATTATCTAAGTCCATCGTAGTCTTTGACTTATTATTGCATGAACGTCATGGGAAAAACCGCATGTCTGACATGTTTACGACTTCGTTGCTGGCAAGGAAGTTGTCATTGAGCGAACATGGCATCAACGTCTTTAATTGCTTGCAAAAGACAAATAGAAGACATACTGTCATGTTTGTTGGTGCGAATTGATTATTATTTTCTGAGAGCTAGCAAGTAAAACGATGGTGGCATAGAACGAACGTGAGAGCGGAAGAAAAACTCGCAAAATTCAGAGGCCGTTTCGTAATCCACGATCAAGACAGTGATATCGATGAGCCGTTGCCGCGAGCTCACACTGCTAATTGAAGGCTTGGCGTGAGCCACGGTCTCATTTCAGCCGTCTAGAACATCTTAAGCATCATCCGGTGCACAGAACCAGCTCCGCCAATCGTACTTTGCTCATCTGAATTCGGGAAGAAGAAAGCTGCTAGCGCAATAATAACATATGCCGCGATTAGCAAGGCGCCTTCAAGGTAATTGCTCCTTCCGTCCAAGACCAGGAAGTTCACAATGAAAGCCGAGGCGAAGAGCGAGACCGTTTCAAATAGGGAAAAGTACAGACTCATGTCCTTGTTGAGGATCCAGCCTAATAGCACAATCACGGGCGTCACGAAAAGTGCGATCTGAATACTTGAGCCGACGGCCACTCCTATCGCGAGATCCATTTTGTTCTTGCTTGCGACAGTAACAGCGGTCACGTGCTCGGCGGCGTTTCCAACGATAGGGAGGATGATGAGACCGACAAAGGCTTCGGAGATGCTGGTGCTAGTGACGAGATGGTTGATACTGGATACCAAGAATTCGGCGCACACAGCTACTAGTCCTGTGGATGCGAGGAGCAGAATAACAGCCGTGATTCGCGACATGTTTTTTTTTGGAGGCGAAATGTCTTTGCTGTCCATGGAATGGCTGGAGTTGACCGGGACAATAGAAAGCTGCGGTTGCATTGGGGGATTCAGTTGTTGGCGGGCTATCTGGCCTTGGTTGAGGCGGCCAGGAAGAGAGCTGGAACGATGCAGAGCTCGGGGTGTTAAGCCCGTAGTCAGCGCTCCGCCGGAAGAGAGGCCCGCCACTGGGGGTCCCGTGGGGTTGGCTGTCGAAAATACTGTACCTGAGAGTACTTTAGGCATCGGTGGCATTGCGGGCACCACATCACGGACAGACAAGCCGCGAATGTTAAACGGACGCTTAGGCGAGCTTTCTGGTGCGAACTGAACGTCATGCGCGAATCCCACGCGCGGAGTGGTGGGCCTCGCGGTGGAGTCGGCGTTTGCTACCTCAGGAGATGCAGACTGTTCCAGTATCTTGGCTTCGTTCTCGTCGAGCTTTGCAGCTTTGCGATGCTTTCTCCTTGACTTCTTTTTTCTGAGCTCGGGTGATTTACTACCAGAGGTTCCTTTCTCGTTTTCAAAGTCACGGGTGGTAATGGTAGTGTCTCGTCTTGTCTTAGTGCCCAGATCACGTTCCCCATCCGTGTCAGCTTCGTCACCACTGGTAATGGCACCTAATGCAGGTATAGCACCCAGATGATGGTCGTCCCTAGACTCTGCCGGACCGATGTCGTTGTGCTTGGGACTCTGTGTAATCGTGCTCGCTGACGGTGTACGAATTGTTGACGGGACTGAAGCAGTATTGTTTGAGCTTGCGCTGGACTTGCGGCGTCTTCGCCCTCTTAGCACTCTCTTGATACGCTTCGCAGTCGTATTTGAGCATGAAGAATCATCCGAATCACTACTGCTGGAAGAGCTCGAATTATCCGAAGAGCTCGAAGAGTTCAGCATGTCGGCTAAGACGCCAGGATATGATTCTTCGTCGATTACGTGTTGTGGTGTGCTTTGGTACATGTAGGCATGCGACTTCAATTGGAAGAGCAAGTACAAGACATACACCAGCAGTAGGATCTGTTCTGCGTGAGTGCCAAGAAAAGCACGGCGAGTTGCATAGTGACCTACAATACTGGTACCTCGGCTGATTTGTAACACAGCCTTGTCCGCTCTTGCGCTGTCGGCGAAGGAAGCATGGAAGGCCGTCTGCGAGGACACGAAGTTATCAGTCGATTGTTCTTGGAGACAAAGAACTTGGCCCTCTTTCCATGTCAAGCGTAATTATCCTGCTATAGACATGAGAACTGCTTACCGGAAGAAGTAGACTGATGACACTTAAGCTGAGGAGACATGCGCTCATTTGTGTGACCGTGCTGTTGTATATCTAAACTGTGTGAGCGTCTTCTCTGCGTGACTGGAACGTCTTGTAATACCTGTTCACGATAGCGAAGTCCGCCAAGCAAGAAGCACATCCCAAGAATCAGTAGTAGGTTGGCGAGTATAGACCCCAGAAGGGATGCTTGGACAATTTGGATTTCATTCTGTTAAGATCTCGTCAGTGTTTTAATTCTTGAAATAGCTAGAGCATCAGAGCTACTGACCTTGGTGAGAGCAATGCTGTAATAGGCAAAATAACATGAGTAAGCATCTGTAAGGACCATCATCTGTTGGCACTAGGGAACAGAAAGGGGCAGAATGAAGAACGCAATCGAGTTGCGAGTGCCGCTCGGGACAGCCCATGGCTCTTTCTTGTTTGCTTTCTGTTAGGTTGAACATACATACTGCATAGCGGTCAGAATATGCTTCGAGGGATGAGTGATATGACCTACAAAATGATAAGCTCTACTGCATTGCCGAAGGTGATGTTCATGAGAGCTCCAATAGTGTCGCCCAGGTCGCTAGCAACGCTTTCGGTAGCATGACTGAGTAGCCCAGCAAGCGGTATGATAGCAATAGCGTTGATTGCAAAGATTATAGTCTTGTTTACACCAGCTGCTTGAACAGCTATGCCCACAGGTACAAATACCAGGAGGACATTGATCCAACTTGCAAACATGATCTCTTTACAGGCTTCATAGAAGCGGCGAATGATGTTCTGTTTCTCCTCCTTCTCTTTGCCTATGGAGGAAGGTGCCTCTCCATCTCCGGTATCGAGCGGGGGAGGCGCTGGAGGGGGCAGACTTGACGCGGTTTTCTCGGCCACATGATCGCCTGTGGTACCGGCAGTAGCGGTGCTATTGCTCGAGGGATGACCTGAGACTGTGGGTCTAGCTGAAACACCGGCATCGCTGCGAGCAGATGTATTCCTTAAGGGTTGGGCAGGACGTTGGTCGCCTGCTCCATATGGGTTATACGAGGCATTCGCTATGCGGGCGGAAGACCTAGTGCGATCTAATAAACTCGGCTCGTCAGAATGTTCCACCATCTGTGTGGAAAGAAAGGAGCAGCTAGGTGGAAGAGTGCAGATTAAACAGCACGTGTGACCGTTACGTTGTGCACATGGAGGCGTTGAGAAGCAAGTAATCATGGTAGGCTTAGTAAGCGCCAAGACAATCGTTTCCTGCCAAGAATGGAGGGACTTTTCTCCGTGCAATTCGGAGCGACGGACAACTTACTCGTACGCATTCGGTAAGGCTTTGCCAGCTTCACGAATACGATGCGCTTTGGAGTGGTCAATGGTGACGCTTTTGACGCTCAGATGGTCGGTGACTTAACCGTCTGCAAGTCAGAGACAAGAGTATATAACGTCAGTGGAGATTTCCTTGAAACTGTTTACCTTCCAAGTGGATAGGCAGGGATCATCGATTCTGCTAAACTCTGATTTCGCACCGCCACAGCTTGCCACGGTTGGCATTGATCATGGTTCGGTGTCCGTATAAGTGGAAAACTTGCGGGTAGCCGTTCGGTGGTAATGGATAGACCTTCTCTACAACTTCTCGAAACCTTCAATGGCTCTATCCGGGGCGCATTAAAATCGCAACGACCCATTTTGACCCACCTTAATGCCGATACCTCCTGGCTCCTACAACTCCCTTATCCTCCCCATGCAAGGCCGCCACCTGGACGATCTCGCTGGAACATTGTCTTTGATCCATGGTAAATCTAGTCTTGTAAACCTTTGGAAATAGGGGAAAAGGCTGATATCTGGTAGGTTCAGAGGCTACCAAAGCGATGTGGCTGGGTATGTACTCGTACTCCACATTCATAATGGATGCTTTTCAGCACCTTCTCATGAGTTTGGAAGACATTTCCGTAGACATTTGCTCATTAGCGAGCTGTGCAAATATCATCATCCCTCGTTATGTTGTCTGTAAGAAGAAAGAATGCTGATTCCGAATTCTGTGCAGCTGGTTCAGCCGGCAATGGCATTCTATAGATTCCAGTGTGCAGACAATGGCTGAGCTAAATGAATGTCTGAGGGAAATCGAGGAGATATCGCAATCGAATGGTCCAGAGTCAAGAGATAGCAAGCAGGAAAAGCTAGACCGAAAACATCAAACCCGGTACATTGACGCTGTTGTCATTTCGCACGAGTTCACAGACCATTGCAATAAGAATACATTGCTTGAGCTCGATTCAGAAACGCCCATTTTTGCGACAAAGCTTGCAGCCGCTTTGATAAGCTCGTGGAATCATTTCAACTTCGTACAGGAAACATTACCATTTTCAGCGAAAGATTCAGACTGGCGGAAAACCTCAGTCAGCCCTTTGCCTGGTTGGCTTGGGATCTCGCGAATAGTCACCGAAAGTGATGCATTGTACTATCACTCAGCGATTCTCGTGACATTCGGTTTGGTTTCCAGTAGCTCCAGCGGGCCGTCGGCAGTATTACCACCAGCTGAAGCAATTGCATATACACCCCACGGGATCCATGCGCATGACCTGAGCCACCTACCATGTGCGAACCCTCCAATAAGGACTCTCGCGTTACTTCATGGTCTACACGATATTAGGATTAGTGTCAAGCATTTGAATCTTGGTGCGCACAACGGTCTTCAAGCACAAAAGATGTGTCAAGCCAAATACTGGATCTCAACCCACGATGAGATCAAGAAGGGTTCTGGCTTCATTACTCCATTTCTGCACAGGAAAATTTTGACTTTGCAGGAAGCGGTTGACGCGGCAAGAAAGACCGAAGCAGAATTACCAGATGAGAGCGAAGTGGCCAACGTCAAAGAAATCATCTTTGCAGATCTAGCAAGTGGCGAGAGTCTGCTGCTGGAATGAATTGCGGGACATGGGTTATGAAAGGGTTGGAGCGCAAGATTGCAGCACGACGTAAGATACCCGGGTCCTTGCGATTCCGGGGCGCTGTTGCGTTGCATCTTGAAGGTGAAAGAGGCTGCGCCTTGGAAGTCAAATCGGAGAGCGTCGTAGCAATGTGAGGTCCCGAGCTTGAGCCCCAGGATACATATTGTGTAGTGGGCGCATCCGCCGACTTGCGTGACTTCACCGAAAGCCTTGAGCTTTCAGAATTCTCTAGTGACTTTTTTGTCTGATTTTCAGCGGTATTGTATATGTTCTGCCAGCAATCATGATTACTGAACAATGCCAGGGAGTACGAAAGCCGTTAGAAGATGCATAAGCGCGTGGAATCCAATACCGTTTCCAAAGCCTTCTACGAATTCTCCTCTAGTGCAAGTGCAATGCGAATCCGAACCTTAAAATTTACGACGGGCACCTAAATTTCTTCCCGAACTAGCGCCTAGCGCCCTCGGCATGCCTAGAGGAAGAAGCGGTGAGAAAGCCCACTGCATCATATCTCTTCACCCCAGTTCCTAACCTTGATTCAACGACATCTTCTTCTTCCCAATCCTCTGCATCGCACATCCTACACCCATCTAGCCATCTTCGTCGAGCCGTTCGGAGTAGGCACCCTCACCTGTGAAGCACCATGGGTTTCTTCAAGTCTCTCAAAGGCGACCACCCAGCGACGATCGGGTCTGCTTCCTCACAAAACACAAGTGACCTAGCTGGCTCAACGGAGACCTATGCACCTCCTCCCGGTCCACCTCCATCGCATCGCAAAGCTGACGAGCAGTACGCCCCTCCACCAGGACCTCCACCTAGCCATGCACCCGTTGAAGAGCACTATGCTCCACCTCCAGGGCCACCACCTTCTCATACTGATACTGAACCGCCCCCGTACCACGACTGGACAGTCATACCCGACAACGCTCTACTACCTCCACCTCCATCGTTGGGCCACGAACAAAGTCCCTTGAGCAATGCGGCTTTATCAGACGCCAATCGGGCCCACACTTGGTGCAAGGCTTATCCGATGATCAGGCCGCACCAGCCCACCCTACTTCAGCATGCCGCTGTCACGAATGGAGACATCAGGATCTTAAAACCACGAGAGTACAAAGGCGATCTATTGATGCCTCAAAATGGGCTCTGGAAAGGCTCTACTCGATCTGGAGCAAAAGATGCCTGCCTCCTAACATCTTCACCTCTCTATTTTGCCTCAGCAGACTCACCATTTCAGACCAGGACCACAAAAACCATCTACTTCGAGCTTAAAATACGTTCACTTGGGCATGGCGGTGGGGTAGATGATTGTTCTGTTGCGCTTGGGTACTGTGCCATGCCTTATCCTACTTGGCGCATGCCGGGCTGGGAGCGTGGAAGTCTCGCTATTCACAGCGATGACGGAAGGAGATATGTCAATGATACGTGGGGAGGCAAAGACTTCACGTCACCATTCCAAGTTGGGGACACAGTCGGCCTGGGGATGACCTTTTCGATACCAGACAGTCCACCTGCGTACGGAGAGCCACCGCAGACAGGAACGAGCATCAAAGTCGAAATATTCTTTACGAGGAACGGTCAGAAAGAGGAAAGTTGGAACCTGCATGAAGAATTGGATGCGGATAATGATTTAGGAGTTGATGGGCTTGACGGTCAATTCGATCTCTATGGCGCTGTTGGTACTTTTGGAGGGGTCGAATTCGATGTCTCATTCAAGCGACAAAGTTGGTTATGGCTACCGAGATGATCTACAAAGAGGACAGCCTAGCTTGGGGCGGGTCTGTCGCACATCAAGATCTCGGCATTGATCGATTGTTGAAACACCACACGAACGCATTTACCTTTCCAATTCGCCTTCCTCATCCTCAATGGCCTTAGGAACCGCGAAAGGCTCGTGCTTAAATCCGGCAAGCCACGCCGCCCGGCTGCCGCATTCCTAGGCTACTGCACCTGCATGTAGCATGCGCAGATTGCACCTCAACGCACGCAGATACACGGCTCGCTAGGACGGGGAAGCGGAACCATGCTTTACCGGTCGATCAGGGCATTGGTAGCAGAATGGACACCATGAACCTGGAACAAAAGAACGGAATTTCTGTTCACTGACCTTCAAGTAGTCCGCGAGTCACAGGCTTCTGACCTTCCAAAAAGCGAACTTTATGAAGGCAGGCAATAAAGTTGAGTACAGAAAAAGCTTCTTAAGGATAGCAGGCGCACGGAAGGATTCAAAACGACAGCAACAATCGCTTCTCGAACATGCACTTGAAGTACGAGCATGCTAAAGAGTGGGTTGTCGATAGAGTGCGCCACGCCGAGATATGCGACCTTCCGGATATCAAGCGGGCCTATAGTCACAGCCAGGGTATGATCGCCGATTTACTATTGCTGCACATATAATTGCGGTGTCTCTTGCATGCCCACTTCGTCATTGGCATGGTCAGTATGAAGGTAAGTGTTCGATCAAGTAGGGTCCCAAAAAAGAGATGCAGAAGGAATGCAAGATGGTGGAAGCGAGAAGGGCTCGTTCGGAATCTCACTTGGACTCGATTAACCAATTGAATAGCCGCAGTGTCAGCCTTCGACTTTTCTTAATGCTTTTTCGTTGGTGGCGTGGGAGTGGGTCCTTTTCCAGGTGGAATGTACCCTTGACCATGCATGCGACATAACCACAAAACAAAGAACACGCCATAGACCCAAGAAAAAAAGTCTTCACACCTCATGATGTTTCGAATACAGGATGGCGGTATCTATTGGATTGCAGAATGCTGAGAATTGGTTGCAGGCCTCTTGACCTGGCTGTCGTATGACCGCGGATATCATTGCGCGGGGTCGACTTGCCTCCAACTTCGGCGACTAAAATCGATCGGGTGCGGCTCGACTGCAATCTAGTTGGCCTTTGACAAAACAGACTTTACATACCACAACCTACCACACCCACTTTCTCCCGCTCGTGCATAATTTCCTGCTACCACTGCGAACTAATTATCCTCTACGCACTACTCCCAACGGTGGGCGGAACTGGCGATCGTATGATTATGCCACCATTCTCATACAAGAAGAGGAATGGTCTCAGACGTAGTCTCATGCAGACCCCCAAATTTGGGACGGTACAAAGTTACAAATCCCATGAATCGCGCTACGCTTCTGACTTCACTTCAAGCCACATTACTACGCGAATCAGCTAGTGGCCAGGCAAAAAGTTTGGACCATCTCATATCATCTCTTCGATCCTAAATCATACCCTCAACCTCATGTATGCTTTGAGTACACTCCCTTACACAAGGGTATGTGCTTTTCATACTATAGAACACTCGTTGCTTGCTTGGATGTAACTTCGTCATGCTTTCCAGTTTTAATCTCTTCATATCACTACTGTATGTCTTTCTAGCATGTCGAATGTATTCCTCCTCTTCGGCATCTTACTAACGTATTGAAATTACAAGCGTCTACCGATATCTTCGCTTGATCGTAAATTTGTTCGCATTTAGCAGACTACGGCCAATACCCATACCGGAGAATCCGAGATTGACCTCACAGGATGTCACTGTCGTCATACCTTCCATCGAAGGGGATGGCAATGTGCTGTTTGATACCATTCGCAGCATTCTCGCTACAGAGCCGTGTGAAGTGATCCTAGTGACCATTGAGGCGAATTTGGCGCGTGCCCAATCGATGGTCAAGCTCATGGGCACTTCCAAAGTGCGGATACGAAGTGTAACGCATCCCAACAAACGCCGCCAGATGGTTCGTGCCTTACCAGAGATCACGACCGACATCACTGTCTTTGCCGACGACGATGTACTCTGGCCAGAAAAACTACTGCCGTGGATGCTGGCTCCGCTGGAAGATGAAAGCTACGGAGGTGTAGGCACGAACCAGAGGCTACGGCGCGCAGAAGCACCCAACTTTCAGCAACGGTTCTATGGCTACCTCAATGCACTCTACCTGGAGCGAAGGAACTTTGATTGTGCCTCATGTATGTACATGGATGGAGGCTTGCCCTGTCTTTCAGGACGGACCGTTGCATATCGAAGTAACATACTCAAGGACGATGCCTTCATCGAAGGTTTCACACACGAAGAATGGCTCGGTCGATACCAGCTGAATGCAGATGACGATAATTTCATTACGAGATGGCTAGTCTCCCACAGCAAGAAAATTGGTTATCAGTACCACAAAGAAGCAGAGGTCTTGACTACGTTGGAGGACAATCCAAACTTTGTCAAACAGTGCTTGCGATGGTCCCGGAGTAATTGGCGGAGTAATATTACAAGCATGTTTTGTGACCGGCATATCTGGAGGTCAGCGCACGATTGTCACCCTGGTGGTCAATGCTTTTCTGTGCTAATGAAGAAGCAGGAAGCAGCCTTGGAGCACTTACGCTGTCTATCAGACCACCTTGCTACAATGGGGATTCCTGTGGGATTGCCTGCTGCTCTATCTATATCATACTAGCACAGAAGTTTGGTCGAACGAATCACAAGTGCGAGGCCTCACTGTGCTCCTCAGCTGGATGCTGATGAGCAAATTCCTGAAATTGCTGGGCCATTACATACGGTATCCGGTTGACTTCCTGTTATTACCGGTTTCAATCATTTTTGGTTATCTACACGGTCTAATCAAGGCTAAAGCTATGCTGTCTCTAAACGTAGTAAGTCAGAACTTATTTTCCCCACACGCCTCATGGCAATGCTCCCATCCCCCCCGTAGTGGGTAGTCCTCAGCATCTTATTGACCGTTGGAATAGACTGCGTGGGGTACGCGTGACGGAGCAGACTCGGACGATGCATACCGCATGATTCGGGTCAGTCGAAAGCAAGAGGAAGCCGGCAATGTCGCCATATTGGAAGCCTCTCCGTACCAGCAAGAGGAAAAATCCGAGTACCGTTGCCCAATGCCACACAGACTCCAAGTTGCTTGAAATTTCCTCAATTGCCCGGGCTCCGAGAGTGGTCGACGGTCAGCCCTAAAAGTGCACGGTTGCACGTTGAAGCTCCGGTCTTTCTTGGCGTCTGTAACAACATCCCTGTACGAAGCACGAACTCCTAACCGAGAGCGCCCCCCACCTAGCGTTGGCGTTTTGGAGAGGATCCACAAAAGTCATCTATGATTTGCAGCATCTCGAGCGTTGGAGCGTTAAGCGGTATCTGCATACAACATATTATCATTGCAACCTTTCTAGAATTTGCAGCCTGCGTGCTGCCGATACCCAATTTGTTTACATCAATGAGATCACCATCATTCACAATATACTTCACCTCATTTGATCCATGTGCTCCAATTTCATCACATTTCATTTCATGGAGGAGTAGGTCTGGCCGAGGCTGCACCTTGCAAGTGCGGAGAAGGCCCTCACGTCCCGCCCGGCTCAATGGGGGCGAAGTATAGGGTACTTTGGCGCAGGCACCAAAGTACTCAAGCTTCGCTGATTCCGCCAAGCAATGTAGAAGTACCTACCTACCTCTTCGGGTAAGTACACAGGAACCTTGACCTGCTACGACTTGGCTCCACTACCTTCTTATCTGACACCTTACTTCGGGCCACGTTGAGCGACAACTTTGTGCGATACGGGAATTTGAGCCCATCTCCAAACAGCGGCTCCAAGACCGTAGTCGCACTGCCTCCATACTCGTCTCAACATCAAGTGGGAGCGGTTTGGCGGGGAAAGCTGTATGCCTCTCATATGGAATGGAATGTAGCTCCATCTGACTGCGCATGCACAAAACCTGCAACCCAATTGCATCGTCATCCACTTGCTGGAAGCGAATAATGGTGGCGCAAAAGCACCTTTCCGGACCTTATTTGGAGAGGTTGTTCGGGTGCAGGATGTAGACGGTCACACAAAGTCATGCATGGCATCGAAACATCGGTTCATTTCTCCAGAAAGACTGGGGTAGCGAGAGAATGTTCATGCCCATGCCGAGCAGCGTAGATTGCACAATGCAGCTTCCAAGGCCCATCTCGATCACATCACCGACTGACTACTGTAATTCTCCATTCTCGCACATGGACGCGCAAGAGTCGAGACAAGAGTATTTCTGATGCTCGAGTCATTCAATGTTTTGTTTCCGAAAGCACAGACAATCGCCCCACCCTCCTCCACCCCCACCTCTAGTTCTATAATTATCTTGGTAATCAAAGTATCTGGTACCCCTCTCCACGGTCCCACCCCACCATCGAAGACCCAAAGCACGCCAACCAAGGTACCAGGAAGTTCCCGCTCGTGCAGGAATGGCGATTGGCGTGAATGATGGCTGGCTCGGAATAACAAAACGCCATAGCGGCAGTGCTAACGGATGTCTTGCAGCTGATCGGCGCCGACCTTGCCCTAGAATTAGCACCAAGCTTCGGTTCGTGGCTCTCTCTGAAGCTTCAAGGCTAAAAGGGTTGAATCTCTGGTACCTTATGTTTACGATGTGCAAGGGTACCGAGATCTGGAGCTTGCCTTCGTGTGTTGGTATTCGCGCAAATTCTCCGAGAGAAAGTTACATCTTGGATTTCCTTTCCATTGTCAGTTGATACTCTTGTTTTGGGTGAGATGCAGTTGTGCATATGTATAATAAAGCCTGAAGCACGCCTTAAAAGCTCAATGAGGAAAGCTATCGGCATCTTTTGACCCGTCTGCATATGAGAAAGAAAAGTTGGCTCGTCCGACTACGCTCTCGGTACTTTATGTTCAGGTACAAAACAATATCCATGGCGGGAGTGAAACATGGACCCTAACTTCTTGGCAGAGCAAGAATACCCGATGGCGAATCACGAGGCTGCTTTACGCAAACACATGCAGAATGCAACTGGGATATTTTGGGACCCGGCACCGATTACCTTACGAATCGAACACGGACTCAACAAGCACAAGCACGAACGCTCGGCTGAATCCGCCCCACTGTCCTTGATGCTGGGGATGCAAAACATCCGTGCTGAAAGGGCCCTTCTCGGCTCTTCCCCAAGAGGATTAGATTTAAAGAAGGACCAACACGGCAATAACAGTCGCAGTCGCAGTCGCAGTCGCAGTCAGAAAGTCAAAGAATGGAATCGAGCAAAGGTCCTGCTTTGGGCTTCACAGGCTGGGTGCTTCGTGAGTACATATCCCAAGAAACTATGAAGACGACCTTCATTTGCAACGCAAAAAGTCGCCTGTTCCGCTTGTCGATACCAGGCAGGACAATAGTTCTGATCAAGAGATGTTCGACATACTGAACGTATTCTACCTGTCGCTCCTCTGCCACAACCTCAAGGCAAGTATTCCTCCGTATGCACGACTCTTGCTCCACTCGCTCCTATGAATCCGACATCAACGTTCCATAGAAACATCACCTCAGCTCCTATCATCTCGTCTGACTGCCACCTCGCAACTTTATACTAATCATTCACGTCGGCCCTCCCTTGGCCAATCCCACAACATCCACCCAATTTCCCGGCTTTCCCATCTTCTCCTCGCCTTCCTTCCAAGCCCACTCCTCCCCCACCTTACCCCATTCAAACAACCCGTCCTCATCACCCCACTCCCCCATCGCCATCAAACCAACCGGCACCTTACCCTCTCCCTCTCTCGGCTCCACACTTCCCACAGGAATACTGATAGATGGACATCCTAGGAAATTAGCCATCCAGACATACATCATAGTCTTCACGCTCATGTTTGCATCGCTAACACCGTGCTGGAGGTCGGCTTTGCCGCCGCTGATATGCCATCCAGCATTTGGCGTTGTAGGGGTAACGATTAGCAGGCCTGGGTGCTGTTGAAAGAGATGGGCGAGATGTTGCATTAGTAGATTGCGCATCTGTTGTGCTAGGAGGAAGTCGGAAGCGGGGCTTTGCTTCCCGACGCAGAGGAGGATCTTGTTAGCGGGTGTGAGGCCGGAGAGGTCAGTTATTCCGTTCGAAATCTCGGCGAGGATCGTCATGGCGTGGGCGAGTTGGCCCTCAGGGAGATGAGGGAGGTGGATGTCAATGATTTCGTAGCCGGCAGACTGAAAGTGGGAGAGGGCGGCGTTGCAGGCGGTAAGGACGGAGGGTTCGGCGAAATCGAAGTAGGGTCTGTAAATCCCGATGATTTTGTTCGAGGTTTGTCGAACTGTGTTCGAGGCTGGGTTGGGAAAATTCATTGAGATGGAATTGTAGGGATCGGGAGCGGCCATGATTCGGTATGCGTACTCGAGGTCTGCCATGTTCGCAGCCATGGGGCCGAGCACGCCGCATGTATCTGCTAGACCTATTGTCGGCGAGGCAGAGACTCGCCCATGGCTAGGTTTGAGGCCATAAATGCCGCAATACGCAGAAGGAATGCGGATGGAACCACCGCCATCAGCCCCAAGGGTTACTGGTAAGAGACCAGCAGCTACTGCATAGGCCGAACCACCGGAAGAGCCACCGGTGTAATAGTGTGGATTATGCGGATTGAGAGGCGTTCCTGTTGTAGGATTGTTGTTTGTGGTATCTGTAGGTCGAGTCAAGGCCCTGATCTTATGATGAACCAGGCTCCTGAATTGAGGGTAGTCTTACCCAAGCCAAGTTCATGCATATTGAGCTTTCCGATCACCACCGCTCCGGAATCCTCCCATTTTTGAACACACCAGCTCGTGATATCATGGGGACTTGTGTAGTCCTTGGAAGACCCTAGGCTCTTGGTGTGGCCACGCAGGTCGACCTCATCTGAAGAGTCGCTTTATCAAAACTTATGTCCAAAGCAGAAAAAGCACAGTAGAATCGACAAAGCTTTAGTCCGAAAAAGTGTAGAACATCACAATCACACTAAAAGGCGCTTCCACAGTGGAAAGAGGAGTGACCTACCCTTGACAGCGACTGGTACACCGTCCAGCATACTTTTGGCTTTGCCTTCTTTGTATCTTTGCGTGGACTCTTTGGCTGCCGCAAGCACTTGATGTTTTTTCACATCGAGGAAGGCAACCTTATGCTCATTGCTAGCGGAAAGATCCAGTAAGGCGTGAGCAACGGCTGTGGGAGTCAACTTCTGGTTCTCATAAGCGGCATGGTAATCGGCAATGGTGTAATGGCGATTGACTTGTTTCGGTCCGTGGTTATATGACAGACTCGAAGTGCTTTCATCAGCGCTGGTCTTGTTGCCCGTCGGGATTACCGTAGGATCATATCGAGGCTCGTAATCTGCAAGATCTAGCTTTCGTAGAGTATTGAAGCCTGCGTTGCCCCATAGGAAGCGGGAGAGAAAGCCGATATTTGCAACGCTTCAGAAGTGTTAGTATAACGCCATGTTAGTGTCCGATTGACGCACGCTGAACCTGCAACCGCTAATGGCATGCCTCGGAGCACTGGATTGGACGCTGGCGCATTTTTGTATGTGGTCTTCGGACCCTCCTTGGCTTCCGGATACCCATGGTAGCCTGGCTTGATGGGGCCTCGAGATCTCTCCATACTGAGAAATGATGACCCAAAATGTGCAATGCGAGATTATTCAAGTACAGGGCTGCAGACCGAACATCATATCCTTTCCACAAAGCGCAAGAGAAGGAAAATTGGACGAGAAGACAAGTAAGGCAATTTACCTCTAAATGGACATTATTTTTATACGTGTCATGGAATTTTGGGCTTCTGCAGGATTTGTCGAAGGATTCCCATTTTGTCACTTCGATGCCAAGCGCCAAGATCAGCGGAAATGGCCCGCAACGTGGTGGCAAACATGCCCGATTTCCGATTTCTCCATCTTTGGGCTTTTGGGAGAGGGAACTTTTGAGTGTTTGCATCTGGCAATCTTGACATGTCTGGGAAAGTGTTCCAACTATCAGCTATGCCGCTGTGCAGTCTCAGACACTCTCCACGTCTACGACAATGTTCTCGACAAGTTTCAATGGCCGGCAGCCGAACTTTCCACAGCTCCCCCAAGCTGTCCACAGAACCGGAGAAATCCTTTCGTGGCCAGTTGTACGAGAGTACAGCACGGAGAATACAGCGCCAACGGGAAGACGAAGTTCGTTTCGCTTCTAATATGCCCATCTCTCCTTTCGCGCGCAGCGCCGCGTTCACATTTTGTAAACTGTCCCTCGTCACTTGAGAGGGCCATAGCTAACGTACGACAGCAATTGCGTTTTCATGTATACTGGCATACTGGTTTGGATCTTTGCGACCCGAGGAGGTCTCTCCCCTGTCTACGGCGCCCCTGTCTGTAGTGGACCCATCTGGGAAAGGACCGAAGCATAATACATCCCCCACGAACATTGAGGCTTGTTGGACAGACATGGTAGGGATTGTTGGCAAAGAGCATGTGTCTACACAAGAGGGCGATCTTCAAGGCCATTCAGGGTCGGAATGGTCCTCCTATACGACCAAAGACAGCGAAAAACCCTTTATGATTGTATCTCCATCAACTACGGAAGAGGTCAGTGAGATCATGAAGGTCTGTCATAAGCGCAGGATCGCTGTTACAGCCTATTCCGGGGGTACCAGCTTGGAAGGACATTTTTCGGCCACTCGAGGCGGCATCTGCGTGGACTTCGGCCGTATGGACCAGATCCTCATATTACACAAGGATGATTTAGATGTCGTTGTTCAGCCTGCGGTAGGATGGGAATTGCTGAATGAAGAGCTCGGAAAAGAAGGCCTTTTCTTCCCTCCTGACCCAGGTCCAGGCGCCATGATCGGTGGTATGGTTGGTACAGGATGCTCGGGAACCAATGCATATAGATATGGGACGATGCGGGACTGGGTGCTCAGCTTGACCGTCGTCTTGGCTGATGGGACCATTATAAAGACCAGGCAGCGACCGCGCAAGAGCAGTGCTGGGTATGATCTCACACGGATGTTTATAGGAAGCGAAGGCACCCTGGGCCTGGTCACGGAAGCCACACTCAAGGTTACAGTAATGCCAAAGAGTGAGGGTGTTGCGGTCAGTAGCTTTGGTACCGTTCGTGAAGCCGCCGAATGTGTCTCAAAAGTCGTAGGCGAAGGGGTCCCAATCGCTGCAGTGGAGATGCTCGACGATGTCCAGATGCGTTGCATCAACGAGAGTGGCTCCACCAGAAGGACCTGGAAGGAGGTACCAACCCTGTTCTTCAAATTCTCGGGTACGCCAGGAGCAGTGAAGGAACAGATTGGGATAGTGCAAAAATTGGCAAAAAGCAAGGGCAGTAAGAGCTTCGACTTTGCCAAAGATACAGATGAAGCCGCAGAACTTTGGAGCGCGAGGAAAGAGGCATTGTGGAGCGTGATGGCTAAAAGACGAGACGAAAACGATCATGTCTGGACTACCGACGTTGCTGTGCCGATCAGCAGGCTGGCCGACATTATTGAGCAGACCAAAGAAGACATGGCTAGTTCTGGACTGCTCGCAGCCATGGTTGGACATGTGGGAGATGGCAACTTTCATGCCATCTTATTGTTTAACGAGAAAGAACGTACCATTGCCGAAAATGTGGTGCATCGAATGGTGAAGCGTGCGGTTGAGATGGAAGGTACCGTGACTGGAGAGCATGGAGTTGGTCTCATCAAGAGGGATTATCTTGCTCATGAGATGGGCGAGTCTACTGTTGATGCAATGAGAAAAGTGTGTGAACCGGTTTTGGAATTGAAGTACAATACTAAACATTCTCTTCTTTCAGATGAAGCAAGCCTTCGATCCATTCTGCATACTCAACTGCGATAAAGTCGTGCGGTTTCAGAAGCCCAAGGCTGGTGAGGTGCAGCCATGGTAACAGTACCAAGCAAGAAGTTGCTCGGATAGGGAGAAGGGCGTTCGCATTTCATTGCCTTCCAACCCAGCCACAAAGTTTTCAGAAATCCAGATTGCCATGCTCCGGATTTCGTCCGACCGCAAACCGAGGATCCCAAATCCTGACGCCTCCCTCAACTTCAAGGGAACCGTATCCTCGCCGACGGTGCCTTGTGGCGACTCCTGCAATCATTCACAGCCAGGGCTGATCGCTTGCAAAGCGACGCGTTCCGAAGGTGTGACGCGCCGTTTACCATGGTAAATGTGCGCTAGTCGCCTCATGCTACCCATACGCTTTGCGATAACCGTCCGTAAGCACCAGGTTAGCTCTGATCGCACTAATTGGGCAAACAAATATAGCACCGGATTGCAATGGCTGGGTAAACCTTCAACTGGTGCCGCGTGCCTCTAATTGTCGGGATAGCTTCGAGGAGCATAGGCTGCATAGCTGTGTAGAGAAGCCAGAGCGCGCAAATGTTGATCTCCAACCTTTTCGACCTTCAATTCAAAGTCCTCTTGAATCCAGCATACGCTCCTTCCATCTCGAAGGACAATTCTCTAGCCTCTCCCTCACCCAGCTCTTCCTGCGCTTTCATCCCGTTCAATCGTATCAACCAGCTGATGATCTTTGCTCTACCCTCAAAATCCCGGTCCGTAACTGCATTCACACTCTGTATCAATTCTGCGAGCAGCGGGTGGAGTGCGTCTTTCGAGAGCATGTTCAGCTTCAAGGCATCGAGGAAGGTAATGAAATTCTCAGTTGCGAGCAGGATCTGGGAGCCTGACGCTGAGGGGGCAGAAGGCGCGGAGGAAGGGTGGGGTGTAGATGTTGAGGGGTGTGAGGAAGAAGGATCGGCGATTGTAGCGGGGAGGTTGACGCGGAGGCGTTCTGTTGCTCGGGGGCACTCGATCTGGGATAGCTCGGTCAATTATTGAAGTCATTCGCATAATTGGGGGACTACATGCATCCCACTCCCGCTTGAACGTCTCTAAGTCCACAAACTCCCTAGCAACAGTCTCATCACTCAAATTCGACTTATATTGCTTCAGTAAGCGACTGCAAATATCCGCATACTCGCCCTCTGGGATGGAGTCTTTGATGTAGGCTTTCTCCAGGCCGTCGAGCGTGATGATAATGCTGTAGATCTCTGCAAGGGAGTCATTCAGGTCCCTTTCGGCAGCGGTGTTAGACAGCTTGACTTCCTGATTCGGATTCATGTTAGCTGCTGTCATGCTGGTCTTGGATAGTGGGGTGTAGGCGGTTGAAAAGGTGCTTTACTTCGTCAAGGTTGATGGTGGCGGAGAGAGAAGAATTGGGCATATAGCTGTACGGCGTTGGGGCATATGGCATCTGCCGCGGTGAAGCAAGCATTCTGGCTACCTGAAGTCGAGCTTCAATTTAATGCTACAAAAGCTAATCGTCGCACCTGACTAA
>JAABUS010003507.1_pt1 | contig 25278 bp, 29 predicted proteins | sample 5560161 | NCBI WGS metagenome assembly JAABUS01 (sample SAMN10711885, study PRJNA513376) | rock metagenome | isolation source: Antarctica rocks | place: Antarctica: Victoria Land, Trio Nunatak nord | collected 2016-01-04
CTTGCTGCTTCAGCGCATGAGGCATTAAAATTCCTGCACGAAAAACGTGAGTTTGACATAGTAATCACTGATTTAAAAATGCCGGAAAAAGACGGAGCAGAACTGGCTTCGGAAATTAAAGATTTTTACCCGAAATTACCTGTCATTTTATTAAGTACAATGGGTGAGAAACGTATAAAAGATCAGGAAAATTTGTTTTCCGCAATTCTTACCAAACCTGTAAAGCATCAGATGCTTTATAAGGCGATATCAAAAGCGGTTAGTAACAATAAGTTTAGCAACGATAACTTTATCGCAAAAAAAGGAAAAGCTGCTAACGACCTTACAAATGACTTCAGCTCTAAGTATCCCTTAAAAATATTAATCGCAGAAGATAACGCAATTAACCAATTATTGGCGTTTACTGTTTTAAAGAATTTAGGGTACAATCCTGATACAGCAAATAACGGAGTTTTGGCTCTCGAAGCTTTAGAGCAGCAACAATATGATCTTATATTAATGGATATTGAAATGCCTGAAATGGACGGAATTGAAGCAACTGCCAGGATCAGAAACTCTTCAATAAAAATTCAACCGGTTATTGTGGCATTAACTGCCAACGGAATGGAGGATGACAGAACATTTTGCATACAGGCAGGAATGGATGATTACCTCAGCAAGCCTTTTCAATTAGAAACGATAATAAAACTATTGGAGAAGTGGGCAAACAAGATTTTAGAAAATAAAGAAATGGCGCTTGATTAATTTTTTAATGTTACCATCACTTCAAATGATCATTAATATTAATTGCAATTTGAATAATGGCATATCTATTGTATAATTGGAAAAGAAAAAGATTAAAATGAAAAAAATAATGGTTCCGGCTCTGATAGTAATGATGACAGTTGCAGGATTAACTGGTTGTAAAAAGATTATAAAAAAAATTTTTCAGGGAATTGATGCAGATGTACCTGTAGTTTCTTTAACTCTTCCCCCTATTCTATTTGTGACGCCAAACGAAGTTCATCTACGATCATTTTCCCAACACTTCAATTTAGATAGTACGGTTAAGGCTAATACCGGAGGTGCCTTTGGTGCAGACGATGTTTCTTCTATAAAAGTTAAACAGATAGTTTTTGATTTATCCGGCGCAGATTCTTTAAATAATTTGTCAAATTTTGAAAGTGCCCGGGTTACTTTTTCTTCAAATACAGACACAAATGCCGTACAAATAGCATCTATAATTTTCCCTGACACTTATGCTGTAACCTATACATATATACCTGATAACAGTCCTGATTTGAAGCCATATTTGAACGGGTCAAATCTGACTTATAATGTTTATGGTAAAATCCGAAGAATTACAACAAAGCCTTTGGGGCTAAGTATAAAAGTTACATTAAGAGTGCAATAGCTTATAATTATTTAAGGTTGAAACAGCCTGGTAATTTTTTTGTAAATGAGTGTATTAATTCTATTGATATTCTTTTTTGTTTTTTTGATTCAATAATTACTTACAAATTCTTTTAAGCTACTTCTCACTTTCAAATTTTTTCGACCCAATGAATTGTGACAACGACTTCAATATTCCTTATAACCGTACTTATGTAAAAGTCAAACCTTTTTGTGAAAGCAGCGATATGCATTATAAAGTATACCTGGCTGAAAAAGAACTGAAAATACAATTGTATACAGATAAAATGGGAGTAAATCACTGGCGGGAATATGAAAAGGGAGAGACAGATTTAGCGAGAGAATTAGGCAGATTAATTGAAGAACAGGAGAAGTAATAAAAAGACCTTTCGCTAAATTTACTGCCATGAAAGCTATCGTTATTCTTCACCCCGGTACGTCAGAGGTTTTGCAAATAGCTGAAAGACCTGTTCCCCAGCCTTCAGCACAACAAGTACTTATTAAAGTAATGGCAGCAGGTGTTAACCGGCCTGACATTGCTCAGTGCAAAGGCAATTATCCTCCGCCACCTGGTGCTTCACCAGATATACCTGGTTTAGAAGTGGCTGGGATTATTGAACAATGCGGAGAGTCTGTAAGCAGCTGGAAACCTGGTGATGCTGTCTGTGCTTTGCTTACGGGAGGAGGCTACGCAGAATATGCAACAGCTTATGCAGATCATTGTTTGCCTGTTCCTTCACACTGGTCTTTTGCAGAAGCATCTTCTTTGCCCGAAACTGTATTTACTGTTTGGCACAATGTGTTTCAGCGCGGCGGCTTACAAACGGGTGAAAATTTTCTGGTACATGGTGGAAGCAGCGGTATAGGTATCACTGCTATTCAACTCGCTAAAGCGTTTGGTGCCAGGGTTTTTACAACTACTGGCAGCAATGAAAAATGTGAAGCGTGTATTTCTTTAGGTGCAGATAAATGCATAAATTATAAAAGTGAAGAATTTGAAGAAGCCTTGAAAGATGAAGGAGCAGATGTTATACTTGATATGATTGGAGGGGATTACATTCCAAAAAATATAAGATTACTAAAACCTGATGGAAGGCTGATTTTTATAAATGCAATGAAAGGAAAAGAGGCAACATTTAATGTTTCAGACATTATGCGTCGCCGTTTGACAATTACCGGCAGCACACTTCGTAATCGCGATCCTGCGTTTAAAGCACAGCTTGCTGCCGAAATTGAAAAAAATGTATGGCCTTTGATAGAAGGCAAAGTGATAAAACCTGTTATTTATAAAGAATTTCCTTTGAAAGAATCTTCTTCTGCTCACAGACTAATGGAAAGCTGTGAACATATTGGCAAAATAGTATTGATTAATAAATGAGGAATTTAATTCTACTATTATTGGAGTTTTCAACTGATCAGTTTATTATTTTTCTCCCATGCTTTTGTAAGCCATTGGTGTTACGACTTGATGAAGTTTAATTCATCGTGGTGAGAACTAATATTCAGCTTTTTATAAAGCAGTTTGGCGAAGCAGTACAAGAACTTCACTTACTAAAAAAGGTTGCCATATACCGCAAATCTTCTCATTCCTGATCCGGCAAAATATACACTTTTAATACAATAGTTTTAAGTTCTTTAATAGCATTTTGTTTTTTGCAGTTAAAGTTTGGGACTGCAAAATATTAGCTGACTGCGTCACGCTTCGGGTCTTTTTTTATCAACATATAAATTACAATTCCTGCACCAATCGCCAGGATTACTCCAAGTATCCACCACCAATAACTTATATGATATTGTTCTTCTATCGGTTTTTGCATTGGTACAGACTGCGCATAAACAGCAAGTAGCAGAAAAGTAAAAACAGTTGAAATCAGAAGTTTCATAATGACTTATTTTTCTTATTAAAGATAGAAAATTTGAAGGAAAGCTTTATTATTAATCTACTTTTTGGCCCTGCCATAATCAAAGACCAATTGGCAAAAAGCCTTAATTCCCACATCTAAGCCACTGTCATCAATAGAAAAATCAGGCGTATGATGCGGTGGCGCTGTTTTCGGGTCTTGCCCTTTCGGCATCCCGCCCAGGTAAAAAAACAAAGAAGGAACCTTTTGACCGAAAAACGAATAATCTTCTGCACCTGTTACCCATTCCATTTCAAACGTTTTTCCTTTGCCTGTTGCAATCTCGAGCGAAGGAAGCATTTTTTTTAATAATTCCGGCGTATTGTAGGTAACTAAAGTTTTATTATCAAATTTAACCTCAGCGGTTGCTCCGGCGCTTTCAGCAATTAATGTGGCCGTTCTTTTTATTTTTTCAAAAACATCTAACCTCATTTTTGCATCTAATGTTCTTATGGTACCGATCATTTCTGCCTCTTCAGGTATAATATTAAATCGTACACCGCTATGTATTGCGCCTACAGAAATAACTACCGGTGCTTTTGTTAATTCACTCTGCCTGCTGACAATAGTTTGCAATCCTTCGATTATCTGGGCAGAAACTATAATCGGGTCAATCCCGAGCCAGGGTTGTGAACCATGTGTTTGCTTACCTTTTACCTTAATAGTGAAAGCATCTGCAGATGCCATCATAGCACCGCTTTTATATTTAATAGTCCCAACCTCTGTTGCTGAGTTTATATGCAAACCAAAAATTGCATCTGCCTTAGGATTGTCCAATACGCCTTCTTTCACCATCAGTTTTGCCCCGCCTTCTTCACCTTCGGGTGCACCTTCCTCCGCCGGTTGAAAAATAAATACCACCGTTCCCGGAACATCATTTTTTATTTGAGACAAAACCGAGGCAGTGCCCAGCAAAATGGAAATATGAGAGTCATGTCCGCAGGCATGCATTACGCCAACTTTTTGTCCATTGTATTCTGCGGTTACTTTTGAGGCAAAAGGAATGTTTACTCTCTCTGTCACAGGCAATGCATCCATATCTGCGCGGATGGCTACGACAGGTCCGGGCTTTCCGCCTTTCAATATTGCCACGACACCGGTTCTTGCTACACCCTGCCTTACTTCTAGTCCAAGACCTTGTAAGTGTTCAACTATAAAAGCCGATGTTTTAAATTCCCGGTTCGATAACTCGGGATACTGATGTAAGTGACGACGCCAGGCAATTACACTGTCTTTTATTGCTGCTGATTTTTGATTAATGACAGCAGTGATATTTTGTGCCTGAACCATAGTAGGCAACACAGCAAAAAAAAGCAACAAATTTTTTCTCATGTTTGTAAAGAGGTTATTTTTTTATGAAGTTGTACGGGTCATAATCAATAAATTCATTAACCCTTAGCTCGGTTGATAATATCTTTTTGTTCGATGTTTTGAACTTAATAGGAAATATACCAAAAGCTAAATTATTATATCTCAAAAGCCATTCTTCATTATCCATGTATTGCACTTTGCCAAGCAAATTATTGTGTCCTTTAAAGTTTATTACCAGACCTTTTCCCTCTTTGTCTTTTTCTATTAAAATCGATCCGTACAGTTCATTTTCGTAACTTCCTGCATAAGCATCTAATAGCAGTTCCGGCTTTTTTCCTTTGACTCTTGCCTGTAAAGCTTCTGTAGTTTTCACTTCTTTATTTCTATTTTCTATAAAACCTGGCATTAAAGCTCTGCTTCTGTTTATATAGGGCACTCCTAAATAAGCATCTAATATCTGGTATCTCAAAGCTTCAAAAAAACTTTGATTATCATTATTGGTAAGAATGGTTATACCCAGATTCTCTTCGGGCACAAAGCAGGTGTTTGTTACAAAACCATCTGCGCCACCTGTGTGAAAATATATTTGTCTTCCATTGTAATCGCCCATAAAAACGCCCAAACCATAGCCCTGAAAATGTGTAGGAAAAACAGTCGAGCGACTGCTTCTGATTATGGTACTCATCTCCCTTGTTTTTTTCAAAACCTCCCAGGGTAATATTCTTTTTCCTTCATACCTGCCGCTATCCAGTTGCATCAAAAGCCAATGACTCAGGTCTTTTACATTGCTTACAATACTGCCGGCAGGCCCAAGATTATCAACATTGTCATAAGGCAATTTGGTAAGCTTACCTGTAAAGCTGGTAGTGTAAGGCTTTGAAACATTAGGTCGTTGAGTTATACCTTGTGCAAGTGTATGTGTATTCGTCATACCTAAAGGCATAATTATGCTATCGTAAACATACACTTCCCAGGGTTTACCGCTAACCACCGGTATTATTTCACCAGCCGTAAGAAAACAACTGTTGCAGTAACCATAACTCTGCCTGAAAATTTCGCTTGGTTTCAGCAATTTCATTCTGTTTATAATTTGTTGCCTGCCTAGGTTACTGTTCCAGAAAACAAAATCTCCCTGAAAGGTTCTGGTGCCGAGGTGATGGCAAGCAGGTCGCGAATGGTTACGAGGTCTGAGGTATTCTTATCATACAAAGTATACCCTTTTATGTACTTACTCACTTTGTCATCAAGTGAGAGTTTTTTGTTATAATCCAATTGAGCCAAAGCAGTTCCGGTAAAAAGCTTGCTGTTGCTTGCAATCATAAACAATGTATTTTCATCAACCGGTTCTTTTGTTTCCAAATCTCTCACACCGTAACCTTTCATCACCACCGTTTTGCCGTCTTTGACAATTGCAATAGAAAGTCCGGGAATATTCCAATCCTTCAGGCCCTCAGTGATATAAGAATCCAAACTATCTGAAATAAACGAAGGAGACGCTTTTTGAGCGTTGAGGTTCAGGAAACAAATCATTGAAAAACATGTACAAAATAAGTATCTGATCATCCTGTCAAAATTTAAAGTTGAAAGTAACGAAAAACAATAAGCCGAAGCAAATGAGATTTATGAGGATAGCTTTTTGGTGATCGTTTTGGAGAATAAATTAAACGGGATGCAAAAGAATGTGCATGTAATCTCTGATGTTTTATTTCTTACACTATCAATATATAAAAAAAGTCCACACAAACAATTGCATGGACTTTTTGATCACAAAAAAATTACTACTTATTCTTTTCTATAAACATGCCGTTGAAATGATTATTTTCCAATTGGCGATTGCCTGGTTCAAGCTGCTTTTGCATTTTCATTTCGGTTTTATATCTTTGCCCTCTCTGCAAAGTTTCTTTGAAAGAACCTGTATTTATATATTTAAGAGCGCTGGCCAAAGACGGTTCTGTCACGTCTCCCCAATTCTTACTAACGCCATCGGGAGATAACTTATCAGGAGCAAACCCGGAATAATAATCTGCATTACCTGCGCTGTTTATTGTTTTAAAAGAAATTGGATAAATAGAATAATTAAAAATATTTACAGGGAAAAAACCTACAGGCTTACCATACGTTGTATCACCAATAAGTTTTACATCAATATAAGGCTTTAAATTATTAATAAGTAACTCACTGGCAGAAGCGGTACCCCCTGTAACAATAAAAAATACACGGCTTAAATTAAGACCTCCTGTATTTTCAAAATTTAGAGTATTATTTGCCTCGGAAAATGACTCATTTTCAAAACCTGCTTTATGCTTCAGCAAAGGAAAATCACCCTGTTGCAAAGATTGATTGTATATATATTTATACATTGTCTTATTATTAGCAGAAGCTGGCGCAATAAGGTCTGCAAGAGCATCTTGTGTGGCTGTAGACCCTCCCGGATTATAACGAAGATCAACTATGAGTTCATCAATACCCTGGGATTTAAAATTGGTAAAAACTGTATTTAGCTCATTGCGCGAAGGAGCACCAAAAAATTGTTTGAAAACAAAATAACCTACTTTTTTGCCTCCGGCATCTATAACATTATTATACAAAACAGAATTTGAAATAAAGCTTGTTTTGCTAAGATTAGAAGTAGCTGTGGTTCCATCGGGCTTTACAAATTCAAAAGAAGCACTGGTGGTGCTGCCAAAAAAAACTTCATTTAAAAGATCACGACTTGATTGTGAATAATTAACAGGAGCATTATTTATCTTATTGATATACCAACCTCTGTTTACTCCTGCAGCACCTGCTGTTGCCTTGTCAAAAACATATGAAACGAACCAATGTACAGAATCAATCGGATCAGCTTTATCAATGGAAGCAGCTTTGATAAAAAAACCATAATCTACATCCGCACCGGTCTGAAGTCCTTCAGAAGTTTCTTTTGTCGCAACAAAACTGAAACGGTCAAGAGGTTGCAGATTACGAATTGCATTCATTACTGCTGATGCTGATTTGAGATCGTCAGCCCCGGTATATTGCCTGGGATTAAAAGTCTCATAAGAAGGAAGAAGATCGTGCCATAAATAAATTTCTTTGGAGTATAAGTAAACCGAGTCTTTTAAGAGGTTTGTTTGAGATGAAGAAGTTCCGGGGTCACCGTTTGAAGTATTATCTGTTATATCCTTTTTGCATGAAGTAATAAAAAGAATAAGAACGGAGGCAATTGTTATTAATATTTTGTGCATTATTTTTCTGTAAATTTTACTGTAATTAACGGTAAAAAAAGCAACCCGGGTTGTAACGAAACGCCAATTATGTAAATGTTAGTACATTTTATACAAGTTTTAAGAATAGAAAATGATGCAGGGAAAATTTACTTTTCCTTTATTACTTATTAAAATTTAAAATAGCAGCATGAGAAACAGGGTGAACTCATTAAAAATTTGTACTTAGCTTATTAATCAAAACCATTTTTCAAAAAATTCCCAGGCATTTATTTGAAAAATCCGTTGAACTATCATATCTGAAGAAATTTTATTAAATGCGTTTTTCAATCTGCTGCTATTGTTTTGCATATAGTTAAATGCATGTCTTTCAAGAAAAGATTTTAAATCGGGATATTGTTCTGTTGTCCAGAAGCTGTTTAAGGGATCAACAATTCCATCATAATCAGAGCCAATAGCTATATTACCCCAGGAAAATAAACCGCTAGCATCTGATAACTCTGCTATATATTGTACCTGCTTCCATAATAATTCACTTCTGTAGTGCATAATCTTATTTCTGAAAAAAGAATGTTTTGTACGCCTGATAGTTTCATCATTCGCAATTCTTCTTTCATCTAACTGTAAACCCATAATGCCATGAGATCTTACCATTTCAATAATCTCATCATCATAAAAATTAATCTCTCTATCGTTGAAGGTACTCCCGATTTCAGGAAATTGAGAATGAGTGGCGCCCATAGTTGGCAAACCATTGCATACACCATGACTGATGATAATTGGTATATCAGGATTTTGATCTCTCCGTATTTGAAAAAATTCTCTGCGGCCTGAAGGACTGAGATGTTTTATATCTATCAGGATTCTCTTTCCATCAGAATTATCCAGTAATATTCCGAGCACTTCTCTGCCTAGCGATGTAAAACCTGTATCAATACCTAACTTTTGATCGCAATTTCGCGCAATAATCCCTTTTAAACTTTCAGAATGACCGCATAATTCGTTGTAAAAATGATGTGTAAAAGTTACAAACCACGGCTTATGCGGATGATCTTTTAAGGCTTTTGCATTGGCTTTCACTTCATTAGGATCAGCTTTTATATTTTCAGGACTACGAGCGGGATCTAAGCCGCAATTAAGCACATGCATGCCTTCTATAGAAGGAATAATGGCAATTTGAATCAGTTTATTTTCTTTACCTGATTTTACCTCTGCTTCATTTTGCTCTTCAAGAGCTTTTAGTTCTGAAAAATTATGTACTATCTTATAAGCATACTCATGTCCATCAACATTTACAACAATGCCGTTGACATGATCTAAAAATGTAAATTCCTTAAGCAAATCCTGGAAATAATTTTGTATCCCTTGTATTTCATTTATTCTTGGCACACTTACTTCTGTTGCAAAATCTTCCAAAACGTCAGCTATTATTCCTGTACCAAGTTTGTTATTAAAAAACCATTTTTCAATAGAGCCGAGCGCTGCCACAATTACCCAAACTTTTCCATAAGCACAAGCAGTGAAATTTGACTGTGAGAATTTTGTCAAACTGACAATTTCATTTAAAAGCTTATCAGTTACAGACGGAGGATCATAGAACCATAAACTGCTTTTATCATTTGGATCAGCAGATTGGTTACCCGGATCCGTCAGAGAAGATCTGCCTAAAGGCTTTAACGCAGTGTGGCAATGGAGATCAATGGAAAAATCAATGGAAAGCATAATAGATAAATTTAAAAGGTTAAAAACAATTATGATAGGACGAAATTTCGGAGGACAAACCTTAAGAAATGAAAAAGATTAATAATATTTTCTTTGGTATTAATAATACAGGTATCATACAAAAACCGGTATTCATTTTCGAAATCATTATGAGGATTTGCGGACATGATATTAGTATTTACTCGTAAAATTTTTTCTTTTCAAATAATTGCTTTTTAATAACTTTAAAAGAAGTCAATTACTTTTTGTCAGGGTAGAAAAATATTTTTTCAAAATACTTCATTTCCCCTCTTGACACAATAGCCATTTATAGCTATTTTGTTTTATATTAATCATTAATATCTATAAAATGACTGCCATTTCTAACTCTTACCTCAATATTATTGAGCATACCATCAATTATTCAAATATTTCAAAATTAAAAACCTATGGTCTTCTTAAATATTTAGGTTTGCACGGAGCGTCATACTATGCACACGGACCTATATTTTATTTGGCTGATTATACACAACGAAAGTATCTGTACATAGATCCTTCCTCTGAAAAGATATTGGGCTCCTCTCCTGTATTGTGTGCAAATGAAAAGCACTGGTATTTCATGAGATTATGGAACCGGAACGATATTAAGGTCTACAATGAAAATGTTTTTCCAGAAGCAATCCATTTTTTAAAGCAATATTCCGTTTCTGACTATCCTGGCTTTTCATTTTCTTTCAATTACAGGGTAAAGACAAAAGACGGAGAAAATCAAACTCTGCTTCAACGTGCAACTTATTTTTCAAATTCAAATGATGGTAATCCATTAGCCTCTATTGGTACTATTGTAAATATCACCAATTACAAAACTGATTCAAGTATTATTCATACAGCAGAAAAGATTGATAGAGACATTTCTGCTTTAGCTAATGTTCCTTTATTTAAATCTGTTTATTATCCTGATAAAGCGGACAGCGTACTTAGTAAAAGAGAGTTGGAAATATTAGCAGCTATATATGAAGGTTTGTCGAGTAAACAAATTGCAGAAAAGTTTTCTTTAAGTATAAACACAATTAATAATCATCGGAAAAATATGTTGCATAAAACAAATACAAATAATTGTTCGCAATTGCTTCAGTATGCAAAGAAAAATGGACTTTTATAGGTTCCGGAACCACTAAGACACAAGACACAAGGAGCACAAAGAAAACATCTTTACTCCTCATTTACAGCGGGGTACTTCATATCAAGCTTTTTAAGCGCTTCCAATAACGTGAATGCTATTATATATTCCTTATACCAGTTCTGATCGGAAGGAACAATTGTCCATGGAACAAAATTACAATTTTCAAAACACTCTTCGTAGGCTTTCATATAATCGGCATAGAGTTTGGCTTCTTTAAAATCATTTGAATTTGCTTTCCAATGTTTCTTTACGTTTGTAAGCCTTTCGTTCAATCGCTCCTGTTGTTTTTCCTGCGATATGTGCAAATAGAATTTTAAAATTATCGTTTGATTATGCTGCTGCAGCAACATTTCGAAATTGTTTATTGCTTCCATTCTTTTATAAGCCGTTTCGTCATTTATCCATTTATGTACCCGGGTTATAAGCACATCTTCATACTGGGAGCGATTGAATATTTGTATCATTCCTTTTGCCGGTACATTTTTATGTATTCGCCATAAAAAGTCATAAGACAGTTCTTCTTCTGTAGGTGCTTTAAAAGATTTAGCTACGACACCCAATGGATTTAATGTACCAAAAACATTTTTAACTGCTCCGTCTTTGCCACTTGCATCCATTCCCTGGATAATAACCAGCACTGAATGTTTTCTGTTTGCATATAACAGGTTTTGCAAATCATCAAGTTCTCCTAATATTGAAACAAGCTTTGTCTTTGTTTCATCTTTATCAAACTCTTTTGGAGCACGGGTAGGAATTTTAGAAAGATTTATTGACATGTAATAAAAGTAAGAAAACTTTCAATCGAAGAGGCAAAATAAAACGGAGGCAAAAGGGCAAACAAATAAATTAGCGCCTCTACCTCTTCTGCGCGGAAAAATCCTAAGAGTTAAAATTTAAACTGCAGTTTTGAAGAATCCAATAAACATACAAATCCAGCCTGCTATAAAAGCTAATCCTCCAAAAGGAGTAATGATACCAACCCAGTCAAGACCCTCCCTGGAAGAAGCTTTTAACCAGGTAAGGATATATAACGAACCGCTAAAAAGGATAATTCCGGTTATAAATAAATTCCCCGCCCATAGCATCCATTTATTTGAAAAATCGCGATAGAGAATACCTGCAATAGCTAAGGCAAACACGTGATAGAACTGGTAGCGTACACCTGTTTCAAAAATATTTACCACCGCATCTGATACAACACGTTTAAGTGCATGTGCGCCAAAGGCACCTAATCCTACTGCTAAGGCTCCCATCAATGCTGCTGCCTGCAAAAAAAATTTATGCATATTCTTTTAATATTTTTGAGAAAGCATTTTCATTCAGATCTTCTTCACTTAACCGGTAAGCCGCCCGATTATAAAATGCTTCTCTTTCTTCCAATTTTTTATTAAGAAAGTCTTTTAATGACAGGTCACTCAGGGTTTTAATTAAAGGCCGTTTAAATTTTTCTTTAGACAACCTTTCCGCCAAAGTTTCTACAGGTGCATCAAGCCATATAGTTATTCCCTGTTTATTCATCCAATTCATATTATCATTGTAGCACGCCGTGCCTCCCCCACAGGATAATATGAACGTCTTTTTCTCTGCAAATAAACGCAGCATTTTTGCTTCAGCCTTCCTAAAGTATTCTTCACCGTCTTCTTCAAATATTTCTGCAACTGTTTTTTCTTCCATCATTTCTATTAATTCATCAAGGTCATAAGCAGGGATCTTTAATTTCTTTTTTAGCCTCTCGGCCCAATAAGTTTTTCCGGAACCCATCATGCCTAAAAAAAAGATTTTCATATTTTAGAAGAATTTAAACACATAGATACATAGAGTCAATAGGAATCATTGAAATGCCGTGGTATCTTAACTTCCCATGTTTCTATGTGTTTCTAAAAAAATTCATAAAAAGTTAGTTCGGTAAAGAAGCGTAGAAATGGTTTACAAGCGTTTTCTGACCTTCCTTGAAAATGTTTTTCGAACAGAAATTAAGTAATATTCTTTGGGTTTTTCAAGCAATCTCATATAGCTTAATACTTGAGCTTCATAAATTGGACTGAGAGCTTCAACTGCTTTTATTTCTACCACAATTAAATCTTCAACTAATAAGTCTAATCTTAAGTCAGCCTCTAAATCCATTCCTTTTTAATTTATAGGAACTTTAATCTGATTACGAACAGCTAAATCTTTTAAAATTAATTCTCTTATCAAACATTTTTCATAGATACTCTCCAACAAACCTGGCCCCAGTAACTTGTGTACTTCTATTGCACAACCTATAATTTTATATGTCAGATTATCTATAAAACTTTGAGTAACCATTCTTTTAAAGAATTATTTAAAACACATAGATACATAGATTCAATAGAAATCATAGAATTCATAGAATTATCTATGTGCCCTTAAAATCCTATGTCTCTATGTGTTTCAAAACAAATCACTTAAAAGCATTTAACCCTGTCACATCCATACCCGTAATCAGCAGATGAATATCATGTGTTCCTTCGTAGGTAATAACACTCTCCAAATTCATCATGTGACGCATTATACTATATTCTCCGGTTATACCCATTCCTCCCAGAATCTGGCGTGCTTCCCGTACAATATTCGTTGCTATTTCGCAACTGTTTCTTTTCGCCATAGATATTTGAGCAGCACTTGCCCTGTTTTCATTCATCAAAACTCCTAATCTCCAAACCAGTAATTGCGCTTTGGTTATTTCAGTTATCATTTCAGCCAGCTTCTTTTGCTGCAATTGAAAACCTCCAATCGGCCTGTCAAACTGCACCCGTTCCTTACTGTATTGCAAAGCCGTATCATAACAATCCATAGCCGCACCTAACGCACCCCATGAAATGCCATAACGTGCTTTGCTCAAACAACCTAACGGTCCTTTCAATCCCTTTACATTCGGCAGGATATTTTCTTTAGGCACCTTTACATGATCAAACACCAATTCGCCGGTTGTACTAGCCCGCAAACTCCATTTACCATGCGTTGCCGGTGTTGTAAAACCTTCCATTCCACGCTCAACAATCAGTCCCTGTATTTCACCTTCTTCATTCTTTGCCCACACTACAGCTACCTGTGCAAAGGGTGCATTGCTGATCCACATCTTGGAGCCGTTTAATACAACATAGTCACCTGCATTTTTAAAGTTAGTGAGCATACCTGCAGGATTACTGCCATAATCTGGCTCTGTCAATCCAAAGCAGCCTAACCATTCGCCACTTGCCAGCTTAGGCAAATATTTATACCGCTGTTCTTCATTACCATAAGCATAAATAGGAAACATAACCAGCGAGCCTTGTACAGATGCCGTAGACCTTACGCCGCTATCGCCTCTTTCCAACTCCTGCATCATCAATCCGTAGCTTATGTAATCCATTCCACCGCCGCCATACTCAACAGGAATGGTAGGTCCAAAACATCCTATATCTCCCAATTGCTTTATTATATGATGGGGAAAATCTGCACGTTGTGCAAAGTCTTCAATTATAGGAGATATTTCCTTTTTCACATAATTACGCACAGTTTCACGAACCATTTTCTGCTCTTCGCTCAGCAATTCGTCTAGCAAATAATAATCGGGAGATTGAAATGTATCTGTTTTGGCAGCCATGTAGTTTATATTTTTTATTTGTACTTAGCTGAAGCGGTACCATTAAGCAAAGGGAACCACTAAGTCACTAAGGATACAAAGCTACACTAAGTCTTTGTGATACTTAGTGACTTAGTGTCTCAGTGGTTAAGTTGAAGCAGCCCTATTTTTTGTATTAGAAATATAATTTAATCTGCATAAACATCATTATCCCCTGATATAACTTTACTATACAAAAGCTCAACCTGGCTTTTTAAAATTCTATCTTCAGAAAGTTCAGGAAGATTTTCGATATTAAAATATTGAACGTCTAACACATCAAAGCCTTTGGTAATTTCAGCCGAAATGATTTTGCAATAAAAAACCATCTTATAAACATAAAAAGGTTGGGGAGGATGCGGATGCATTTTTTTATCGAACACTGCTAATAGCCTTTCGGCAATGACATCAAGTCCTGTTTCTTCTTTAAATTCTTTTATAATAGTTTCCTTCGGACTGTAACCAATATCACCCCAGCCCCCCGGTAATGACCACTTGCCATCAACACTTTCTTTTACCAACAATATTTTAGCATCGTCTGAAACGGCAAGTCCACGTATATCAACCTTTGCCGTCGGGTAATCTTTGACCTGTGGCAGCATAAACTTCAAATTCTCAATGCTTATTTCACTAAATTTATTAAGCAGATTAAAACTTATTTCCTGCAATTCCCGGTAACGTTCTTTATCATATTCATTTTTACTGTAAAGAAGTCCTGTATCTGCAATTGACTTAAGTCTTTTTATCACATTTAAAAATTCAACATTCAACATAGCAATTAGAAATTAGAAGCAAGTATAGGCCAAATAAAAATAGGGTTACTGTCTTGCCCAAAAGAATTGTTGTAATTTTCTTCTTTTGAAAATTTAAAAGAGTGATATGAAAAAGTTATTAATTGCTTTATTACTGCTGTCGCCTTTAACAATATTAGCGCAAAACAAGGCTTTAAAACCAGAAAAAAATCGGAAAGATACACTGCAAACAAATAAAGTACAGGAAGAGAAATTTGAACCTATTACTTTATATTTTGTAATGCTTACAAAAGGTTCGAACCGAACACAGGATAGTGTAACAGCAGAAAGAATTCAGGAACAACATATGGCAAACATAAGGAAACTGGCAACAGCAGGAAAGTTATTAGTAGCCGGACCTTTTTTAGACGATAAAAACTGGCGGGGAATTTTTATTTTAAAAGCTGACAGTTTTGCTGAAGCCGAACAACTAATAAAGACAGATCCTGCGGTAATAGCCGGCAGATTAGGTTTTGAATTGCACCCATGGATGACTGAAAAAAACTGTTTATTTAAATAAACTATAGTATCCCTAAAAATAATTTCAATGAATTTTGAAGCTTCTCTCGCATTTGCACAATTAAAAGATAAAGAAGATAAACTCGCAGCATTTAAACATAAATTCTATTTCCCGCAGATCAACAATAAAGACGTAATTTATTTCTGCGGAAACTCTTTAGGACTTCAGGCTAAAACAGTTGAAGCAGCAGTTAAACAGGAATTAGATGATTGGAAAAACCTTGGAATTGCAGGTTTTTTAACTGCAAAAAATCCATGGATGTATTATCAGGAATACTTTAAAGCATCACTTGCAAAAATTGTTGGATGCAAAGAAGATGAAGTAACAGTAATGAATGGTCTTACTGTAAACCTTCATTTACTTATGCTTACTTTTTATAAGCCATCAGCAACAAGATTTAAAATCATTATGGAGGCAGGAGCATTTCCTTCAGACCAATATGCAGTGGAAACACAAGTAAAACATCATGGATTTGATCCTGATGAAGCAGTTATAGAAATCGCTCCGCGGGAAGGAGAAAAAACTTTACGAAACGAAGATATTATATCAACGATAGAAAAACATGCAGATAGCCTCGCATTGGTAATGTTAGGCGGAATAAATTATTATACCGGACAATTATTTGATATAAAAACAATAACGGAAGCGACTCATAAAGCCGGAGCTATTGCAGGTTTTGATCTTGCACATGCAGTCGGAAATGTCTCACTTAAATTGCACGACTGGAATGCAGACTTTGCCGTCTGGTGTTCGTATAAATATCTAAATGGAGGACCAGGTGCAGTTGGTGGATTATTTGTTCATGAAAAGTATGCAGCTAATCCCAATACTCCTCGTTTTGCCGGTTGGTGGGGAAATGATGAAAATGCACGATTCAAAATGGAAAAAGGATTTATGGCCAAGCCCAATGCCAGCGGATGGAACATAAGTACTGCACAGATTTTAAACATGGCTTCATTAAAAGCATCGCTTGAAATTTTTGATGAAGCAGGTTTTGAAAATATCCTCGCTAAAAGCGAAGATCTCACGTCTTATCTTGAATTTTTGTTGCAACAATTAACATGTTTAAATTTTGAAATTATAACTCCTGCTGATAAACAAAATCGCGGAGCACAATTATCATTATACTTTAAAGAAAAAGGAAAAGAAATACATGATAAAATGTTAGATAGTGGAGTTGTAGTTGACTACCGTGAACCGGGTGTTATCAGGGTTGCTCCTGCTCCTTTGTATTGTTCATTTGAAGATGTTTATAGGTTTTATACTATTCTTAAACAATTCAGTCAAGAGGCGCAATAGTAATTAAAGGCTCTGGTATACGTGCTTTTTGCCAATTAGCCACCAACTCGTCTTTATAAGCAGAAGCCCATTCAATAACTAATGATTTAGCACGAGGCGGAAGATTACCAACTATAATTTCTAAAGTAAAGAGATTAAATTCCGCAACCATCCCTGGTATTCGGCATGGAAATGAGGCGGATTAGGATCTAAAAAAGACATCTTAATAATCATACCGTAGAACCGGCTGATTTCAGGCATACTCTAATATTTGCTTCGTTGATATCTCATAAAGAAATTTGGGCAAAAATCAAAGTCATTTTTCCACGATAGTCCACCACTGCTTTCAATATATGCTTGTTTAAAATTCTCTTTGTTTAAGTTCTCTTGCAAAACCTTTTTGAAGAAAATGTTCAAAATCTATCTCGAAATTAAAACCATCCTCAAAATAGAGATGAATTTTATATCCTTCTAATAATTGGATATTTATCAGCCGATGCATAATTCAAATTTACAAAAATTCATCTATTATTTATTTAAGTTCTCAAAGATAGTCTTTCATTTCATCAGCATATTCTTTTGCAGCAGTCCTCGCATCTTCGGCAAACTGTTCATTATTACCTGCATAAATTATTGCACGGCTTACATTAACCAAAATTCCTCCGTTATAGTTTAAAGCACCTTTAGAAACTTCCTTTAAACTTCCACCTTGCGCTCCCACTCCGGGAATAAGAAAGAAATGTTCAGGAAATATTTTTCGTAGATCTTCCAGCTGTTCGGGTTTTGTTGCACCTGTAACAAACATCAGGTTATCCGGCGTTCCCCATTCTGCAATTCTTTGCATCACTTTTTCGTACACAAATTGCTTTTCTGAAGCTTCTGATGAAACCATTAATTGCTGAAAATCTGAGCTTCCTTTATTTGAAGTAAGTCCAAGCACTATTGTCCATTTATTCTCATAATCTAAAAAAGGACGGATACTATCTTCGCCCATATAGGGAGCTACCGTGATAGCATCAAATTGGTAAACTTCAAAAAATGCTTTCGCATATTGTGCCGATGTATTGCCTATATCTCCCCGCTTGGCATCTGCAATTTTGAAGTGAGTTGAAGGAATATAATTAACAGTTTGATCTAAAGCCTTCCAGCCTTTAATACCCATTGCCTCATAAAAAGCAGTATTGATTTTATAGCTTACACAAAAATCTTTTGTAGCATCAATTATTGCTTTATTAAATTGAAAAACAGCATCAGGATAAGATTGTAAATGTGCAGGAATTTTAGTTATATCAGTATCAAGGCCAACGCACAAATAATTTTTTTTGTCTGTAATCTGCTTTACTAACTGCTGTCTGTTCATACACGTATATTAAAATATCCTGTCAGGATAATCAGTAATTATTCCATCCACACCCATCTCTTTCAATTCTTTTATTTTCGCAACATCATTTACAGTCCATGGAATTATTTTCATATTTTTTTCTTTACACTGTTTTACAAGTAAAGGCTTTACTAAAGTATACTCCGGACTATAAATGGTTGGTACAAACCCAAGTTTTGTTATCTGCTCTTGTAAACCCGCAGCATCTTCAACAAGCAAAGCAGTTTTTATGCGAGGATAATTTTTATGAAGATATTTAAGCGTACGACTATCAAATGATTGAATAATAGTCCTTTTCTCAATCTTCTTTTCTTTTATAACCTTCATGATTAATTCAACAAATTCTGCTGCTGGCGGATGGAAAATATTATCAGTTGCAGCCTGAGATTTTGTTTCAATATTATAAAATTTAGCAGGAAGTCTTTTTGCAGTTGTATAGGCTTCCACGCTGTCAATTACATCAGATAACCTTGGTTTTACGGCTTTCATTCTTTTCTGTTGCGGAAACCTTGGATGGGCTTTCATTCCTACATCAAATTGACTTACTTCCTGGTAAGTCATTGTAAAAATCTTAAAATTTTTTTCTTCACTTTCTTTTACAGTATTGCCATCCGGTTTTGTAGTTATTTCATGATTGAAAAATGGTTCGTGGCTCAAAATCACCTGCCTTTCGGTTGTAATAACAGCATCCATTTCAAGTGTAGTAACACCTAAGTCAACAGCATGCAGCATTGCAGGAATGGTATTCTCAGGCATCAGGCCACGACAGCCTCGGTGTCCCTGCCAGTCAAAAGACATAGGTGAAGAAGATTTTTGAGTGAAGATACATCCTGAGAGAAGCAGTATGAAGCAAGCCCAAATTATTATTCTCATGATGTTGAATTTTGCTTCATTATTAATGCCATTTGTTGTGCTTCAACATCTCCTTTTGATAATTGAGTAATTATATTAGTATAGCTTTCTTTGTCCCTGTTTTGACTTAGCTTAAATACATGACCTATCTCTGTTACCTCTATTTCAAATGCGACAATTGCTTTAATAAGCCGGTTTATATATTCTGGCTCGAGATGCTCGACCAATGACGGAGATGAAGGATTATTTTCAAAATGGGCAGTTATACGTTTCAGAATATTAAGCAATGCTTCCTCATTCAAAAACTGCAGGTTACCCTTAGCATGAACGGTTTGGTAATTCCAGGTGCCTCCCTGCTTTGGGTCTTTATACCAGCTTGCACTTATGTAAGTATGCACACTGGTAAAAACGGCAAGAACATTTGGATTTTGAATGAATGCTCTATGATGGTCGGTTTGCTTCATTATATGCCCCTGCAAAAAAAGCTTCTCATCCCGTTCTTCCATCAGTATAGGAACATGTGTAGCGACAGGTTGATTATTTGCATCAACTCCCGTTAAAGTTATGAATGGATGCTGATGCATAAAATTAATAACCTCGTTTTCATTATTCGCTTTGAAGTAGGGAAGATTGTACATGAGATAATGATAAAAAATATTTGATTGTTATAGAAAATCTTTTTTGAAACCTATCCTTTCTCTTGGTTTTGTTTTTTCCCGAATAAGGTTACGGATAGCATCAAACACTACTTTAAATTGCTCATCATATTTATTCTCTAATTCTTTCAGTTTCCCCTTCAACTCCTTATTGTTTTCGAGCATTTGCCGCATCTGCACAAAAGCTCTCATAATAGAAATATGAACATGTAAAGCCTCTTTACTTCTTAATACAGATGAAAGCATCGAAACACCTTGCTCTGTAAATGCAAGTGGAGCAGCACCGCCCAAACGACCTTTGGTAGGTATCACACTTTGTGATACCAGGTTTTCTATTTCTATTGCTGTTAATTCAAACATAAAGTCCAGGGGAAATCTATCTTTATTTCGCTTTACCGCCTGTTTTAATGTTCTTGTTTCTACATTATATAATAAAGCAAGGTCAAAGTCAAGCATTACTTTCTCACCCCTGATAGAGTATATTTTATCAGTTACTTCAATTTTTTGGTGCGATATAGCTTTAGACATAAAAGTGAGGTATCACAAATTGTGATAGGTCGAAAGTAGTAACTATTACAATAAATAATAGATGTATTTCACAAATCTAATAGATGTATTTTACAAATCTTAAATTGTTATTTACCTGTATTTATCATGACCTGCTATCTCACTATCTTACTCTCCCACTTTACTCGTCATTGCCACCTCTTCCACAACCTCAGCCACTTCCGTTGCACTCATATTTGCATTGCGCATACTTATGCTCCTTGCGGCTGCCGCTGCAAATTCTTTAAATGCATTTTTGGTTATCTCATCATCAGCCATCATTACAGGAATTCCAAGGTCTCCGCCTTCTCTTATGCTTTGCACCAATGGTATTTGTCCCAGGAATGGTATATCATATTCTTCTGCCAATCTTTTACCGCCTTCTTTACCAAATATATAATAACGGTTGTTAGGCAATTCAGCCCCGCTTTCAGGCGGGATAAAGTAGCTCATGTTTTCAATCAGGCCAATTATCGGCACTTTCATTTGCGCCTGTACAAACATTGCAATACCTTTTTTAGCATCAGCTAAAGCAACATCCTGGGGAGTGGTAACAACGACTACACCTGTTACCGGAACTGTCTGAACCAATGTAAGATGAATGTCTCCCGTGCCTGGCGGCATATCTATAACCAGGTAATCAAGCTCTCCCCACATAACATCTGTAACAAACTGTCTTATAGCACTGCTTGCCATTGGCCCGCGCCAAACCACTGCATTTTTTTCATCTACCAGCAAACCTATACTCAACAACTTAATTCCATATCTCTCCAGCGGAACTATCATGCCTTTGCCATTTACCTCCTGCATCATTGGCCGTTCGCCGCGTACACCAAACATTATCGGTACGCTCGGTCCGTATATATCGGCATCCATCAATCCAACTTTTGCACCGCCCTGGCTTAGAGCAAGCGCAAGGTTAGCGGCAACAGTACTTTTGCCTACACCGCCTTTTCCGCTTACAACAGCAATAATATTTCTAACCTTTGGCAAAACAACATCACCCTCTTTTCGCTTACTTGTTGTGTTCGATGTAAACTTTACATTCACTGTCGCCTCTTTATTTACCAGTATTTTTACAGCATTAATACAAGCAGTTTTTATCAGGTCTTTCAGCGGGCAGGCAGGTGTTGTAAGCACCACGGTAAATGCAACATAATTACCCTCTATCTCTATGTCTTTCACCATGTTTAGGGTTACAAGGTCTTTACCAAGGTCCGGCTCCTGCACATTGCTCAATGCCTTCAATATATCGTTTTTGGTCATCACAGAAGTTTTTGTTAAATGAGATATTCGAGATGCAAAGTTAACCAATGAGTACCTTACTTTGTTTTAAAAGAGTTAAGGGTGTATGTCAAGAAGGAATGTTTGGTACTTTTTTGGAACCGCGCCTTAGTATCTTTGTTTGAACAGCCGTTGCGTCGCACTCTTTTACTTTAAGTTCTTTATTCATCTTTTTTTGAACTACAAAGACACGAAGGCACAAAGTTGCACTAAGAGACGGTACAATAAAGAATAACCAGATGAATCGAGTGACGTTTGATATTTACCGGCAGAGGCTCGGGGATAGTGCTATAAAAAAGACGGCTACCTAAAAATATAAATGCAGAAAATTTTACGATATCTTGTTTTATTAATTTGCTTTTCACCGCTTCGGCTGCTTGCACAATTTGAGCGGGTACAGGATAGCGTGGTTCAATTGTACGGTGTGGTTATGACTGCTGACAGCCTTAAGGCTCTTCCGGCAGTAAGTGTGGTAATTAAAGGAACGAACCGTGGCACTATGACAAACGATGATGGGGTATTTTCGATTGTAGTGCTGAAAAACGATCAGGTGGAATTTACAAGCGTAGGCTTTAAGCCAAAAGTTATAAAAATACCCTCAAAGCTTGAGAGTAATCAATACAGCGTTGTTCAACTTTTAGTTACAGATACGGCTTACCTGCCGGCAACTATATTAAAGCCAAGGCCAACACGTGCCCAATTTGAACGTGATTTTGTAAATACCCGTTTTCCTGACGATAAGTATGAAATAGCACGGCAAAATAACGATGTTGCCAAAAGAAGAATATTAATGGCAAGCCTTCCTGCAGACGGAAGGGAAGCGTCGAACTACCAGTTAAGACAAGGTGCAAGTAAGATGTATTATAATGGACAAACTCCACCAATGAATATTTTAAATCCTTTTGCCTGGTCTGAATTTATACAGGCCTGGAAGCGGGGAGATTTTAAAAGAAAATAATAGAACCACGATTTTTTTGATTTAAATGGATTATGAGGAAATTAAAGAATCCAGAGTGGCGATTGTTATGATATAAAAGAAATTGAAGAATTACTACTTGCGAGATTTTATATAGGTATACAGAAATTAAAAGAACTAGTATTTGTAATCTTATAAACCACTGTTATAAGTAAATCAATTACTCTTGTTTCTATATTTACATTTCCTGATTAAAAACACTTAAAAAATTCAATTGTATTATTTCCTTATCATCTATGTAAATCTAAAAATCGTAGTTCTCACTCCTAATCCAAATAAATCTTAAAAATCATGGTTCTGTCAGTTATTGGTGCCGGCACTATGGGAAACGGAATAGCGCATGTTTTTGCCCAAAATGGATTTAAAGTAACTCTTATTGATATTTCGCAGAAGCAACTTGATAAAGCTTTATCAACAATAAGCAAAAACCTTGACAGGCAAATAGCTAAAGCAACACTAACTGAAGATGCGAAGCAAATAACTTTAGATAATCTCACTACCTCAATTTCAATAGCAGAAGGAGTAGAAGACGCTGAATTGATTGTAGAAGCTGCTACAGAAAGCATTGATCTGAAACTGAAAATCTTTCACCAATTAGACGAATTCGCTCCGGCAGATTGTATACTTGCTACTAACACCTCATCTATTTCCATCACTAAAATTGCAGCAGTAACTAAAAGACCAGGATTGGTAATCGGAATGCACTTTATGAACCCGGTGCCGGTAATGAAGCTGGTTGAAATAATAAACGGTTATGCAACCAGGCAGGAAGTAACTGAAAAGATTACAAATTTAACTAAAACGCTGGGTAAAGTTCCCTGTGTAGTAAATGATTATCCTGGCTTCATTGCCAACCGTATATTAATGCCAATGATAAACGAAGCTATCTATAGTTTATACGAAGGCGTGGCCGGCGTGGAAGAAATAGATACGATTATGAAACTGGGAATGGCCCATCCCATGGGGCCCCTGCAATTGGCAGATTTTATAGGTCTTGATGTTTGTTTAAGTATTTTAAATGTTTTGTACGAGGGTTTTGGAAATCAAAAATACGCCCCCTGCCTGTTACTTGTAAATATGGTTACTGCAGGTTTTAAAGGTGTAAAGTCTGGTGAAGGATTTTATACATACACACAGGGAAGCAAAGACCTTGTAGTGAGCAAACGTTTTAAATAAACCCAATGTTTTTCGCACTTCGCGTACAACCGGGATTACACTATTTGAAGCGAGGCGCTTAGCAAGTCTTCAGATTAGCTAAAAGCAGGAGGAATTATATTATAAAATTCCTGTTGACGTAACAACAATTTTAAAAGCCAAATCTGATGTATATATGAAAATGGCAACAAGCCAACTATTAAAAAAGAAGACAGGTTATGTAAGAAAGAGTCAACACAGTATTAATTTAAAAGAATATCCGAAGCACATAATTGGAGTAGATGTAACACAGATAGATGGAAATAATGAATCACTGCATTAGATATAATATCAGTAACAGGAGTAGACATGATAAATGGCTAGCTTCAGAATACTTTTCCTGTTGGCTAAACCTATACCCAAGACCTAAAAAATCGGGCGGTAAAATCATTGGACATGAGAAAAGATTCACCAACAACAGAGCAACGCAAGCCTTTAGAATGGCAGCCTTTCAAATTACTACTTACGACTTGCTATTTGCTACTACTCAATACGGCCACAATCCATTTTCTATTTTTTTCCCTACAAGTTTCGCCGGATCTATTTTTACGTATTTTATTTTTTGCCTTCTCCAGGTATATACAATATGCACCATACCATCACGGGACTGAATAATTGATGGATAGGAATATTCGCCAATCGGAGAGTCTTCAAGAACGACAGATGCCAACCACGTTTTACCATCATTTGAATAAGATACATTCAAAGGTGTACGTGGTCCTTCTGCATCACCGCCGGGGTCTAAACTGTGGTTGTAAGCGAGGAGGTGCCTTCCATCCTTCAACGTTACTGCATCAATACCAGAGTTATTGTTGGGCAAAGATGTTTTAGCTAAAGGAGACCATGTTTCGCCTTTATCAGTTGACCATGATTCCAAAATAGCCCTGTTTTCGCTTCGTGTCAGGATCTGTAGTCTTCCATCTTTATGAATCAATATGGTCGGCTGAATTGCACTAATCGTTTTGCCATCATTGATAGGTCCTATCATCTTCCAGGTTTTGCCAAAATCATTTGATATTTCAAAATGTACCTGCCATCCGTTATCTTCTTTGCTTGACGGAGCAATTAATCTTTGTTTTCCTAACAACACTGGTTTATTCTTTACAGGCCCGATAAAACCTTGAGGCAATGCCTTTGCTTCAGACCAGGTTATACCGTTGTCTTTAGATGTTTTCATCCATCCTTTCCATGTTGAAGGGCTTGGTCCTATTTTATAGAATAACAACAAATCTCCTCCCGGTATCTGGTACAAAACAGGGTTCCACGTTGGGTAACGAAGCCTATCATTTTGAATTCCGTTTGCAACAGAAATTGGTTTTGTCCATTTTGCACCATTTCTCCTGCATACATAAATTTCTACATCCTGGTTTCTTTCTTCAGTACCACCAAAAAATGCACTTACCAGGCCTTGAGGAGTTTCAGCAATGGTAGCAGCATGACATTGGGGGAAAGGAGCAGCATCGTAAATAAATTCATCTTCA
>JAABUS010003508.1_pt1 | contig 25277 bp, 2 predicted proteins | sample 5560161 | NCBI WGS metagenome assembly JAABUS01 (sample SAMN10711885, study PRJNA513376) | rock metagenome | isolation source: Antarctica rocks | place: Antarctica: Victoria Land, Trio Nunatak nord | collected 2016-01-04
TTTAGCCTAGATTCCGAATTTTTAATTAGATTTTTACTAGCGCTGCCCTATAGGGCTATAAAGTTACTTTTAGGATTAAGTTTAGCGCTCCCGCGCAGACCTTAACTTTAATTTAAAAATCTTGGCGCCAAGATTTACCAAGGCTGTAAAATGCACATTTTGCACCGATTAAGTAGCGATTTTGTAGAACTGTTTTTCCGGACTTGCCGATGTATATTAGAAGCCGCGGAGACCAGTTTTATTGTATCGGTAACTAAGTTTTTCCGTTAACGTAATAACCACGAGTTTACACGATCGAGTAGGGTAAATACCGAAAAGGAAAAACTATTATAAAAGCGTTATCTAAAGGAGAAAGACCGTAACTATATATATATTCATCGGTAACTTGGGAAACCCCGATTTTTACATATTTTATACCGAAATTATATAAAATACTAGAAATACGTATCTACTTATATCCCGTATTCTAAATATATTATACACGGATTAAGTAGCGATATTACACCGATTTAGTAACTTTTTTTTTTGACTTTAACTTTTAAGAGTATCTAGACTAGGGCCTCTATATAAGAATATAAATATTTTACTAAATCTATTTTTAGCCTAGATTCCGAATTTTTAATTAGATTTTTACTAGCGTTACCCTATAGGGCTATAAAGCTATTTTTAGGATTAAGTTTAGCGCTCCCGCGTAGACCTTAACTCTAACTTAAAAATCTTGGCGCTAAGATTTACCAAGGTTACAAAATGCGCATTTTGCACCGACTAGGTAGCGATTTTGTAGAATTGTTTTTCCGGACTTACCGATATTCCGCGATAAGGATATACCTAGATACTAGTAATTTCTTTTATCGGAAGAAAGATTAATTTTATCCACTACTATTTAAGCGAGTTAATACGAATAAATAAAAAAATTAAAATAAACCTAGCGGAGTTAACCGACTTCGAGTCGAGTAGAGAAGAATTAAATAAATATCTACGAATGAAATCCGTCTTTATACGATTTAATATTTAATCCGCTATATATATAGTTTATTAAACTCTCTTAAACGCCGACCCTCTATACTTATCGGCCCGATATATTAATATTTCCGTACGAGAATTAAAATAAAACACTCTAACTCAACGATAATAGAATTAATATATACGGAGTAAATTAATATAAATTATTATTACTTCTCTCCTTATAACCTAGGTAATACCCGTTATATTTACGGGTTTCCTATCTTAAATTACTACCCTCGGAGACTCCGTATCGTGGTTTTATTAAATATCTAGCGCTCTAGCGTAACTAAGTAAAATTATTTAAAATATATTACCGCTATTAATATTAATAGTATTAAACGCATTACTACCGCTAGTCCTACGTATTATTATAAGTTAGTAAAATTTATTAATAAAGACGATAATAAAGTTATCGTTATAGAATTATTATTTCGTCTTTCTCTTCGTGTAAAATTTTCTTATAATATCGCTTTTATCTAGTATTACGGTTATTATTTAAGACTTCCTTTATAGCCTAAACTTTATACTTATATTATTAACTAGAAACTTTCTAAAAGTAAATAACTACTTTTTCTCCTACTTTGTTTTATAAAGTCTTTCGGTGAGTATAAATATTTTTCTATAAATTAAGAGTTTAATTAACTAGTTTATCTTTACCCTCTAGATAAATCGTATACCGAGATAAAAATAAAAAAGATAAATAGGTTTACCGGAGATTTAATAAAATACCTTCTACCCTCTTTATATAAACCTCGTATATATTAATAAAACGCTCGTACCTTTACCGACGCCTTTATTAATAATTTAAATTTAATATATTTAATCGTCGCTCTCTTTATACTCCCGTTCAGCGTCGTTATTTTTAGTTTATTTTAGTTCGTATTCCGTTATAATTTACTCTACGTATCGGTTTTTCTATACGATACTAGAGGTTAACTTTATCCGACTATTTTAAAGTAGTTTTTTATAGAGGTTTATATAATAGAGTTATACCTAATAGGTCTTTTCCTATTTATTTATAATAATCGGGGTATTTTTACTAGTATCGGTTAAACCGTAATTATAATAATTATTATAATATTAACAGTTATTTATTAATTACTTCTAGGAAATATTTTCTCTTTAATTTTTAAATATCTACCTACCTTCCCTAAAGATAGGTAGAATAAAAGAGGAGAATCGAATTAAAATTACTCTTTAATATTTACGCTCGATTATTTATAATATCTAAAGTATATTTATTATAATTAGATAAGGCCTTTTAAGAAAATCCTCTAAGATCTCTAAAAAAGTATTAACGAGCTCACGCGGAACGAACTCGACGTAATAAATCGGCGTAGGTATAAATATAAAGTTATTAACTATTATAACTTTATCGTCTAGATTCTAAAGGACGATTTTAGAATTAACGAAAATAAAATCACCTACGCTAGAAACTATATTTTAAATATTAGAATTAATAATAAATTTATAGACTTTAATATTAAAGGGCGTTTAGAGATTTCGTAGAAAATCTTTAATACTAATATCGTTAAATAGATATAGTATAAAGTTATTTTATTTTTCTCGCTAGTATTTATAACTAGTTACGGAGTATTTTAAAAATCACACCTATAATTAGACCTTTAAATAGCGTGGGTAGATTATTAAATTAATTATATATATATTTTATAATTTTATTTACACCGGCTTTATTTTAAAATAGTAATTATTAACTACCTTTAATATTCTATTTATATTTAATTTTCTATCTCTATATTAAATAATTAGTTAATTTAAAATACTTTTTTTTATTAATAGTTTATATAGCGCGGAGTCTTTCGTTTTCTTTACTTTCCTTTTAGTTTCTTACTATAGGATAAGTAAATTAGTAGTAACGAAATATACTAACGACGAGTATAGGATAGAGGTTCGCTTTTAAATACTATTATTTACGTCGGTAAAACGAAAAGTGGCTCGATCGTGGTTTAGGGCGCTCGACGGGCGCCCCGGGAGCCTCTAACGCCATATTTATCTACCGACTCGAGGTGCGCCCGAGGTATACAGTTAAGGGGCCTAGGGCCACTCGGGCGTATACCGAGCAAGCCTAAAACCGCCACTAACGGGCGCTAAATTAGGGGTGCGCCACTAACTTTGACCCCCGTCCATGGCCCCTATTCATGGCTATGGTGCTGTCGCTGTCGCACCCCCATAACTGTTACTGTCGCAACCCCCAAACCCCTGGCGTATGCCCTAGCGTATGGCCTACGCATCACCCCCGCGAGGATTTCGCCTGAATCGATCGATTCCGGGGATCAAAACTTACTAGCGTTAGGGGTCGTTCCGGGGGGTCGCTACCGTCGATAAAGGCGATCATAGAATATTAAAATTTTAGGTAGTAAATTATATGATTTTCTAAGATTAGGGCCTTTGAAGTTTTAAATTTAAATTATACTTATAGGGAGCCCGACGTTTATTTTATAACGGCCTCGGGCGCCCGTCGAGCGCCCGTCGAGCGATTTAATACTCGAAGGGTACTCGGCGAGCGCTCGATAGGCGCTCGGGGTTATTCGGGCGCCTCGAGTTTACCTCGGGCGCTCGAGGCAGTTTACCTAATGACCCTAAACTACTAAAGCTAGTTTTCGATTTACCGACGTAAAAGAGGCCCCGGTTATAAATATTAATATTTAGAGTCGATCGTGGATACTACTATAAATTTAGAGTATAAATCGATAAGATTTAGAGTCTTTAATTTACCGAAAATATTTAGAGACTTTTTAATTCCCTTGAAGAAAGATTATTTATAGATATTTTAATATTTATAATAAATACTCGTATTCTTAAGGTACGATTATCTAAAATATATCTTTTCAAAGATTACTAAGTTTCTTCCTAATTTAAATACTCTCTTAGGAGTTTACTAGAGGAATTAAATCCTAAAGAGGACGATAATATAAATAGTAAAATTATTAATATCCTTTAGACCGAGATTCGGCGACTCTTTAAGAAAGAGCGAGAAACCGAAAAGAACTTATAACCTCTAATAGTTTATCCGTAGTTAAATACTATATTTAATACGACTCCGTTAAATAATAAAATAGGGCTAGTCTCTATTCGCCTAGATAAAAAGAATTCCTCGACGACGGGTCCTATAATATCCGTTTAAAAAGATTCGCAAGATATCTCCTTATATATATCGATGAACGATACCGAGATAGGTTATATTGGATCCTCTTTAATAATAAACCCGTTAAGTATTTCCTCTAAATTATCCGCTCTAGCGATAATTTACTAATACCGGGAGACGTTACGAACGATATAAAATAGAAACTATAGTAAGTCGCTAGTATTATAAACGAGGTTTATCGAATTATCGTATTCGTGGGCGCCGGAATTAGTATTAATTATAATATATTTATAAATATTAATCTATACCTTTACTTATCTTTAGATAATAATTATTTGGGACTTTTAATTTAAAACCGGCCTTTATAAAACGAACAAAGATCTCTTTAAAAGAAAAGTACTCGATAATAAAAAAAGAAGGAAAGAATTATATAAATACTTAATAAAAATAAAAAATAAAGCGAAATCCGAAGATTTGATTTAAATAGATATATATCGATTTCTTTAAATCCTTCAAAGATCTAGAAAGTTTTAAAGATATTATATATAAAATCTAAATTAACTAGAGATAAGGGCTAGTTTAAACATTAATATCGAATTTAAAAATTATAATATAATATAGTTATATAGCGACCTTAACTCCTTTAAATACTTTTATTATAGTTATTTTACAAATTAAAATAATATATAAGAGACCGCTTTTTTTTCTAAAGAGGTCGTATTATACCCTAAATACGTATCGAAGGTAGAAAAACGACGGAGAAAGAAAAAGAGAACGAATATTTATATTAAATATTTACGACCTAATATTATTCTTTACTACGATATTAACGATTCTTTAAATAAGATAAAAACGAGGATTATCGATAAAAACACGGATTTAATACTTAATATCCTTTTAATCGTTAATATATTATTAGTTATTAACGGTTTAAGGTATAAACTTAAGAATAAATTAATTCCCGCGGTATATCGAAACGATAGAAAGATTATATAAATTAATAAAAATTCTCCCCTAAAGGTATTTTCTAAGCCCGTAATCGATTATATATTCGAAATAGACTACGATTATTAGGTATAAAATCTTACCGTATATAAACTTTCTTTATAGGAAGATAAAGCGGGATAAAGTTCTTAATATCTTTTTTATAACTTTAATTTTTAATTAAAAGCGGAGATTATTAATAAAATAATTAAAGAGGCTAAGTTTAATCTAATCTCCGTTAGTAATTATTCCGATATATAGTTTAAGACTAGAACGAAGGAAGAAGTAAAAGAAGATTTAAATTTTTTTCTCCTCTCGAATTAATTTTTAACGTCCCCGTTTATATATATTTTATCGCTTTTCGGATAAGGCGAATCTACGATAGTCCTATATAATAAATATACGGAATTCGATATAAATAACGTCGAAAAGAGAAAGGAGATACTAGACGGGCCTATATAACTAATCGGACGAAAATATATATATATAATTATTCCGTATAACCCTAGCGATTATTAGATCTTAATTATAATAGATATTTCGATCCGAATTATAAACTATTATAATTTACTACCTAGGTATTATCTAGGTAATTATTATAAATTTATAAAAATATAAATAAAGCGAGTCGGTAAGAAATTTAATTAAAATTATTCTACGTAGAATCCTCTTATTAAAGGCGTAAATATATTTTTTTATTTAATAAATCCAGTCGGCTAATAAGTTTCTAGAGTTCGTATTAATAAATTAATAACTCGGACTACGGGATATACTTTTTAAAGAATACGAGATACTTTAATTAAAATAAAATTATTATCGGAGCGCCGATTAAGGCGGATAATTTAAGGGTATTTTATATTAAACTATTATTAACAAGGTTTCTTTACGAGGCTAGCGAGTAAATTAAATTAAAGAGTATATTATATCCGGAAACCTTAAGATTATAATAAATTAATACTATACCTTGTTTTTATATATTTAATCTCGACTCTATAAAAGCGAAACGAAGGAAATTATAGATTAAAGAGGTCGAAGTTTAAATTATTAATATTAATGAAAGCGGCTTTAATTAAAATAAGGGTAATACTCGGCGACTAGATTTTATAATAATAAAAACTAATATCTTAACCCTTTTTAAATCGTTTTTTTTATATTTATAGATAAAGTATTTAAAGTACTTCGTTAATTATTATCTCTAAAGAAGTAAAGCCCTAATAGAATATATACGGGCTTCTCGTCTTCTTTAAATAATAATAGTGTTCGTTTATCCTAAGTATTTCGTCGCCTTAAAGGGGGTCGTCGCTTATTACCGTATACTAATACCGGAAAAAGTTATATAAATACTATTTAACTTATTAAATCATTTATATATAGTAGGTATTTAGATAGAATATCTCGGACTAATTAATATTATTCTTTAATACTTCGTACGCGCTTACTTCACCTCACTAATCGATAAAGAGACGGATTTTTTCTAAGACCGATCTAGGTATATAATATTCTAAACTAGAGGTATAATAATTAAATCTCTTAAAACTATAGTAGTTAAGATATATTTAAAGATAAAAGGATAGAACTCATTTATTAATCCTACCGAATAATCCGTATTTAGAGAAGTTCGGCGTAATTTAAAGAAATAAAGATAGGAAGGAGTTATCTAATAATCTTTAATCTAAAATTAATTCTTTTCTCTCGCTCTCCTCGCTCTAGTATTATATTATATTCGAATATTACCCGCTTCTCCGAGTATTTCGGGATTTTAATAAATATAAATAATAAAGTTTAATTAATATTAATTAATCTATAGTAACTTTTAAACTGAAATTTTAAATAATACTCGGGCTTTCTTCGTTAATACTCTCGCCGAGTTTCGTTTATACCTTTAGAGTTATATACTTAAATTAATATATCTCTTCGATATCCTTTCTAGCCCGATTAAGTTAAAAACCCGTTAATTTAAAATAAAACTAGCCACCGACGATAAAATTCGGAATACTACTCCGGGTTTAATATAACTAGTAGATATTTTCGACTATATAAACGAAGGAAAGAACAATCTACTCTTTAAATTAATAAGATAATTAACTTTTTATTAATAATATTCTAGTTTTAATATAACTAGATTCCCTATATTTAAAGAGAAAGATTAATACGGTTAGTATTACGGGGTGGACTCTAGTATAGTATTACTAGGCTAAGCCTCGGTACTTCTATATTAAGACTAGCGCCTTGGCTAGATTCTAGTATATCAGGGCCAAATCCTCTATAGATAATTAATATCTTTTACACTACTAATATTTTACTATTAAAGTAACTATACTTTAATAAATAATAATAACGGTTTACACCGATTACTTTATCTATTAAGACGTTTTTATATACTTTATTTAATTAGTAACCTAACGGTTCTATTTATTTTAATACGAGAAAACGTTTACCTACTTTAAACCAGTACCTATATAGTCTCTCTATATCCGATAGACTCTAGAAACGACCCTTTTAATAGGCCTATCGTTACTATTACTATATTAAGTAACTCTAATTATAGTACTCGCTCCTAGAAGAGTTTAAATACCGAGTAGTAAGAGTTAATACTACCTTAAGAAAATATACCTCCTCGTAATCTTAATACGGGTTTTATACTAGGCTTTACCGTAGAGTAAACTATATTATTAATAATAATAATTACTACTATTATTAACTAAGTTATAAAATAAGTATTAACCGATTTTATTAATTAGTAGTAATACTAGCTAGAAGAGTATACCCTAGACGATAACGTCGAGTTTCTTAATTTTTTATAATTTACTATCAAAGACGATAAGTTAAAGGTTGAAGACGTTAGTTTTTTTAACCCTTAGTATGAGCCTAGAAATGACGCTATATTAGAATACCGTCTATACTATTACGCCATATCAACGTACCGCCTATAACGGCGTACTAGAAGAAGACGAAGGTAACGACGTTAATAATTTAAAGTATAATACTTATTAAGTCATAGTTAAAGACTAAGTATAAAAGTTAGTCGAATCTAGACTAGCACCGCGCTAAAATAGTTTTAACTTCGAAAATACCGGTAAACGACTATTTTTAAAACTCGTTAGTTATTTAAAAACTACGCTAAGATTATAAATTTACACTAAGACTTTACTTTTATATACGAAAAAAGTCGACTATTTAATACCTCCCTATTAATACTTTTATAACGTTAAACGTATACGCCCTTATTTTATTAATATTATAGTTATTATTATTATTCGCCTACGTTACCTTTATACCTTCTTATCGCTTTATTTTATTATCGCTAGAATTAATATTTAAAAGTATATTAAGAAAAATTCTTAAGGCTCTACGCTAAGTTTTAAAACTCTACGATACTCCCGCGGTTACCCCGCACCGACTATTTAAGAGCTAGGGATATACTATATATATTTACTTACTTTATTAATTCTATATATAGACGTTATTTATATTATTACTTACGATACCCTATATTAATATATTAACGAGGGCGTTAACTTCTTTCTTTTAAAAGAGGCGTTTTATTACGGGGTAGACTCTAATAATATTACTAAACTAAACCTCGGTAGTTTTATATTAAAACTAGCGCCTTGACTAGATTCTAGTATATTAGGGCCAAATCCTCTATAGATAATTAATATCTTTTATATTATTAATATTTTACTATTAAAGTAACTATATTTTAATAGTTAGGTTTCTTATAGGCGATTTACGAGAGTTAAAATACTTAATTCTAGAGAAGGATTTTACGACTAAGATTTAGATATTCTAAAAGTAAATATTTCTCGAGTTATTTAAGATAGAAGCCCTATTATATTAAAGAAATTATATCCGAATTTAGCTCCCTTCTAGATATAGTTTTTAACTCTAGTTTTAAAAACCTTATCGCTCCTCTAATTTAGATATATATTATTAAGTTATTTATTTAAATTAATATAATAAATTACGGAGATCTCTTTATTTTTAAATTTTCCGAATTAATATCTAAAATTAATATATCTAGTACGGTGGAAACGTAGGTATAACTATAAAGTTATTTAAATTTAAGAAAGTGTTCTAGGATATATTTAAATATCGAACTATATTTATATACTACCTCTCGGGCGCTAATTTAATCGTATTATAAAAGGCGGTCGGCTTCTAATTATTAAATAAGAAAAAGAGAGTATATTTAAATTTACTATAAAACGTATTCGATTATATAAAATAAAATAAAGATATAGGAGTAGTTACTATAATAGGACGAGGCCTAAATTTCCGCCGAGTTAAAGTATTAATATAAGAATCTACTTTTATATACTAGAGAAAAGTATTCTCTTTTATAATTATAATTCGGTTATTTTTCGACTATAAGAACCTCGTCCCCTAGACTAAATAGGTCTTATTAAATATAATATATTTTATTAAAATAACGGTCACCGAAGCGGCTAAATATCTAAATTTCTAGGATATAATATTTATTACTATTATTAAAGAGCTCGTAGCTAGTATTAATATATTTATTCTAATAACGATTTTAGTATAAGAGATACCTTAAAACTAGTTAGGTTATACTACTATAAATAGAGTTATTATTATATTTATCTTTTAGCGTATACTTAACGATATTACTCGGATCGTAATTATAAAAGTAGAATTAAACTCTATTAGATATAAAACGAGTAATATCGCCTCCTATAAAACTAACGATATTTTTAATATATATATATTTGGACTTTAGTATATAACTAATATCTTATTTATATATAAAATATTTTTAAAAGAACTAAGATACGATTAACTTAATAATCCTTAGGTATTTATATATATAATCGATATTTATTTACCTACGAAGTTAGGTTCGATATATACAACTTAGTAAAGAAGGAATATACGTCGAGGATAATAAGTATCTCGCCTAGTAATATATTATTTATGAGAAAGATATATTACCCGGGGATTTTATAATTTCTTTATAAAAAGATAGAATAACGTCTAGGCTATATAGTTATGCGGGTAGTTATTTAATTATACTTAATTTAAAACTTCATTCCCCGTTATATAATTCTTCTCTTTTTATTTATTAGTTAATAATATCGCCGTCTTTTATAATCTTATTACTTTATCTCCTATCACTTTACTCTAGTTCCGGCGCCTTACTTTAATACTAATACCCTACTCTAGTTCTAACTCTTTACTCTAATTCTAATACCTTACTCTAAATTTAATAACTTACTTTAATTTAGGTACCCTACTCCGCTTTTAATACCTCTTTAATTCTAGTAACCGGCTTCTATTCGGTACGGCGTATTAAAGCGTTTCGTAAAATAACTAGGATAAACTAGTATTAAATTAATAATAATCAAACCTTATTAATAGTCCTAGGAGGATCGGTTTAGGATAGATCTTTTAGGATAAATAATAATATAGTTAATAAATCTCTAATCTTTACTAGCTACCGTTTCTAATTCTAATACCTCGCTTTATTTCTAATACCCTAGTCTTATCCCTATTCTAATTTTAATACCCTACTCCTATTCTAGTATTAGACTCGGACTCTCTTTAGTAATTCCTCCTAGGAATAATTACTTAGGCCTTAAATAAATTAATATTAAATTAATTAATCTAAAGATATTTAAAGTTTTTAGAAAAAAGGATTTAAAAGATCTTCTTTAAAGAATATAATTATAGTTAGCGAGCTCTTATTTACTATATTAAGAGAAATAATCTAGAAATTTTATAGTCCCTTCTACTCCGATCTTTAATCGTATTAATTTATTTAAATATAGAAGAGTACGCGAACGAAGGGAAACTCTCTAACGGGGAGGTTTATTAGAAAATATATAATTATTAATCCTAAAAATAATCTAGTTTAAAAATATAATAATAGACTCGTCTCTCTTTATATAAAGTGAAAAATTTAAAATAACTACTCCGGTATAAGGAATTTACTATTACTTTTAATACTTTTTTAAAAATTCCTATACTTTTAACCGGGATAAGAATTAATACCCTATATAAAATATTCGCGATAAGATACGATAAGGTACACGTTCCGTCGCTAATTATATAAATATACTTATTAATTACTAGGAAATCGTATATTATCTTCGTAATATTAAATAATTCTAGTCTAACTTACTTTAGTAAAATAAAACCGCGATAATTAAAATAAACTAAACTACCGTAGAAGTATTATAACTCACCGCGTTATAAATATCAATATAAAATACTAAGATTTTATATAGTAAACTTCTAGGCGGGGAAATCTTTTATAGTTTTAATTAATAAAAACGCGAGGGGATCTAGATTAAATTATAATTCTTTAAGAGTCTAATTCCTTCTTTATTCGAGTTCTTCAAGAACGTTAAATATCTTAAGATATAAATCGATTATTTAAAATAACTAGTATACCTAGGTCCTCGGGAAATACTTTCTATAATAACGAAGAAAATTTATATTAATATAAATTAGAGCGTAGACTCGGCTCTAGTATAAAAAAACGAGATTATATTCGAGCCTATACTAGTAAACTCCGCTCGTCGAATTAATTTAAAATATTACTAATTATATACTTTTACTATATATTACTACCGCGAAATTTTAAAAAAACTTAATAGAAAGTATAAAGTAGTAGTACGTTATATACGCCTACGCCCCGCTAAAGGCGTTAGTATATTATATATACCTACACCCCGCCACCTTTATAATATTATTATTTATCGATACGGGGTTCTAGCTTTAGTATCGCGGGGTTCTAACTCTTAATAATCCTATATCGAGTTAGTATTCCCCCGTTTTATTAAAATCTTTAGAGATTAGTTCTACTATTAAATCTAGAATTTAAGAATTATTTAATAATAAACCCCGTAATTATCTTACGTCTTTTATATTATTACTAAGCCGCTAGCTCTACGTTAACGATTTTAAATATTATAATTCTAATTTTTTTAACCTTTTTAAGAAAAAGGCCTATCGTTATTACGATATCGGGTTTAACCTCGAGACGTTTAGAAGAATTTAATAATAATAATATTAATTAAACCCCCTCCGACGACCCCCGTCGTAAAGACGATAACGAATTCGAAGGTATTACTACCCCCGAAGAGACTTTAGATATATAACTTAAAGTTATTAAAGAAGAAAACCGTCGCCTTAAATAATAGTAAAAGTTAAGAGTATTATAAATTTAAAATTAAGGGCTATATAATCCTATTACTTCTACACCCGTTAACGGAGTATTAATAGAATTTATTATTTATAATAAAGGTCCCCTAATTATTATATTTTTAAGAGGAATAATAATAAGTTTAATTATACTTAATAGAGATATTTTTATTAGGGCGAAAACGCTACGCCCTAATAAAATACGTTTTTATAAGGGTACGAGCGAAGGTAAATATTTACATTAGTTCCGCGATGTAAATATCAAATTTTTAATTAGTCCTAAATATTTCACTACTAATTATTTAAAAATCGTATATTATATAGACTCGTTAGAAGGTAACCCTTCGACGTAGTAATATAAATACTACGATTTATATAATTTAATTAATATCACGTTTAGCTTTTTTAAGAAGTTTCTTTTTAATTTAATAACGGATTTAATTAACCGCCGTCTTTTTATCTACGAGAAGTGAGAGGAAGCTAAATAATAGTTTTATTAAAAAGTATCGTTATTTAAGGCCTACTTTAAAGAAATAAAGACCTAATTACCCCCGTTTTTAGAGGAGTATAAAGTAAATTTCTTCTTAACTAAATTTAAACCTAAATTTAAAAATAAAATCCTTAATACTAGTAGTATATTTATTTAAAGAGAAGAAATTCTTACCTAAACTATTATATAAGAAAAGAATTTAAAGTATATACGGTTAATAGGCGGCTCTAATTCTAATTCGGGTTCCTAATTAAAGAACCTTAATAAAGGAAAATTTATAATAAACCGAATTATTAAACCTAACACCGGCGATAATATTAAATAAATATATTTAAAGGAGAAGGATAATAAACGTAAAGTTAATACTATTAATTCTTCGTATAATAAGATTATTTATTAGTATTATAGAACGGAAAGTTATATTAAACCTAAATATCTCGACCTAGATAACTTAGTTATATATATCGGCGCGGTATCGGTAAAAAACGATTAAACCTAATTTACGCCTCGGAAGAAAAGTAAGAAAAACAATTAATAAAAGTATACCCTTCTATTCTTTCTAAGAGTTAAATTATTTTTTAGGATAAAATTAAATAACTTATTACTTTAATTAACTTTAAAGCGTAGATTAATTTAATTTTATAACGGTTCGTCGTTAAAAATAATTTAAAACTTTATAACGCTACCTTATTACTAACTAAAGTAATTAACGGGTAAAGTATATATTACTATAATATATATTAATTAAATTATTAAATAATCGATAGTTAGGGTTAAGGGCGTAAATATAGTACTTTATTCTATATTATAAATCTTAAAGATTTAGATATTATTCTAGATATACCTAGATTATATTAATTAAAGATATTAATTAATTTTAAAGTAAACTAATAGCGGTTTAAAATTAATTCTAGTAATTTATAAATTAAGGAACCGGCTAAGTTCACTAGTAGTCTTAAAAATAAACCGAATATATTCGCGGTCGTATACGCTACGGTAGCGTAAAACGAATAAAAAGAACTTCTTAACCTAGAGGTTCCTAAGGAATTTATAGGGTTTTATAATATTTTTTTTAACGAGAAAGCGAGTACCCTACTTATTTTTAAATAAGGGGATCACGTTATTAAGATAAAGGTTAATAAAGAACCGTTTTATAAACCTCTTTATAACTTATCTTAAATTAAATTATCGGAGTTACGACGTTATTTAGAATCCTTATTTTATAAAGGTTGGATCCGTTATTTAATCTTTTTAATTAAAGTATTTATTCTTTTTATACTTAAAAAGAATAATGGGCTACGTCTTTATATAAATTACCGAGACTTAAATATAATAATTATTAAGAATCGATACCCGTTACCCCTAATTACCGAGATATTAGACTGTTTATATAGTTTTAAAATCTTTATAAAATTAGACTTTAAGGATACTTATTATAGGATCCGGATTAAAGAAGGCGATAAATAGAAAATTACTTTCCGAACTCGCTATAATTATTTCGAATATTTAGTTATACCTTTTAGGCTCGCTAATATACCGGCGATATTTTAAATTTATATTAACTATATATTTATAGATTTAGTAGATATAACGTATATAATATATCTAGATAATATCCTAATTTATAGTATTAATCCGGCGGAGTATTAACGGTATATTAAATAAATATTTAAACGATTACGTTAGTTCTAGTTATTTATTAACTTTAAGAAGTACTAATTTAGTACCGAAACGGTCGAGTTTTTAAATTTTATTATATTTATTAATAAGGTAACTATAGACCCGGAATATATTAAAACTATTAAGGAATAATTTTAACCGAAAATATATCGGGAGGTATAAGTCTTTTTAGGCTTCGCTAACTTCTATAAACGGTTTATTTATAATTATTTTAATATAATTACGCCGTTTACTAGCCTACTTAAGGGTAGTAAAGTAAATAAGAAAGTAGATCCGTTAAAATAAATAGACGGCGCCGCGGAAGCGTTTTAGATTTTATAAAATATATTCGTAAACGCGCCTTTTCTGCGCTATTACGATCTAACTAAATAATTACGTATAAAGACGGATATTTCTAACTTTAACCTTAACTTTATATTATTATAATAGGATAAAAATAATTATTAGCGCTTTATAATATTTTAGTTACAGAAATTAAATTCCTTAAAACAGAATTATAAGATTTATAATTAAGAATTACTCGTTATTATAGCGGTAATAAAATAATAACGATACTATTTAAAAAGTAGTTTTTATTATATTGAAATCTAAATTAATTATAATAACTTAAAAGATTTTATAAAGTAGAAGGAGTTAAATTTTAGGTAGGCCCGTTAGGTATTTAAATTAACTACCTATAACTTTAAAATCTTTTATCGGGCTAGGAAATTAAATTTTATTAATATACCGTCGCGGCGCTTTAATTATAAGGGAGTATCGCCGTTAAATATTAAATTATTATTAACGCTTTAGAATAAACTTACTCTTTAGACTAACGGTTAGTTATCGGAAAGAGATAAGAAAGTAAGAGTAACTATAACCTCTACTTTTTAAATTATAGGGTTAAGAGTAGTAATTTTAAAGCGGGATATTATAGTAGTATTTAAAATTATATACAATAATCCTAAAAGGTTTATTAAAACGTTAATTCGGGAATTATAAATCTATAATAATTAAGTGAGTTCTTTTCGAACTAGAGCGAATATACTAAAGAACCGCCGTCGTATAAAGAATAAAGTATAGGCTATAGACTCCGAGGGATTATTAAAATATAATAATCACTTTTATATACTAAGAGATAAAGCTCTAAGGGAAGAGTTTATAAAAAAGTATTATAATAATCCTCTAGTAGGTTATTTTAACGTTACGAAATCGTATAAATTATTTACCCGAAAATTTTTTTAGGAGGGTAACCTAAAGTAAATTACGAATTATATTAAAATTTACGATATATATTAGCGGACGAAGGCGCCGCGATATCGTTTATATAACGAATTAAATTCGTTTCCTATTACTATTTAACTTTGGAAGGAGATTTCTATAGATTTTATAATTAATTTATTATTTAGTAAATATAGGGGTACCGTCTATAACGTTATTTTTATTATTATAAATCGATTTATTAAAATGACTAGGTATATATTTATAATTATTAAAATTAATACCGCTTAACTAGCGGAAGTATTTTATTTTAAAATTATTTACCGCTATAGTATACTTAATAGTATTATTAACGATAGAGGCTCTGTTTTTACGAGCGCCTTTTAGTCGGTTATATATTTTTATTCGAAAATTAAACGACGCCTAAATACTACTTTTTACCCTTAAACGGATAAATAGATAGAGCGCTAAAATTAGGTACTAGAGCACTACTTATATATATTTATTAATAATAAATAAATTAATTAGGCTAGATTATTACTTATAATAGAATTTTTAATAAATAATAATTAGAGTGCCGTCGTCGGAACGATATTATTCTTCCGTATATACGGTTACTATCCTGAAATCCGTTAGGAGGTCGAGGACGACTTTAGAGAAAGAAGAGTATTAACTATAAATAATAAAATACGATAATTATAAACTTTAAAGAATAAAACTACGGAGTATTTTTAAAGCGCTACCGAGTACTAAACTAAATAATATAATAAAACGTATAAATTATAAAGTTATAAAGTTAGTAATTTAATTATATTAATAATAAAGAACCTAAAGTAAAAGCGTCTAAATAAGAAATTATCTTATAAATTTATAGGGCCCTTTAGGATTATTAATAAAATAAAAGTATAAGTTTACTACCTACTACTACTTTCTATATATAAAATCTATAATACTTTTTATATATTATTATTTAAATTATATTATCTTCGCGATTATATTAATACGGCGGAATCTTTTATATAAGCCCCCGAACTTATTAATAATAATAAACTATAGGAGGTAGAAGAGGTAATAAATAAAGTTAAGAATAAAAAAGGTATCTAGTATAAAGTTAAATAAACTAGTTAAGGCGAAGAATATTATTAATAATTATTAGACGAAGAGTTTATTAATATTAGTAAATTAATTAAAGCCTTTAAATAGGCGGGTAGTAAACGTAAATATATAAATATAACTAAAGAGGTTACTTAACCGTATAAAATAATAAGGCGGAGTAAACGAAACCGACGTTAAAAGTAAATATTACTACTTTTATATTAATATTTATATAACGGACGTTCTCCTTTATATTTATAACTTTATTATACGGTTTTAGGGTATAATTAAATTTAATTTACTATTAAATTATTTATATACGATAGCGATAAGATATCGTATTTATAAAAATATTTTTATTTTAGGTATAGTCTATATAAACACCTAGAATATATTATTAAATAATATATTTAAATAAATTTAGCCAGCGCTAATTTAAGAAAAAAAGAATTCGATATTACTACTATATCGCACGAAAGATTTAGTTACTATCGGAATTACTAGAAGAAGACGTAGTCTCTCTAGTATAATCCTTAAGAATATTATCTTCCTCGGGACTCTCTAGGTCCCGTTTATATTAACGGAAACTCTCGACCTCTTTTTCGAGAACTTTATTTATCGCCTTTAATTCCTTAATACGCTAGTTCGCCGCCGTTAATTAATTCTATAAATTAACGATTATAGTAGGGGTTTATTTACTAGTTACTATTATCTTATTATATACTTTACGCTACTAGGTAATTTCTTTATTTATTAAATTATATTTATATTCTTCTTTAGGAGTCTTATTATTAATATAAATATATTAATATATAAACCTCCTTACCTTCCTTCGGAAAGATTTAGAAATTTATTATTATTAATATATACCGCTTTAGAGCTTACGGTTATAACTTACCTTTACGTAATAATTAATTCCGTGGCGATTAATATAATAGAGCGCATAAGGAGGGGACGTACCTCGAATATAATTATTATTAAACTAGTAGAAATAGACCCGGTAAAGGAGCTACGAAGCGTAGTAAACTACTACTATAATTAATATCGCGCAATCGCGTTAATAGCGGACTAGTTATATTTACTAGTATATTTATATCTAAAATAAATTAATATAAATAAACTAATATTATCGGTAAATAGGAGCCACTTATAGAGTTAAAAGAAAACTATATATAACGAGAATATTATCTATATATTAATTATAATACTAGAACGCTGTTATAAAGCTAGAGTAATAATATACGAGAAAAACTAAAAGAGTTAAGAAGAAAGAAAATAAATAGGCGAGCGAGTTTATTTTAATAATAAACCGTCGCGCTAAATATCTTATCGTTATAGTACGTCGATACGCGCCTCCGCTCCGCTACCTCGCTTTTATTAATAGATATAACCGTTATTATAATAGTTATATTATTACTAATCTCCGGGTATAATATTAAAGTTATATTATTTATATATAATATTTTACTACTAGTGTTTATTATAGTATAATAGGAGTATATAGTAAAAGTAGCTACTACTATTCCGTTACTAATATTATGGGTACTATAGGAATAATCTAATATACTATATTTACTATAAATACTATAAGCGCTATAGGAACGACAGCGTATACTATTTCGCTCCGTTACTATTATATATAATAATATTATAGGGACGAAAGAAATATTACTTAATTAACTACTATTACTATATATTAACGCTATAGAGATAACTTTATAAATATACTATTTATTTACTACTGGTACTGCGGTATAATAGGGGTAGTTTAATAATATTACTCTTCCGCTACTAATACTATATAATAATACTATAGGAAATAGTTTTGTGTCGCTCCGTAACTAGTATTATATATTAGCGTTATAGGACCGATAATATAAATTAGAAGACTCTTTTTCCTTATTACCCTTAGGGGGTTTAAAGGTTTTTTAATAAACTTCGTAATTTAATTAAATATTATTCCGTGACTAGTACTATAGGTATTAAAGGATTAAGTACGTAACTTTATATTTAAGTTATCGTATAATAACGCCGTTATATTAGATAACTTTTTTCCCTTATTTCCTTAAGGGGTTTAAAGGTTTTTTAATAAATATTTCTTAATTAAAGTATTTAAATACCTAGGGACTAGGGCCTAAAAAAGAAAGTAATTATAAAGTAATAATATATTATATACGCCTACGCCCCGCCACCTCTATAATATTATTATTTATCGATACGGGGTTCTAGCCTTGGTATCGCGGGGTTCTAACTTTTAATAATCCTATATCGAGTTAATATTCCCCCGTTTTATTAGAATCCTTAGAGATTAGTTCTACTACTAAATCTAGAATTTAAGAATTATTTAATAATGAACCCCGTAACTACTTTACGTCTTTTATATTATTACTAAACCGCTAGCTCTACGCTAACGGCTTTAGGTATTATAGAAAGAATCTTTTAATAAAGTTAAAAACTATATTAAATATAACGAAGTTACGCGAGATAATTAATTTTACTAATTATTTAGGGTTTAAATCGTCCGAGATTATTATTTTAAAATAATTTCTAAAGTTTATAAACCCACCGATAATAAAAAGAAATAAAAAATCTATACTCGTTATAAAAAGTCTAAGGGAAACTAAAAAAGATAAATACGAAATACTATATATTCAAAATTACGAAGAGGACCGTAAGTTTCTATTTATTATTTATTTATATAACGATAGGGATAAATAATCCGAGGGGATTATATTTTATTTTAAATTAAAATTTATATATTTAAAATTTTATAAACTACCGGACGACTCTAACCTATAATATTATCTTATTATAATAATAGGAGAATTAGTATCCCCGGTTTTCTATTTAACTTAATCGGCTTATTCGCTAAATAAAGATTAAATATAAGAGGTTAAATATATAAAAATTAACGGGGAATAAATAAAAGATATAATAATATAAAATAAAAAGGGAGAGGGAGAGGAATAAAGACCTCCGTTTTAAATAGAAGATACTCTTATAGTAGACGTAATAATATAATAATAAAAACTCTTATCCGACGTAGACGTACTTAAAAAATAAGAGTATAAATAAGAATAATATCGGTAGAAACTTCGGGGAGACGTAAATACTCTTATAAAAAAAGAGTAAAAACTAGAATAAAAGCGATAAATACTCTTATCCGACGTAAATATACTTAAAAAGTAAGAATAAGAACACGAACTTTATCGGTAGTAACTTATATACGACGTATACGACGTAGGTATAATTAGAGAATAAAAGTAGAAGTAAAAACAACGACGATAAAGGCTTTTATCTTATATAAATATATTTAAAAAGTAAAAATAAGAATAAGAATAATACTAGTAGAAACTTATAATAAATATAAACGTATTCGAAGAATAAGATTAGGAAAAGGAATAATAACGATAAAAGTTCTTATCCGATATAAATATACTTAAAGAGTAAAAGTAAAAATAAGAGTAATACTAGTAAAGATTTATAAATAACGTAATCGTATTTAAAGAATAAGAGTAATAATAAAAGTAACGAAGATAAAAGTTTATCTCCGACGTAAACGCGCTAAAAGAAGGCGAGTAAAAGTAAGAATAAATTTATTAAAAATTTACGGGGGACGCTAGTATCCTTAAAGAGTAAAAACGAAAATAAAAGAAATAATATTAAACTTTTATAAAGGAAGAAAAAGAGCTATTAAATCGAAAATAAAACTAGGAGGAATAATAATAAATACTCGCGGCGGACGTAAACGAGCTAGTTTTATAAGAATAAAAGTAGGAGGAACGAAGAAATACTCTCGTAGCGGTCGCGGACGAGCTCGTAAACTAAGAGTAAAGGTAAAAAAAACAACGATAAAAACTTACGGAGTATATAAGTGATCTCGGGAAATAAAAACTAAGGTAAAACGAATAACGTAAAAGATTTACGGTAGATATTAATGAATTATATAAATAAAAGAAACGCTATAAAAGATTAAAGAGGGATAAATTAAAATAGAAACGAGAATAAAAGAGTGTAGAGCTAAAGATATTAAAGAGTAAACTAGATAATTTAAAGATAATTTAAAAGCGAGACGAGCGAGATATAGGGGAGCTATAAAGATAAAGTTAAAAAGAATTAATAAATTTTAAATTATTATCTCCCTTAGAGCTCGAGTATAAAGGAATAAATACGGATTAAAATATACCTAAAATACGAGCGTAGGATTATTTAATAGACGTAGTCTAGAAAGATAGTACTTAAGTGGATATTTTAATACCCGAAAGTAAAAATAGTCCGGTATAAGAGTACGGATTATAATAGGATAAAATATAAATAAAAGGTTAAGAGAAGAGATTAACGGAGGAAACCTATAAGCCTAAGGCCTAAGAGAGGGACCAAGAGTATAGAGTATAAAAGAGGGGGCGTAAGTATTAAACGTAAAAGAACGGGTAAGAAAATAGAGCCTACGGGGGTGAAGCCCACGAGGATAAAGTATATAAAGATATAGTTTATAACGATAAGGCCCGAGGTAGTAGGTAAGCGGACGAAGCCCTAGAGATTATATAGGAGGATAAAGTATATAAAGAAGAGTAAGATAATAATATATATAAAAATAATATACGAAAGTATCGAATATAAAAGCGCCGAGTAATAACTAAAGAGAGCGATAATAATATAGTACTTCGAGTATAATAAATACGGGAAGGGCGAAAACCTATAGAAAAGAGTAAATATTAACGGCTTAATAGATTTAGGTTATTAAATTATAATATAAACCCGGAAAATAATACTTCAATGGACGGTACTAGAGAGGGAGGTACTACTCCTATATAAAGGAATAAGCCCTAGACGCCGCGCCGGTAATAAAGATAGGATTTACAGGTATAGTAAAGGCCTATAAACGTAACGGTAGGAGCGAAAACGGAAAACATAAACGGTTCAACGGGGTTAGTATCTAATTTTACTTATAAAGCCCTAAAGGCTCTATCTCCGGCTATATTATCTGCAATATCAAATGGATAGGGACATACGTTTGCCAAGTATGATATGTATATTGTAATTGCTTCGTGACTATTTCTTCGATCGCTATATGTTCGCAGATTGAAGCCGAGTGCAGTATCTACGTGGCGTTGATTGTGGTAGAAAACCAACACGGAAGATGGCGGGGGGATTCATTATATAGATCTCATGTTGAAGGATCAAACGAGTGTGCCTTCCCGCCTCAAGCCAAATAAATCCAGGTGATTGCCCCACCGATGTCCTCAATCCTGCCACCCTGGTGTCCTGGAAACCTCAGGGATACGCGTATAGAGCACCTTGCTCCACTTCGAAATACACCATCGACCTCCTTAGTATTTACTCTTCCTTAGGTTCGTCGTTCTTCGAGTCATCCTTCCGCTCAGAATATAGCCGAAAGGCTTCGTACTGCTTGGTCTACTCATTGTAGTAGACGTGGACTGTTTGACCTGACTTTTCTGCGACCTGCCGAGCGGTCTTCATTCGCAAGGTAATATGCGGTCTATCGTCAGAATGACTAGTATGTCTCGGATTCCTGACGATCGACTCAGCGATAATCTTGAGGCGAGATAGGTGTATTTACTTGATCAACACATCCGTGAAATGCTCGCAATCGGGCGTATTCCATACAGCCAGCGTGAGGCTCTGGATCAGTTGGCGTTTCGCTGGATTTTTGATTCGCTGAAGGAACCTGACTGCGGGGACGCGCCCTGACATTGTACTGTTGTCACTTGAAAATGCACAAGCAAAACCATGCGTGAGTCTGCCTAGGTTTGATGTTCAGATGAAAGTAGCGTATCAATGTTGAAGACCCTGCCGCCTGAAGGCTGGCGCCTAGTACGCTTAGACTAAGCTTTTCGCAGTTAGCGTTTTCGGCGCACGGACTATTTATCATCCGACAGAATCTTTCTACATCCTTTAACGACACAATTATCAGTTCACCTATGCTTTTTCAAGTGAAGATTGTATGTTGTATTTGTCGCCTTTCAAGTGGCGCGTGCTACCATCAAGAAGATTACTATACTCGAGACCGACTTTGAGATCCACCTGGATTCGGAAGCAGATGACATCTAGGCCACACCCGACAGAGTCTCTAGCAAAATGGAATGGAGCTCTCTACTGCGAAGTGGATGCCGAACCGTTAGAGCGGTATCGGAAAGGCGGATACCATCCAACACACCTGGGAGATACATTTAAGGACGGGAGATACAAGACCATCCATAAATTGGGCTGGGGTGGTTATGCAACTGTTTGGCTTGCAAGAGACCTATTGTAAGCATACACTGATACTAATTCACATACGTAAGATTCCGCAGAACGGCTTAAGCTGATTTCAGAATAGGCTATCCCGCCACGTCGCTATGAAGATATTAGTCTCTGAACTATGGCATGATGACCACGAGGTCCAAATCCTCGAGCACTTATCGCATGGACCGGCCAGCCATCCCGGAAAGAAGCACATTATACAGCTTTTAGACCGTTTTGAACACGAAGGCCCCAATGGTACCCACCAGTGCCTCGTCCTCGAGCCACTTGGGCCAAGTGTTCTGTCCGAAGCCGAGTTATATCCGAGTAATAGATTGCCTGGCAAAATTGCTTGGGAGGCTTCAAGGCAGACTATACAAGCACTTGCTTATATCCATGCCAACGGTATCGCACACGGGGGTGAGTTGTGGTTGAGCTCCTGTCAAAGGCCTTTTGCTCGCTTTTTGTATGTTAATTAGCGTGAACCTTTAGACCTGCATCCGGGTAACATCGTCTTCGCGAACACGACGACGTCATATCAATCCGATACGGATCTTCTGAGTACTTTAGGCAAGCCCGAAATTAGTGACGTGGTAGCGTCACCCGGGTATTCCTTGACCGCGCAAGTCCCCAAATACCTCGTCCTTCCAACATCATCTCCCTCCGTGGCACGAGACTTCAAGAGCTGTCAGGTGAAGCTTGTCGACTTCGGGGAAGCATTTCTGCTTGGACAGCAACGCCAAATTCGCTGCCCCCTGGTCTTTCGAGCCCCTGAAGCTGTCTTAACTTCTCATTGGGACCTGCGAGCAGACATATGGAGCTTAGGCTGTACAGTATCACGCCTTCTCCATAGCCTTTTAAGGTTTCCACTGATAGATGGCAAAGATATTCGAGCTGATCGTTGGATACCCTCCTTTCGATAACTTCATGCCGAACAAAGATGATCTTATACGAGAATGGGTTTCGATGTTTGGAGATCTACCAGAAGAATGGAGAGAAGATCTTCCTCCCACGAGAGCTACTGGTACGTGAATGTCGACTTCCCTTTCTATGATTCTTTGGCAATAGGCTTGCTATGGAGCTATCAACGTTAGCCTGTCTTTCTTTCGAGTTTGCGGTTCAAAACGAGATGTCTAATTCTGACTTCTAGAGGACCTCGAGTTCGAGCGAATTACTTTATGTGACTGGCTGCATGAGACATACTTTGACGACGATAAAAGACAATATTTCTCCAAAGCAGATATCGATGCTCTCGGTACGCTCTTACAATCAGTGATGCAATATCGCCCTTCGGACCGTCCACGAGCGTCTGATTTGCTCAATCATACTTGGTTCTAACGCAATCCCTTTACTACATAGCAGGGTTGGAACAGCTGTTCCTCAAATCCGAGGATCCTCAGACAGCTTATGGATTATATCACGGCCGGAGCCGAACAGGCGAGCGTAAGTTCCATGAAAAGGTGGACTATCGGAAACGGTCTTTTCCTAGGTGGAAGTGAGGAAAGACCAATATCGATGAGGTGGTCGCAGCATGCCGCGAGATCAGACCTATAGGCGGCCCTATCATGGCAGCAGGGAGAACGAGAGCTCACACAGGCCCCTATAAGGCTTTGTCGACAGCTAGTATCTAGCTTAGTGACCTTGTCCATCGGTGTATTCTGGAGGAGGATCGTAGACCATGTGCTCTACAGCAAGGCAGTAAGCCATGGTAATCCAATAGTACCCCGTAGGTTTAAGTTTTTTAACGAATCTGATGGCATTATGCCGGTGGAATTGACTGTCGTGGTCGTAAGTCACGAATGGAAGATCTAGCGGCATAGCGTTTAACAAGTCGATGATCTTTTTAATTATCTCGGAGCGATAGTGTTCGCGGCGTGATATCTTCTCCCGCAACGCAGCTAACCGAAGATAACCCTTACTTGCACTAGTATCCAGAGGGGAAGGCACTCTACTAGGAGAAAAGGTGATCTCTAATATATTTTCGGTTTGTCTCCCTATATAGGCAGCGCGGCTGTCACACATCCAGGCGAAGTCTGACGTGGTGATGGAGTAAAGGACGAAGACTTCCAGAACGGTGCGAATATATGAGAACTCATCCTCGTTTTCGGCAACGCATATCTTCGTCGTAAGGAGTTCCAAGCGGTATGTAGCGGACCATCGATCGATCGAAGCAAAATTTTCTTGGCTAAAGCACTAAGCATTCTTGCTGGACCCTGAATCGATTGCCAAATTGAATCAAATGCTGGCAGTTGATTCGGTTGTCGTAGATCCTCTACTGCGACGGCCAGTCCCATCAGAAATCGAGTG
>JAABUS010003509.1_pt1 | contig 25275 bp, 24 predicted proteins | sample 5560161 | NCBI WGS metagenome assembly JAABUS01 (sample SAMN10711885, study PRJNA513376) | rock metagenome | isolation source: Antarctica rocks | place: Antarctica: Victoria Land, Trio Nunatak nord | collected 2016-01-04
GTCGCGGCGACCCGCTCCGCTTCACCCCGGTGCCCGCCGCCCGCGGGCTCGCGGCGCGCGCGATGGAGGCGCTGCGCACCGAGGGCGACGTCCGCATGGGCGGCCGCCGCTGGCGGCTTCACCGCTCAAGGCCCTCCAAGGCGTCGAAGAGGAGGTTGGCGCCCGGCAGGTCCCCGGGCGACGACGCCTCGTAGCTCCAGCGCACGAGCGCGTCGGGCCCGATCAGCACCAGCGCGCGCTGCGGGAACCCGCCGGGATTCAGCACGCCGAACGCGCGCGAGGTCGCGCCCTTGGGCTCGAAGTCCGACAGCTGCTCGATCTCGACGCCGAGTTGCTCCCTGAACGCCTGCTGGGACCAGACGGCATCGCACGACACGCCGTAGACCGTGGCGCCGTGCTCGGCGAGGTCGGGCAGCACCTCGTTGTAGACGCTCAGCTGGTCGGTGCAGACCGGCGAGAACGCGAACGGGTAGAAGACCAGGAACGTGGTCCTGCCCTCCAGGTCGGCCCGCGTGAACGGGTCGCCCGCGTAGGTCGCGAGCGTGAAGTCAGGGGCGGGCCGGCCCGCGGCGACGACCGGCACGTGCGCCTAGCGGCGCAGCCCGAGCTCGCGGATCAGCGAGCGGTACCCCTCCAGGTCCTTCTTCTGGAGGTAGTTGAGGAAGCGGCGGCGGCGGCCGACCAGCATGAGCAGGCCGCGGCGCGAGTGGTGATCGTGCTTGTGCTCGCGCAGGTGCTCGGTCAGGTGGTTGATGCGGCGGGTCAGCAGCGCGATCTGGACCTGGGTGGCCCCGGTGTCGCGCTCGTCCTTCCCGAACTGGGCCGTGATCTCGGCCTTTTCCTCAGCGGTCATCGTCATGTGCGACGAGGCAGCGTAGCAGGACCCCGGACGCCGTCCGGCCCCACAGGAAGCCCGTGCGACGCGGGGCGCGGAGCCGATTCACGCGGCGATCGCGCGCGTGGCGTCGACGTCGCGGGCCATCTGCTCGATCAGCTCGTCGACGGACTCGAAGCGCAGCTCGCCGCGCAGGCGCGCGAGGAACGCCAGCCGCAGCTCGTGCCCGTAGAGGTCGCCCGCGAACTCGAGCAGGAACGCCTCCACGAGCAGACCGCGCCCGGTCACGAAGGTCGGCCGCACGCCGACGTTGGTCGCCGCCGGCCACCAGCGCCACGCGCCGTCGAGCTCGACGGCCGCCCGGCAGGCGTAGACGCCGTGGCCGGGGTAGACGAGCCCGGGCTCGGGCACGAGGTTCGCCGTCGGGAAGCCGAGCGCGCGGCCGCGCTTGTCGCCGTGGGCGACCGGGCCGCGCAGCTGGAACGGCGAGCCGAGGTAGGCGTCGGTCTTCTGCATGTCGCCCGCCTCGATCAGCCGCCGGATGCGGCTGGAGGAGATCAGCTCCCCGTCGCCGTGGACCAGCTCGACCACCCGCGTGCGGAACGCGTCCTGGGCGCGCAGCAGCGCGACGTCGCCCTGCGCGCGGTGCCCGAAGCGGAAGTTCTCGCCCACGCTGACCTGCTCCGCCCCGAGCGCGCCGACGAGCACGTCGTCGATGAACGCCTGCGGCGACTGGCTCGCGAAGTCGCCGTCGAACGGGAGCACGACCAGCTCGCGCACCCCCAGCCCGGCGATCAGGTCCGCCTTGGTGTCGAGCGGCGTGATCAGCCTCGGCGCCTTGTCGGGCGACACGACGGTGCGCGGGTGCGGCTCGAACGTGAGCGCGGTGTCGGCCCCGCGTATCACCTCGCGGTGGCCGAGGTGCACGCCGTCGAACTCCCCGACCGCGACGTGGCGCGGCCGCGGTGCGACATCCGGGAGCCAGGTGATCTCCATCAGCCGCGGAAGCCTACGACGGGCTTGAGCGTGCCGTCCGCACGCGGCTCGGCGAGCGCTATCAGCCCCCCGGCGTCGAGCAGCCGCACGGTCGCGGTCGCGGTGCCCGAGCGAACCGGTGACGAGGCCTCCGGCCGAGCGAGCGAAGCGGTGACGAGGCCTCCAGCCGAGGCAGCAACCGCCACGCCGTGCGCGGCGCGCCTGGCGTCCTCGCCGGACAGCTCGACGCCGGGCAGGAAGCCGAGCGCTGCGTCGAGCGCGACGAAGCGGCCGGCGTCGGCGACGTCGAACGCGCCGACGTGGGTGCGGCGCAGCTCGAGGCAGTAGGCGTCGCCCAGGTCGGCGACCAGCGAGCGCACGTAGGTCCCCGAGCCGCACTCGATCGCGAACGCGGCGCGCTCGCCTTCGCGCCACAGCAGCTCGAAGCGGTGCACCTCGACGTCGCGCTCGGCCGGCTCGACCGCCTCGCCGGCGCGGGCGAGCGCGTAGGCCCGCTTGCCGCCGACGTGGACCGCGGAGTACGCCGGCGGGCGCTGCCGGAGCCGGCCGGTCGGCAGCGCGAACGGCTCCTCCGGCATGCGACCCGGCGCGATCTCGCCGTCGACGTCGCCGGTGGTCGACGTGTACCCCAGGCGCGCGACCGTCTCGTAGCGCTTGGGCAGCGCCATCAGGAACCGCTGCGCGCGCGTGGCGCGGCCGATCAGCAGGAGCAGCAGGCCGGTCGCGAACGGGTCGAGCGTGCCGGCGTGGCCGACCTTGACGCCTTTGGGCAGCTTGCGACGCTCGGCGGCCACCACATCGTGCGAGGTGACGCCGGCGGGCTTGTCGACGAGCAGGACGCCGTCGCGGGTCAAAGCTGCTGCGCGAGCTGGGCCCGCAGGAACGCGACGAGCTCCCTGAACCCCATGTCGGTGGAGAACCCCGCGGCGCGCCGATGGCCGCCGCCGCCGAGCGCGCGGGCGATCACGGAGACGTCGATGCGGTCGTCGGTGGCGCGCAGCGAGACCTTGCGGCGGCAGGCGGCGGTCGGCGAGCGCAGCGATGACGAGCCCTCCGGGCGAGGCAGCAAATCCCGGACCAGTCCGGCCACGGCGGTCCCCTCGACCGAGCGCAGGTGGTCCACGACGCCCTCGGAGTAGCTCTCGTCGGCGCCGGTCACCGCGTAGTCCTCGCGCGTGAGCTGCGTCAGCGTGAGCAGGCCGCCGTCGAAGCGCTCCACCGCGCTCAAGCCGCGGGCCAGCAGGTCGAGCTTGCCCTGCGGGATGCCCTCGTAGAGCCGGCGGTAGATCGCGTGCACGTCGATGCCCGCGCCGATCAGCTCGGCCGCCATCACGTGCGCGCGCGAGCCGGTGTTCTCGTACATGAACTTGCCCGTGTCGGTGACCAGGCCGACGTAGAGCGCCTCGGCGATCGCCTGGGTCAGCTCGACGTCGAGGGCGCCCATCAGGTCCCAGATCACCTCGGCGGTGCACGACGCCTGCGGCACCACGTGGTCGACGCTGCCGAAGCGCGTGTTGTCGTGGTGGTGGTCGATGTTGAGGATCCGGGCGGCGTGCTTGAGCGCCTCGGCCGGGTTGCGGTCGATGTTGCCGCAGTCCAGGAAGATCACGGTGCGATCCTCGACGTCCTCCGGCACCTCGGTCACGAGCTGGGGCAGCTCGAGGAAGCGGTACTCGTAGGGCAGCGGGAACTCGTCGGCCGCCATGAAGGAGACGGCGTCCTTGCCCATCGCGCAGAGCACCTGCTGCATCGCCGCGAGCGAGCCGAGCGCGTCGCCGTCCGGGTGCTCGTGGGTCGTGAGGACGAAGCGCTCGCCCTCCCGCAGCTCGTCGAGCACCAGCTGGCGCGAGGACGCGACGCCGTTCCGGGTGCTCACTCGGACGCCTCGCGGTCGATCAGCTCGGCGATCCGGAAGCCCCGCTCCAACGTGTCGTCGTAGAGGAACTCGAGCGTCGGGGTGTGCTTGAGCCGCAGCTCGGCCGCGACCGCGCGCTGGAGCACGCCGTGGGCGGACCGCAGGCCCTGCATCGAGCGCTTGCGGACGCCCTCGTCCCCGAGCACGGACACGAAGACGCGAGCGCGTCGCAGGTCGGGGGCGGTCTCCACGGCGGTCACGGTAACGAACCCTACGCGGGGGTCCTTGACTTGCTTGGTGATGGCAGCCGAGAGGACCTCGCGGACGGCCTCGTCCACCCGGCGCATACGGTCGCTGGTCACCCTATCGCGTCCAGGTCGGTCCACGAGGCCAGGTGACGCTCCACCCGGACTCCCTGCGGGAAGCGCGCGTCGAGCGCGCGCACGATCCCGTCCGCGGCCTCGTCGCAGCGGCCGGCCGAGCCACCGGTGAGCGCGACGGCGAGCGTCGAGCGCTGCCACGAGTCCTGGTGGCCGACCTCGGCCACCGAGGCGCCCATCCGCTGGCGCAGATGGGCCTTGACGCTGTTGAGCTCTGCGCGCTTGGCCTTCAAGGATCCGCTCTCCGGGAAGAACAGGTGGACTCGCAGCAGGACGACGAACGTGTCCGCCACGCTAGGAGAGCGTGCGCTCGACCTGCCGCGTGTCGTAGACCTCGATCACGTCGCCTTCCTTGACGTCGGCGTAGTTGCGCAGCACGATGCCGCACTCGAAGCCGGCCGCGACCTCGCGGACGTCGTCCTGCACGCGCCGCAGCGACTCGATCTCGCCCTCGTAGACGATCGTGCCGTCGCGGACCAGGCGGCACTTCGCGCCGCGCGTGACCCTGCCGTCAGTGACGTAGCAGCCGGCGATCGTGCCGACCTTCGAGGCGCGGAAGATCGCGCGCACCTCGACGGTGCCGACGGTCTCCTCGACCTCCTCCGGCGCGAGCATGCCCTGCATGGCGTCGCGCAGCTCGTCGATCGCGCGGTAGATCACCGCGTAGGTCCGGATCTCCACGCCCTCGCGATCGGCCAGCAGGCGCGCCTCGCCCACCGGGCGGACGTTGAAGCCGAGCACGATGGCGTCGGACGCGGCGGCGAGCATGATGTCGGACTCGGTGATCCCGCCGACGCCGGCCAGCACGACCTGCACCTGCACCTCGGACTGCGGCAGCTTGGCGATCTCGTCCTCGAACGCCTCCAGCGAGCCGGACACGTCCGCCTTGAGCACGAGGTTGAGGTCCTGCAGCTGGCCGCCGCGCGCATCGTCGAAGATCGTCTCCAGCGAGCGCTTCTTGCCCGAGCGGCGCGCCTGCGCCTCGCTCTTGAGCCGGAAGCCGCGCTCACCGGCGAGCTGGCGCGCCCTGCGGTCGTTCTCGACCACGCGCACGTACTCGCCCGCCTCGGGGACGGTGTCGAAGCCGAGCACCTCGACCGGCTCGGACGGCTTGGCCTCCTTGACCTTGCGGCCGTGGTAGTCGTGCAGCGCGCGGACGCGGCCCCAGTGGGCGCCGGCGACGAGCGCGTCGCCGACCCGGAGGGTGCCCCGGTTGACCAGCACGGTCACGACGGCGCCGCGGCCCGGGTCGAGCTTGGACTCGATCACCACGCCGGAGGCCTCGACCTCCGGGTTGGCCCTGAGCTCCTCGACCTCGGCCAGCAGGACGATCGCCTCGAGCAGGTCGTCGAGGTTGGTCCGCGCCTTGGCCGAGACGTCGACGAACATCGTCTCGCCGCCCCACTCCTCGGGCTGGAGGCCGAGCTGCGTCATCTCGGTGCGCACGCGGTCGGGCTGCGCACCCTCCTTGTCGATCTTGTTGACCGCGACGAGGATCGGCACCTCGGCCGCCTTGGCGTGGTCGACGGCCTCGCGCGTCTGCGGCTTCACGCCGTCGTCGGCGGCGACCACGATCACCGCGATGTCGGTGACCTGGGCGCCGCGGGCGCGCATGGCGGTGAACGCCTCATGGCCCGGCGTGTCCAGGAACGTGATGACCTTGTCGTCCTTGTGGACCTGGTAGGCGCCGATGTGCTGGGTGATGCCGCCCGCCTCGCCGGCCGCCACCTCGGTCTCGCGGATGGCGTCGAGCAGCGACGTCTTGCCGTGGTCGACGTGACCCATGATCGTGACGACCGGGGGCCGCGGCTCGAGGTCCTCGTCGGCATCCTCGAACTCCGGCTCGGGGTCGACCTCGTCGGCGGCGTGGACGATCTCGATCGTCTTGTCGAACTCGTCCGCGATCACCTGCACGGCGTCGTCGGACAGCGTCTGGGTGAGCGTGGCCATCTCGCCCAGCTGCATCAGCTTCTTGATGATCTCGGGGATCGCGACGCCCAGGTACTCGGAGACGTCCTTGACGGTCGATCCCGAGTTGATCTTGATGACGTCGGCCTGGAGCGTGGAGACGTCCTGTGGGACCGGCTCCTGGTAGGTGCCGCGCCGGCGCCGTCCGCCACGGCGGGGCGGGCGTCGCTGGGGACCGCCGCCGGGACCGCCGCCTGGACCGCCGGGACCGCCGCCGGGGCCGCCGGTGCGGCGGGCGGCCTGCGAGTCGATGACCACGCGGCGCACGCCGCCGGCCGCGCCGGGGGCGCGCTCGCCCTGCAGCGAGGAGCGGGTGGGCCGGCGCGCGCCGGCCTTCGCGTCGCCCTTGCCGTCGGTGGCGGGCGGCTCCTCCTGCTTGGGCTTCATGCCCTCGGGCGGGCGGGCGCCGAGGTCGCGGATGCCGAGATCGCCCGGCGGGCGCAGCTGCTGACGCTGCGGCGGCGGCTTGGGCTTGGCGCCGTTCGCGCTGGGCTTCTTCTTGCCCGTGAGCGCCGCGTCGGCGTCGTTCTCGTCCACGGCGGATGCCGTCGCCTTGACGGCGATGCCGGCTGCGTTCAGCCGCTTCATCACCTCGGCGGTGGGCATGTTGTACTGCTTGGCTAGCTCGTGGACGCGCTTCTTGGCCATGTCTCTGTGAAGTCTACGATCTCTTGGGAGATGGACACGGGCCGTTTCAGGGCCCGATTGAATCCGCGGCGGGCGACGGCGGCCCGCCAGCATTCCTGGTTCTCGTGCAGCCAGGCGCCGCGACCGGGGAGCCTGGTCATGGGGTCGGGCACGAGTTCCCCGTCTACGTTAGCGAAGCGGAGCAGCTCCGAGCGGGGTGCGCGCGCTCCGCACCCCACGCATGTCCGTCCATGGCGGGGGACCGTCCCCATGTGCAGCGGGGACTGTCCCCCGGTCCGGCCCGTTCAGCCCGCCCCGACGACGTCGGTGTCCTTGCCGGCGAGCGCCTGGTGGGCGTCGAGGCCGCAGTAGCGCGAGCCCGGCAGCGACGCGTTGGGGCAGCGCCGGCCGTTGGCGAGGATCGCGGCGCAGCGGCCGCCGACCTCCTCCTCCTCGTAGCCGGAGTCCTGCTCCTCCTTGGCGAACTCCGTCTCCGAGCGGATGTCGACGCGCCACCCGGTCAGGCGCGCCGCGAGCCGGGCGTTCTGGCCCTCGCGGCCGATCGCCAGCGAGAGCTGGTCGTCGGGCACGATCACCGTCGCCTGGCGGTTCTCGTCGTCGACGAGCACCTCCCGCACGCGCGCCGGGCTGAGGGCCTTGGCGACGAACCGGGCGGGCTCGTCGTTGTAGGGGATGATGTCGATCTTCTCGCCGCGCAGCTCGGAGACGACCATGCGCACGCGCGAACCACGCGGGCCGACGCAGGCGCCGACCGGATCGACGCCGTCGGCGTGGGACACGACCGCGATCTTCGAGCGGTAGCCGGGCTCGCGCGCGACGTTGGTGATCTCCACCAGGCCGTCGGCGATCTCGGGCACCTCGAGCTCGAACAGCTTCTTGATCAGCTCGGGGTCACGACGGGACACGATGATGCTGGGCCCGCGCGTGGAGGAGGAGACCTCCTTGATGACCGCCTTGACGCGCTGGGAGTGGTCGTAGCGCTCGCCGTCGACCTGCTCGGACTTGGGCAGCAGCGCCTCGACGCGCTCGCGCAGCTGGACGAGCGTGTAGCGCGAGTCCGACTGCTGGACGATGCCGGTGATCAGCTCGCCGACGCGGTCCTGGTACTCCTCGAACATCATGTCGCGCTCGGCCTCGCGGATGCGCTGCAGGATGACCTGCTTGGCGGTCTGCGCGGCGATCCGACCGAAGTCGTCGGGCGTGACGTCGCGCTTCTCGATCTGGTCCTCGAACTCGGCCATGCGCGCCTGCGCGATCTCCGGGGCCTCCGGGACGATCACCTCGCCCGTCTCCGGGTCCACGCGGCGCTCGAGCTCGCCGGTGGCGAGCTCCTCGGCCTCGTCGAGCAGCTGGTCCTCGAGCTCCTCGGGGAGGATCAGCTCCTCCACGCGGTACTCGCCCAGGTCGGGGTCGAGATGGACGCGCGCGTAGCGCACGGCGCCCGGCTGCTTCTTGTAGGCCGACAGCAGCGCGTCCTCGAGAGCGGTGATGAGCTTCTCCTCGGAGATGCCCTTCTCGCGTGCGAGTGCGCGGACGGCCTCGACGATCTCCTGTGACATGGCTCAGTCCCCCACGAGGTTCGATCTATGGATGTCGGCGTAGGCGATCGACACGACGCCGGTCTCGACGGCGACGGTGACCTCGTCCTCCGAGGCGCCCATCAGCTCGCCGGTCACGCTGTTGTGGCCGTCCGGGAGCCGCCGGCGGGTGCGCACGCGCGCCCGGCGGCCGACGAAGCGGCGAAAGTGGTCGGGCTTGGAGAGCGGACGCTCGGGCCCAGGCGAGGAGACCTCCAGCGCGTAGCGCTCGCGCACCTCCGGCAGGAGCTTCGTGACGCGCTCGCACAGCTCGAGCGTGACGCCGTCCGGATGGTCGATGAAGAGCCGCACGAGCTTGCCGCCCATCACCTCCGCGAGCAGCACCTCCACCCCCGGCTCCGCCTCTGCCAGGCGGGCCTCGATGTCGGCCTGTATCGCGCTCATCAGTCTGTGTCTCCCAACAAAAAAGCGGGCTTCCGCCCGCTTTCAAAACCACGACCCACCGGGAGTCGCGAAAGCTGTCAGGACGTTATAGCACCGGGCGGGCCGCCCGTCACGCCGCCCGCGCCCGTGCGCGGGCGCGGTCCCGGTAGATCCGGTAGTCGCGCCGGTCGGGGCGCAGGTTCGCGGCCAGCACCAGCGGCTTGCGGGCCTCCTCGGGCCGCCCGGACTCCATCAGCGCGCGGCCGAGGCAGAACAGCGCGTAGTCGTTGGTCGGCGCGCGCTCGACCACGGCCTGGAACTCGTCCGCCGCCTCCGCGAAGTGGCGCGAGCGGAAGTAGGCCCGCCCGAGCGCCTCGCGCACCGAGGTCTTCTCGGGCTCCATCGCGGCCGCCTTGCGGAGCGGCACGACGGCCTGGTCGAAGTCGCCGGATTCGAGCAGGGCCGTCCCCCGCTGGAAGAGCTCGTAGACGTCGTCCATCGACTCCCATTGTACGCCGGACCTACCGGTTCAGCTCGGCGACGTCGCGCACCTCGACGAGCGCATCCAGGCGCTCGGCGAGCCCGCGTCCGTGGCGGTCGTCGACCGCCAGCTCGAGGTCGAGCCGGGCCCAGCCGCCGTGGCGCGAGCGCCCGTAGCGGAGCGCGACGACGTCGGCTCGGCGGCGCAGGCACAGGCCGGTCACGCGCAGGAGGGTCTCCGGCCGGTCGTCGACCAGGAGCGAGAAGTGGCGGGTCATGTGGGACTCCCTTCTGGTCCCACTCGACTCCGCCGGTGCGCATGCCACCCACGGTCCGGGTCGGACCGTTCGGGGCCTGCGGCGCGCGGTGGCGTGCCCAGGCCCTAGGTGGCAATGGCGATGCGGCACGCGGCGACGATCGGGCGAGAAGCGGCGATCGTGGCTGGGCCGGGCATCGCGAGCCATTGTAGGCGGCGGCGCAACCTGAAGCAGAATGGTGGCGGCGCTGCCGACTTCGGCGTTTACATCCACGGCGCATCGAGAGGGGCTGCCGCAGAACGTCGCATTCGCCCGGGCGATGTGGTGGCGTGCGACGTTCTGCTCGATAGAGCCGCATAACGTCGCATCCACTCGCCGGGATCCGGCCCATGCGACGATCTGCTGGTCCGCCGCCTCAATGCTGCCGTTGACGTAGACGACGGCGCCGCCCGAGCACGCCCCGGCAGCGCCGCCACCGTCCCGCTTCAGCCCCGGCAGCGCCGCCACTGTCCCGCTTCAGCCCCGGCAGCGCCGCCACTGTCCCGCCCTAGGTTCGGCGCGGCGGCAGCGCCCACCACGCGCGCAGCGCGCCGGCGTCGCGCGCCAGCGCGGCGCGCAGGCCGCGGCGCTGCTCGCGCGTCGGCGCGGCGGGGCGGCCGGAGTAGCGCTGCTCGCGGAGCGCGCGCACGTATCCGGCCGCGCCCGGCCAGCCGGAGAAGGAGCGCTCCATGCCCGACAGCGTCATCCCCGGGTCGCCGTCGAAGCGCGCACGCCGCAGCGCGCGTTCGAACTCGGCCATCGGGCGCAGCGCGGCCGGCGGCAGCCGGCGGCGACGACGGCGCTCGAGCAGCCCGCCCGCCCCCGCGAGCGCGGCGAGCAGGGCACCGAGCACGGCCCAGCGGCCCCAGCTCGTGCCCTGCTCGGGCGCGGCGGCGCGGCCGCTCTCCGTGTCGCTCAGGCGCTCGCCGCCGAGGTCGGGCACGCCGGCCGAGCGGCCGAGCGCCGCGTTGGCCTGGTCGTCGCCGGGCTGCGAGCGCGGCGGGGCGGCCGCCGGCGTCGGATCGCGCGTCACCCAGCCGTAGCCGGGGAACCACGCCTCGACCCACGAGTGGGCGTCGAGGTCGCGCACGACGTACTCCTTCTGCTTGTCGTCGAACGCCCCCGACGTGAAGCCGGTCGCGACCCGCGCGGGGATGCCCCCCATGCGCAGCAGCAGCGCCTCCGCGCCCGAGTACTGCTGGCAGAAGCCGATCTTGGCGTCGAAGAGGAACCCGTCGAGCGTGCTCGCCGACGGCGGCGGCGTCTCGGAGTAGGCGAAGCCGTCGTCGAGGTACGCCTCGACCTTCTTGACGTAGTCGAACGGCGTCGCGGTGCCGGCCTTGAGCTCCTGCGCCAGGGCCCAGATGCGGGTCACGCCGCTGCGCTCCAGCACCCGATCGCCGGCCTGGATGTTGCCGAAGCGCTCGACGGACGGCCCGACCGGCGCGTCGAACGCCGGCCAGCTCACGACCAGCGGCACGGCGCGGGGATCGGCGGCATCGTCGGCGCCCCCGCCGCCCGGCGTGGTCGGGAGGAAGATCGAGCGGTAGGCCTGCAGCCAGTCCTCGTAGCCCGTCCCGGCCGCGCGCAGCTGGCGCTCGCTCGGGGTCGGCGCGTACACGTCGGCGGTGTAGGAGTCGCCGCGGCCCAGCCCGGCGGGCGCGTTGAACACGCCGCCGCCGACCGGGTAGCCCGACTCGCCGCGCACGGCCGTGGTGATGCCGGCGGTCACGAACGAGTCGGTGCGCAGGTTGCGCAGCGTGACCCGGATCTCCTGGCTCCAACGCGCCTCGCTCTCGGCGTTGCCCGGCAGCTGGGCGCTCGGGCCCTCGCCGCGCTGGCGCGGATCCTGACGCCAGCTGCGTCCGTCGAACAGGTCGAGGTCGCGCGCCTTCCAGTACGCCGGCAGGCGGGCCTTGACGCGCAGCAGCTCGCGGCCGTCGCGCGGCCAGTTCAGGGGGCTGTAGTCGTGGTCCCAGCTGAACGTCACCGACCGCGTGCCGGCCGTCTCGAGCGCCCAGCTCTCGTAATCCCACCACGGGTCCTGGGAGTCGAGCGCCGGCGCGGCGGCCAGGGCCGCGATCGCCGCGACGACGGCCGCCGCCGTCGCGGCCGGGGCGTCGAGCACGCGCAGCTTCTCGAGCCGCAGGAACGCGAGCATCAGCAGCGCGAGGATCGCGCCGCGCATGAACTCGATCTCGAAGTTCAGCACCACGGCCGGCACCACGTACAGCGTCACGAGGGCGATCAGCGCGGCGGCCGGGAACCCGGTGCGCTCGCGCCGCGGCCAGAACGCCAGCAGCGCGGCCACGGCCGCCAGCATGGTGCCGCCCGCCCCGATCACGGTGCGGGTCCACTCGTCGACGCCGCGGTAGGGCACGCGCACGCCGGGCAGCGCCTCGATGCCGCGCCCGACTCCGGCCAGGAGCGCGCCCCAGCGGTCCGGGCGCAGGTACTCGTCGGCCACCCCGCCCGCCGGCAGCGCGAGCGCGACGGCGGCGAGCGCGACGGCCGTCGCGGCGATCAGCCGCAGCGCGCCATGCAGCCGCGCCGCGCCGAGCAGCCCGAGCGCCACGAGTGCGACGATCCCCACCGACTCCCACGCCCGCCCCGGCTGGGCCGGCTCGAGCAGCGACATCCAGTGCAGCCCGGCGAAGGCGGTGAACGCCACGAGCACGATGCCGCGCGCCGGCCCCAGCGCCAGCAGGGCGCCGCCTCCGTCGGCCTCGCGCAGGACCGGACCCGGCCGCGATGCGGCGACCGAGCTCAGGCCCCGGCCCTCCGCAGGCTCATGCGGCGCCCCCCACGGCCGCCAGCGCGGCGGCGCTGCCGGTGCGGCCGGCGACGAAGCCCTGGCAGCCGGCCACCTCGAGCACCGCCCGGCGGCCGGCGATCGCGCCGGGCACGACGATCAGGCAGCCCCCCGGCGTTCGGCCGAGGCCGCGCGGCGGCCGGTCGACGACGCGCGCAGCCACGAAGACGACGAGCCCGCGCCGGTTCTGGGCGGCCGACAGCGCCGGCCCGGCGGTGTCGCCGACCAGCGCCAGCCGGACGTGCGCCTGCGGCCAGGCCAGCAGGTCCGGGTCGATCGTCGCCGCCCGCCGGTCGCCGGGCAGGACCAGGCCGCAGCCCGACCGGCGGGCGAAGTGGACGGTGAGCGACGCGGCCGCCCGCACGGCGGCGTCCAGCGCGTCCTCGGAGGCGGGGGCGCGCGGGTCGAGCACGACCAGCGGCCGCGAGTCGGCCTCGGAGATCAGCTTGCGCTCCATCAGCCCGGCGCCGCGGGCCACGGTCGGCCAGTGGATGCGCGACGCGGGCGAGCCCTCGCGATGCTCGCGCAGGCCGTCGATCTCGGTCTCGGCGGCGGCGATCAGCGCGGCCCGCGCGTGCGCGGTCACCCCCTCCCCGCCGCCGGCGGACGCGCGCACGGGCAGGACGCGCGGGAGCACCAGCAGCTCGTCGACCTGCGCGCCGCCGACCACCCGCTGGGCGAGCCCGAACGGGTCGCGCAGCACGAGCGCCGGGGGCGCGAGCACGCGCCGTCCGCGGCGGCCGAACGTGACCTCGACGCGGACGCGCGCCCGCGACCGGCCGGCGCTGATGCGCACCGGCTCGGGCAGCAGCGGCTCGTCTATCCAGCCCGGCGGCAGCGGCAGGCGCCCGCGCCGGACCTCGATCAGCACCGGCAGCGGCTCCTCCTCCACCACGCTGCGCTCGCCGATCGTCCGCTCGATCGTGGCGCCCCACGCGCCGAGGCCGATCCACGCGGCCGCCCCGGCGCCGAGCAGCACCAGCGCGGCGCCTGTGACGTAGAGCGGCTCGGCGTCGAACGTCCCCGCCACCAGCAGCAGCAGGACGCCGAGCGCCGTGCAGCCGAGGGCGGAGCGCACGCCCGCCGCCCCTAGAGCGCCGGGACGGCGGCGACGGCGGCGGCGATGACCGCTTCGCGCTCGACGCCCGCCGCCTCGGGGACGAGCATGATGCGGTGCGAGAGCACGGCGGGGGCGAGCGCCTGCACGTCGTCGGGCAGCGCGTGGTCGCGGCCGTTGAGGAGCGCGTGCGCCTTGGCGGCGCGCAGCAGCATCAGGCCCGCGCGCGGCGACGCCCCCAGCTCGACGCGCCGGTCCTCGCGGGTGTGGCCCAGCAGCGCGACGATGTAGTCGCGCAGCGCGCGCGAGGCGTGCACGCGCCGAGCCGCGTCCTGGGCGACGAGCACCTCGGTGCGGTCGACCACCGGCTCCAGGTCGAGCACCCGATCGCCGCCCTCGTGGCCGGCCAGCATGCTCGCCTCCTCATCGGGGCTCGGATAGCCGAGCGACAAACGCACCATGAAGCGGTCGACCTGCGCCTCGGGCAGCGGGTAGGTGCCCTCGTACTCCACGGGGTTCTGCGTCGCGAAGACCATGAACGGCATCGCCAGCTCGTGCGAGTGCACGTCGACGGTGACGTGGCGCTCCTGCATGCACTCCAGCAGGCCGGACTGCGTCTTCGGCGACGCGCGGTTGATCTCGTCGACCAGCACGACGTTGGCGAAGATCGGGCCGGGCCGGAACTCGAAGCGCTGCTCGCGCTGGTTGTAGATGTTGGCCCCGACGATGTCGGCCGGGAGCAGGTCGGCGGTGCACTGCACGCGCGCGAACTGGCAGTCGAGCGTGCGCGACAACGCGCGTGCGAGGGCCGTCTTGCCGACGCCCGGGTAGTCCTCGACGAGGATGTGGCCCTCGGCCAGCAGCGCGACCACGACGTGGCGCAGCACGTCGTCGCGCACCTTGACCGCGCGGCGGATGTTGTCCTCGAGCCGCCGGCAGAAGCCGACGGCGGCTTCGACCTCCTCCGGGGCGACGGTATCGGGGAGGGGCTCGATCGGCTCCATATCGGGGCTCACGCTCTGATCGTGGTGGATGAACGGCGGGTCAAGACGGCGTCGAGGATCGCGGCGGCGACCTCCGTCTTGGTTGTACGCGGCACGTGCCGCTCTTCCTCAACCGAGAGGATGGTGACCTCGTTGAAGTCGGAGTCGAAGCCGATGCCGGGCGCCGCCACGTCGTTGACCACCACGGCGTCCAGCCGCTTGCGCGCGAGCTTCTCGCGCCCGTACTCGAGCGCGCCCGCGCCGGTCTCGGCGGCGAAGCCGACGATCAGCTGACCGTCGCGGCGGCGGGCGGCGAGATCGGCGAGCACATCGTCGGTACGTTCCAGCCGCAGCTCCAGCTCCCCGCCGGAGTCGGTCTTCTTGATCTTGTCCTCGTGCCGCTCGGCCGGCCGGTAGTCGGCGACGGCCGCGGCCATCAGCAGCACGTCGCAGCGGTCGAACTCCTCCGCGCAGGCGGTGCCCAGCTCGGCGGCGGTCCCGACGTCGACGTAGCGGACACCGGGAGGGCGGGGCAGCGTCACGTTGGCGGCGACGACGGTCACGGCCGCGCCCCGCCGCGCGGCCGCCTCGGCGAGGGCGAGCCCCATGCGGCCCGAGGAGCGGTTGCCGATGAAGCGGACGGCGTCGATCGGCTCGCGCGTCCCGCCTGCGGTGACCAGCACCTCGAGGCCCGACCAGCTGCGATCGCCGTTTGCGTTCCCCGGGAAGCGGTCGCGATCGCCGCTGGTGCCCGGATCCGGCTTGTCGGCGAGGGCCGCCTCGACCGCGGCCAGCAGCGCGGGCGGCTCGGGCAGGCGCCCGATCCCCCACTCGCCCGGCGAGCCGAGCGCGCCCGTGCCCGGCTCGAGCACCGTGGCGCCGCGCTCGCGCAGCGTGGCGAGGTTCGCCTGCGTGGCGGGGTGCTCGTACATCGCGTCGTTCATCGCCGGCGCGAGCACGAGCGGGCGCCGGCAGGCGAGCGCGGCGGCGCACAGCAGGTTGTCGGCCTGGCCGGCGGCGAGCTTGGCCAGCGTGTTCGCCGACGCCGGGGCGACGAGGAAGACGTCGGCGGTCTCGGCGAGCTGGAGATGCGAGAGCGGCGCGTGGTCGGGCGGTGCGTCGCCCGGGAACGCCCCGCGCAGCGGGTCGGGCTCCCACTCGGTGATCAGCACCGGCGCTCCGGTGATCGCGGCGAACGACGCGGTGCCGACGAAGCGGGTGGACGCCTCGGTCTGGATCACGCGCACCGCATGCCCGGCCTTGGTCGCGAGCCGCGTGAACTCGAGCGCCTTGTAGGCCGCGATCCCAGCGGTGACGCCGAGCAGGATTCTGCCTCGGCTGGGCGCCTTTCCTGCCTCGCGCTGCGCGCTCGTCACCGCTTCGCTCGCTCGGCTAGAGGCCTCGCCACCGGCTGACGCCTCGCCGCTGCGCTCGGCCATTCGCGCGAGGGCGGCCCTAGCCGCGGTAGCGGTACTTGATCTTCCCGCCCGCGACCTCTTCGAGGGCGATCGTGAGGTAGTTCTTGGATCCCGTGTCGATCATCGGCGGCGGGAACTCCTCGAAGGTGCCCTCACCCAGGTTGTGGTAGTACGAGTTGATCTGGCGGGCGCGCTTGGCGGCCACGACCACGCTCGCATAGGGCGAGTCGACGTTCTCCAGCAGGCGATCGACGCGGGGTGAGATCAAGAGGTTCCTTCGGATTGCGCGGAAGGTGCGACCTTCTAGGTTAGCGTTCCGGCACCCGCCCATCAGCCCGTGTGCGCGAGGTGGCCCCGCACGCAGTCCTCCAGCGCGTCGGAGGCGTCCTCGAGGCGGTCGTTGATCACGACGTGGCCGAACTCGCCCTGGGCGCGCAGCTCCTCGCGCGCGGTGGCGAGGCGCGCCGCCACCTGCTCGGGGTCGTCGGTGCCGCGGCCGACGAGCCGCGCGCGCAGCGCGTCCTCGCTCGGCGGGGCGATGAAGATCTGCACCACCTCGGGCATCGACTCGCGGATCTGGCGCGCGCCCTGGACCTCGATCTCGAGCACGACGGGGTGGCCGCCCGCGATCCGCTGCTCGAGCTCCGAGCGCAGCGTCCCGTAGCGGCGCCCGGAGTAGCGGGCGTGCTCGACGAACTCGCCGGCCTGCGCGCGGCGCTCGAACTCGTCGTCGGAGAGGAAGTGGTAGTCGACCCCCTGCGCCTCGCCCGGGCGCGGGCGCCGCGTCGTGGCCGACACGGCGAGCTCCAGCTCGGGCACGCGCTCGAGCAGCGTGCGGATGAGCGTGCCCTTCCCGACGCCGGAGGGGCCGGTGATGACGAAGACCTTGGGCAAGCCGCGGACGAACGCTAGCGGCGCAGCATGCTGACCAGCTCGGTGCGCTGGCGCTGCGACAGGCCGCCGATCGTCTTGCTCGGGGAGATGCGGCACTGGACCAGCACCTTGTTGACCTTCACGCGGCCGTACTTCGGAACGGCGAGGAGCATGTCGAACACCTTCGCGGTCTCGACGTAGACGGGCGGCTCCAACAGGAGGTCGTGGATGCTGACGCGGCCGGCCTTGAGGTCGCGCTTGAGCTGTGCGCGTCGGGTGCGGATCTCGTTGGCGCGGTGCAGCGCCTCCATGCGCTGGGTCAGGGAGCGCTCGGGAGCTGCCACGGCGGACTTGGGGGGCATCTTCGTGGCTGGCGGCATGGGCGGCGAGTCTACATCGCGCGCACGAGGCGGCAAGGCGAAAGGTGTGAATTCAGCTCGACCTCAAGTTGAGGTGCACCTGCATGGAGGTCACTTGACGGTAACCCCTCGCTTTGCAGGGCTTTTCTAACGACTCTGTGCTATGTGTGCGCCTGCGGCGGGTGATGCACCATGAATCCCCCCGCTGTTTGCGGTTATCTGGTCCAACTCGGCGGCGATCCGGGCTCCCGCACGCGGGTCGCGGAACGATTCCGTGCCGACGCCGACGACGTCGGCGCCCGCGTCGAGGAGGTCCCGGGCATGACCTCCGGTCTGGACGCCGCCCATGCCGACGATCGGGATCCGGACGCGCTCGCGGACCTCGCGCACCTGCGCCAGGGCGATCGCGCGGACGGCGGGGCCCGACACGCCGCCGGTGCCGCCGCCCAGCCACGGCTCGCCGGGGCGGCGCGGGTGCATCGCCATCCCGCGCAGGGTGTTGACGAGCGAGACGGCGTCGGCGCCGTGCCGCTCGGCGGCTGCCGCGACGGCGGCGGGCGAAGCGCAGTTCGGCGTGAGCTTGACGATCAGCGGCTTGGCGGTCCGCGGCCGGACGGCGTCGAGCAGCGCCGCGGTCTCCCCCGGGTCGGCGCCCATCAGCAGCCCGGTCCTGACGTTCGGGCAGGAGACGTTGAGCTCGAGCGCGGCGACCTCGTCGCGCTCGGCGAACGCGGCCACGAGCGTCGCGACCTCCTCGGGCGTGGAGCCCATCACGTTGACGATCAGCGGCACCGGCAGCTCGGCCAGCTGCGGCAGGTCGTGGGCGAGGTAGCCGTCGAGGCCCTTGTTGGGCAACCCGATGGAGTTGATCATGCCGGCCCCCAGCTCCCACAGCCGCGGCGGCGGGTTGCCGGCGCGCGGCGCGTGGGTGACGGTCTTGGACACGAACGCGGCGAACGGGAAGTCGTCGAGCAGCGCGTCGCCGAACGCCGTGCGGGCGGCGATCGCGTCGAACGTGCCGGAGCCGTTCACGATCGGGTGCGCGAGCCCGATGCCGCAGAAGCTGATCACGCGACGACCTCCAGCGCGGCGGCCTCCAGCACCGGGCCGTCGACGCAGAGCCGGACGTAGCCGTCCTTCGTGGGCACGACGCAGCCGAAGCAGGCGCCGTAGCCGCACGCCATGCCCGACTCCAGCGCGAGCTGGGCGGGGACGTCGTGCTCGCCGCACAGCGCGCGCACCGCCTCGAGCATCGGCGGCGGGCCGCACGCGTAGACCTCGGCCCGGGCATCGCACCCCAGCTCGGCGGCGAGCAGCTCGGTCACGAGGCCGCAATGCCCGGCCGAGCCGTCGTCGGTGGCGAGGCGGGCGCCGCGCAGGAGCGCGGCGCCCTCGGCGTGGGCGGCGTCGCGGAACCCGAGCAGGACGAGCGCGCCCGCGCCCAGGAGGTCCTGCCAGATCATCAGGGGAGCGATGCCCACGCCGCCGCCGACCAGGATGGGGCGGCGGCCCTGGCGCGGTGGCGCGAAGCCTCGGCCGAGCGGCCCCAGCAGCCATACGTCGTCGCCCGCGCCGAGCTCGGCGAGGCGCTCGGTCCCGGGCCCGACCCCCTCGAGCACGAAGTCGAGCGTCCCGTCCGCGTGGCGCCGCGCGACCGATAACGCCCGCGGCAGGAACGGCCGCTCGTCGGCCCCGCCGCCCCAGCGCTCGGCGGCCGCGAGCATCGCGAACTGCCCGGGATCGGGCGCCGGGCCCTCCGGGTCGGCCACCGAGATCACGACGTAGGCGCCGTACTCGCGCCGCGCGGTGACGGCCAGGCGCCGCCGGCCGAACGGCGCGAGCGTGCGGACGTCCACGGCGGGGGTCACGACGGGACCGCCTCCGCGCCCGCGCCGCTCGCGCGGTGGATCTCCTGGAGCGAGCGGACCTCTGGGACCACGCCGTGGCGCGCCGCCGCGATCGCCCGCGCGGCCGCCATGCCGCCTGCCATCGTCGTGATGCAGGGGATGCCGCGGGCGATCGCGGCGCGGCGGATCTCGTAGCCGTCCGAGCGCGCGGCCGTGCCCGTCGGGGTGTTGATGACCAGCACGACGTCGCCGCCCTCGATCTTGTCGACCACGTGTGGCGAGCCCTCCCCGAGCTTGTTGAGGCGCTCGACGGGGATGCCCATGCGGGCGATGGCGCCCGCGGTGCCGCCGGTCGCCGCGATCGAGAACCCGAGGTCGTGCAGCTGCGCGCCCACCGCCCCGATCGCCGCCTTGTCGGAGTCGGTCACGGTCAGGAACACGGTGCCCGACTGCGGCAGCCGGGCGCCGGCCGCCGCCTGCGCCTTGGCGAACGCCGCCGGGAAGTCCGGCGCCACGCCCATCACCTCGCCGGTCGAGCGCATCTCCGGCCCGAGCAGCGCGTCGGCCCCGGCGAACCGGTCGAACGGCAGCACGGCCTCCTTGACCGACACGTGATCGCCGCCCGAGTCGTCGGGCAGGTCCATGTCCGCCAGCCTCTCGCCGAGCATCACCCGACAGGCGAGCTTCGCGAGCGGCATCCCGGTGGCCTTGGAGACGAACGGGACGGTGCGCGACGCGCGCGGGTTGGCCTCGATCACGTAGAGCGCGTCGCCGAATACGCCGTACTGCACGTTCATCAGCCCGACCACCCCGAGCTCGAGCGCCAGCGCGGTCGTCGCCGCGCGGATCTCGCGCAGCATCTCCGCGCCGAGCGAGTGCGGCGGCAGCACGCAGGCGGAGTCGCCGGAGTGGATGCCGGCCTCCTCGACGTGCTGCATGATCCCGCCGATCCACACGTCCTCGCCGTCGCAGATGGCGTCGACGTCGACCTCGATCGCGTTCTCCAGGAAGCGGTCGAGGTAGATCTCGGACTCGCCGTTCGCCCCCGTCCTCCGCAGGTAGTCCGCCAGCGCATCGGTCGAGTACACGAGCTCCATCGCGCGCCCGCCGAGCACGTAGCTCGGCCGCACGAGCAGCGGGAAGCCGACGCCCGGCGCCGCGGCCAGCGCCGCCTCGGCGCCGCGCGCGTTCGCGTACGGCGGCGCGGCCAGCCCGAGCCGCTCCAGCACCGCGCCGAACCGGCCGCGGTCCTCCGCCAGGTCGATCGCCTCGGGCGAGGTGCCGAGCAGCGGCACGCCCGCCGCCTCGAGGCCCGCCGCCAGCTTGAGCGGCGTCTGGCCGCCGAACTGGACGATCACACCCTCGGGCTGCTCCACCTCGACGATCCCGAGCACGTCCTCGAGCGTCAGCGGCTCGAAGTACAGCCGGTCCGACGTGTCGTAGTCGGTCGAGACCGTCTCGGGATTGCAGTTGACCATCACCGCGTCGCGGCCGGACTCGCGGACGGTCATCGCCGCGTGCACGCAGCAGTAGTCGAACTCGATCCCCTGGCCGATCCGGTTCGGGCCCGAGCCGAGGATCATCACGCTCGGCCGGTCCCCGCGCGGCACCTCGTGGGCCGCCGGCGGCCGTTCCCAGGCGGAGTAGAAGTACGGCGTCTCGGCCGCGAACTCCGCGGCGCAGGTGTCCACGGCGCGGTAGGTCCGCACCCCGGTCTCGACCGCCTCGGGCGCGAGCGCGAGCTCGCGCAGCTCGCGCAGGAACCACGGGTCGATCGCCGTGCGGGCGTGCACCTCCGCCTCGGACGCGCCCCGCCGGAACGCCTCCAGCACCAGGTCATGGCGATCCGCGCCGGCCGTTCCGAGCCGCTCCAGCAGGTCGCCGGAGAGCTCGACCGGCGCGTCGAGCTCGCGCGAGCGCATCGCCTTGACGAACGCCTGCTTGAACGTGCGCCCGATCGCCATCACCTCGCCCACCGACTTCATGTGCGTGGAGAGCCGGGCGTCGACGCCGGGGAACTTCTCGAATGCGAAGCGCGGCCACTTGACCACCACGTAGTCGATCGCCGGCTCGAACGAGGCCGGCGTCTTGCGCGTGATGTCGTTGGGGATCTCGTCGAGCCGGTAGCCGACCGCGAGGCGCGCGGCGATCTTGGCGATCGGGAAGCCGGTCGCCTTGGAGGCCAGCGCCGAGGAGCGCGAGACGCGCGGGTTCATCTCGATCACGACGATCTCGTCGGTCGCCGGGTTGACCGCGAACTGGACGTTGGAGCCGCCGGTCTCGACCCCGACGGCGCGGATCACGGCGATCGCCTGGTCGCGCAGCATCTGGTACTGGCGGTCGGTCAGCGACATCTGCGGCGCCACGGTCACCGAGTCGCCCGTGTGGACGCCCATCGGATCGACGTTCTCGATCGAGCAGACGATCACCACGTTGTCCGCGGCGTCGCGCATGACCTCGAGCTCGAACTCGCCCCAGCCGAGCACCGACTCGTCGATAAGTACCTGGCCGATCGGCGACGCGGCCAGGCCCTGGGCGACGATCCGCGCGAACTCCTCCTCGCTGCGGGCGATCCCGCCGCCGCGGCCGCCGAGCGTGAACGCCGGGCGGATGATCAGCGGCAGGCCGAACTCGCCGAGCGCGCCGCGCGCCTGCTCCAGGCTCGTGGCGATCGTGTTCCGCGCGGTGCGCAGCCCGGCCGCCTGCATCGTCGCGTCGAACTGCTCGCGGTCCTCGGCGCGGTTGATCGCGTCGTAGTTCGCGCCGATCAGCTCGACGCCGAAGCGCTCCAGCGTGCCGTCCTCGTAGAGCGCCTTGGCGAGGTTGAGCGCGGTCTGGCCGCCGAGCGTCGGCAGCAGCGCGTCGGGGCGCTCGCGCTCGATCACCTGGGCGACGACCTCGGGCAGCAACGGCTCGACGTAGGTCGCCGTCGCGAACTCCGGGTCGGTCATGATCGTCGCGGGGTTGGAGTTCACGAGCACGACCTCGTAGCCCTCCTCCAGCAGCACCTTGCAGGCCTGGGCGCCGGAGTAGTCGAACTCGGCGGCCTGGCCGATCACGATCGGCCCGGAGCCGAGCACGAGGATCTTGTGGAGGTCGTCCCGCCTAGGCATGAGGGTGAGCTCCGCGGGTCGTCCGGACGGCGTTCTGAGGGGGTAGCCCGCCTTCCGGGCGGGCATCTCGGATCTCGGCGATGAACTCGTCGAACAGCCCGACCGAGTCGTGCGGCCCCGGCCCGGCCTCCGGGTGGTACTGGACGCAGCCGGCGGGCACGTCGAGCAGCCGGATGCCCTCGATTGTGCCGTCGTACAGGTTCACGTGCGTGAGCTCCGCCTCACCGAAGTCGGTCTGCAGCCGCTGGCCGGCCTCGCCGCGCACCGCGAAGCCGTGGTTCTGCGCGGTGATCGCGATCCGGCCGGTGCGCAGGTCCTTGACGGGATGGTTGCCGCCGCGATGGCCGAACCGGAGCTTGAACGTCTCCAGCCCGACCGCCTGGGAGAGGATCTGGTGGCCGAGGCAGATGCCGAACACCGGCAGCCGCCCGATCGCCTGGCGGACGGTCTCGACCAGGTAGCCGAGCGTCGCCGGGTCGCCGGGGCCGGGCACGAGGAAGATCCCGTCGGCGCCGCGGGCGAGCACGTCGGCGGCCGGCGTCGTGCAGGGCAGCAGCTCGAGCGTCGCGCCGCGCGTGACGAAGTTGCGCACGATCGAGCGCTTGATGCCCGTGTCGAGCGCGACGATGTGCGGGCCCGAGCCGTCGCCGTGGACGATCGACGGCTCCTGCGGCGTCACCTCGCGCGCCAGGTCGCGGCCCGTCATCGGCGGCTCGGCGGCGATCAGCGCGCGCGCCTCGTCCTCCCCGATCGTCGCCGGGAAGACGCCGCCGAGCATCGCGCCCGCGTCGCGGATGTGGCGCACGAGCGAGCGGGTGTCGACGCCGGTGATGCCCGGCACGCCGCAGTCGAGCAGCCAGTCCAGCCAGCCGCGCTCGGCGCTCGGGGCGTCCTCGGAGTTCACGGCCTCGCGCATGATCGCCGCCCGGGCGTGGACCCGATCGGACTCCATCGCTTCGGCGCTGACCCCGTAGTTCCCGACCATCGGCGCGGTGAACGTGATCAGCTGCGCGGCGAACGACGGGTCGGTCACGCACTCCTGGTAGCCCGACATGCCGGTGGTGAAGACGACCTCGCCGACGGCGTGGCCGGGTGCGCCGCACGCCTCGCCGTCGAAGCGCGTGCCGTCCGCGAGCAGGACGTAGGCCGAGCTCATGCGGCGGTCAGGGCGAACGCCCGCTCGCGGTAGACGACCGAGCCCGCCGCCACGGTGGCCAGCACGCGGCCGCGCAGCGTGCGCCCGGCGAAGCAGCAGTTCTCGGCGCGCGACTCGTAGCCGGCCTCGCCGACCTGCCACTCCGCCCCGAGGTCGACGAGGCACATCCCGGCCGGCTCGCCGACGGCGATGCGCGGCGGCGTCAAGCCCATCAGGGCGGCGCCGGCGCTGAGCTTGTCGACGACCAGCCGGAGCGGCAGCACGCCCGGCACGACCAGCTCGGTGAAGACGGCGGCGAACGCCGTCTCCAGCCCCGTCGTGCCCATCGGCGCCTCCTCGAACGGGACCTCCTTCTCCTCGCGCGCGTGCGGCGCGTGGTCGGTGGCGATGCAGTCGATCGTGCCGTCGCGCAGGCCGTCGATCAGCGCCCGCCGGTCGTCCTCGGACCGCAGCGGCGGGTTCATCTTCAGCCGCGTGTCGAGGCCCGAGCAACTGCCTCGGCCGGCTTCGCCGGCTTGGGCGACCGCTAAGCCGCGAATCGCCTCGTCGGTGAGGGTGAGGTGGTGCGGCGAGGCCTCGGCGCTGATTCTGCCTCGCGCTTCGCGCTCGTCACCGCTTCGCTCGACGCCGCGCGCCTTGGCCTCGGCGACCGCCGCGACCGACTCGCGCGCGGACAGGTGCTGGATGTGGATCCGGCCGTTCTCGTAGCCGGCGATCGCCGCGTCGCGGGCGATCATCGTCGACTCCGAGATCGACGGGATGCCCGCCAGCCCGAGCCGCGCGGAGACCTCGCCCTCGTGCATCACGCCGGCGCCCGACAGGCTCGGGTCCTCCTCGTGCAGCGCGAGCACCCCGTGGCACAGCCGCTGGTACTGCAGCGCCTTGCGCAGGATCGCCGCCCGGTGCACGGGCTTGCCGTCGTCGGTGAAGCCGAGCGCGCCGGCATCGGAGAGCTCGGCCATCTCGGTGAGCGCGACGCCGTCGAGCCCGCGGGTGATCGAGGCCAGGAACCCGACCGGGATGCGCGCCTCGTGGCGCGCCGCCTCGCGCAGCGAGCGCAGGACGGTCGCGTCGTCGACGACCGGGTCGGTGTTCGGCATCGCCACGATCGCGACGAAGCCGCCGGCCGCGGCGGCGCGCGTGCCGGAGTCCAGGTCCTCCTTGTGCTCCTGGCCGGGCACGCGCAGGTGCACGTGCGGGTCGACGAACCCCGGGAGCAGATGCCGGCCCTCGCCTTCGAGCAGCTCGGCGCCGTCGGGCGCCTCGAGCGTGCCCGGAGCGCCCAGCTCGGCGATCGCGCCACCGCGCACGAGCACGTCGAGCGGCGTATCGATGCCCGCCCGCGGGTCGAGCACGTGGGCCGCGCGGATCAGCAGGTCGGCGGGGGCCTGCTCGCGGTGCACGAGCGGCTGCGTCCCGCGCTCGAACCGAGCTGGAGCCGGGTTCATGCCGTCACCAGCTGGCGGTCCGGCGCGGCGCGCCCGGCGAGCAGCTCGTACAGGACCGCCATGCGCACGACGACGCCGGCCGCGACCTGTTGTCCGATCACCGCCTGCGGTGAGTCGATCACCTCGGCGGAGAGCTCGACGCCGCGGTTGACGGGGCCGGGGTGCATCAGCACCTGGCGGCCGTTCAGCCGGCGGCCGTCGATCTGGTAGCGCGCGGCGTACTCGCGCAGGCTCGGCACGAAGGACTCCGTCATGCGCTCGGACTGCATCCGCAGCGCATAGACGACATCGGCCTCGTCCAGGGCGTCCAGCGTGTAGCGGACCTCGCAGCCGAGCGCGTCCATCCCGCGCGGGATAAGCGTCGGCGGGCCGCACACGGTGACCCGGGCGCCGAGCTTGGCGAACGCCTGGATGTTCGAGCGCGCCACGCGCGAGTGCATGACGTCGCCGACGATCCAGATGTTCAGCCCGTCCAGCGAGCCGAGCCGCTCGCGCAGCGTGTAGACGTCGAGCAGCGCCTGCGTCGGGTGCTCGTGCTTGCCGTCGCCGGCGTTGACGACCGCGGCCGCGCTCCAGCGGGCGACCAGCTCGGCCGCGCCCACGTGCGGCGTGCGCACGACGATCAGGTCGGGCCGGTAGGCGGAGAGCGTCTGCACGGTGTCCTTGAGCGACTCCCCCTTCTCGACGCTCGAGCCGGACGAGACGAAGTTGATCACCTCGGCGCTGAGCGTCTTGGCCGCCAGCTCGAAGCTCGAGCGCGTCCGCGTCGACGCCTCGTAGAACAGGTTCA
>JAABUS010003510.1_pt1 | contig 25275 bp, 26 predicted proteins | sample 5560161 | NCBI WGS metagenome assembly JAABUS01 (sample SAMN10711885, study PRJNA513376) | rock metagenome | isolation source: Antarctica rocks | place: Antarctica: Victoria Land, Trio Nunatak nord | collected 2016-01-04
TGAGCAAAGTCGTCGTGAGCACAGTCGCGAGGGGCGGCGACAGCACGAGGTCTGGACCCCGTGGTGCGGGTCCCGACCTCGGGTGCGTCGGCCTGGCGTCAGGTGCAGGTGGTGCTACTCGCCCGGGGGCAGCTCGTCCTCGGCCGACTTGGCCAGGTTGACCCCGGCCAGCTCCGGGACCAGCAGACCCTTGGCCTCGCCGCGGAAGGTGAAGCCGATCGCCGTACCCTCCGCATCGTTCTCGGTGTCCACGACGACGATCTGACCGGGGGTCAGCTCGCCGTAGAGGATCCGCTCGGACAGGGCGTCCTCGATCTCGCGCTGGATCGTCCGGCGCAACGGCCGGGCGCCGAGGACCGGGTCGAAACCACGCTTGGCCAGCAGCAGCCGGGCAGAGGTGGTCACCTCGAGACCCATGTCCTTGTTCTTCAGCTGGCCGTCCACCCGCTCGAGCAGCAGGTCGACGATCTTGACGATCTCCTGCTCGCTGAGCTGGTGGAACACGATGACGTCGTCGATCCGGTTGAGGAACTCCGGGCGGAAGTGCTGCTTGAGCTCCTCGTTCACCCGGGTCTTCATCCGCTCGTAGTTCGACTCGGCGTCGTTGCCCATCTGGAAACCCAGACCCACGGCCTTGCTGATGTCGCGCGTCCCCAGGTTGGTGGTCAGGATCAGGACGGTGTTCTTGAAGTCCACCACCCGGCCCTGGCCGTCGGTCAGCCGACCGTCCTCCAGCACCTGCAGCAGCGTGTTGAAGACGTCCTGGTGGGCCTTCTCGATCTCGTCGAAGAGCACCACGGAGAAGGGCTTGCGGCGCACCTTCTCGGTGAGCTGTCCGCCCTCGTCGTAGCCCACGTAGCCGGGGGGTGCCCCGACCAGCCGGGAGACGGTGAACCGGTCGTGGAACTCGCTCATGTCGATCTGGATGAGCGAGTCCTGGTCACCGAAGAGGAACTCGGCCAGCGCCTTGGACAGCTCGGTCTTCCCGACGCCCGAGGGGCCGGCGAAGATGAACGAACCACCGGGACGGCGCGGGTCCTTCAGGCCGGCCCGGGTACGCCGGATCGCCATCGAAACCGCCTTGATGGCCTCCTGCTGGCCGATGATCCGCTTGTGCAGCTCGTCCTCCATGCGCAGCAGCCGGGAGGTCTCCTCCTCGGTCAGCTTGAACACGGGGATACCGGTCCAGTTGGCGAGGACCTCGGCGATCTGCTCGTCGTCGACCTCGGCGACGACGTCCATGTCGCCGGCCTTCCACTGCTTCTCCCGCTCGGCCTTCTCCGCGAGCAGCTGCTTCTCCTTGTCGCGCAGGTTCGCGGCCTTCTCGAAGTCCTGCGCGTCGATCGCGGACTCCTTCTCCCGCCGTACGCCGGCGATCCGCTCGTCGAACTCGCGCAGGTCCGGCGGCGCGGTCATCCGGCGGATCCGCATCCGGGCGCCGGCCTCGTCGATCAGGTCGATCGCCTTGTCCGGTAGGAAGCGGTCGGAGATGTAGCGGTCGGCCAGTTGCGCCGCGGCGACCAGGGCCGCATCGGTAATGGAGATGCGGTGGTGCGCCTCGTAGCGGTCCCGCAGGCCCTTGAGGATCTCGATCGTGTGGGCCAGGGTCGGCTCGCCCACCTGGATCGGCTGGAAGCGGCGCTCCAGCGCAGCGTCCTTCTCCAGGTACTTGCGGTACTCGTCCAGCGTCGTCGCACCGATCGTCTGCAGCTCACCGCGGGCCAGCATCGGCTTGAGGATGCTGGCGGCGTCGATCGCGCCCTCGGCAGCGCCGGCCCCGACGAGGGTGTGGATCTCGTCTATGAACAACACGATGTCGCCGCGGGTGCGGATCTCCTTGAGCACCTTCTTCAGGCGCTCCTCGAAGTCACCGCGGTAACGGCTGCCGGCGACGAGCGCACCGAGGTCGAGGGTGTAGAGCTGCTTGTCCTTGAGCGTCTCGGGCACCTCACCCTTGACGATGGCCTGCGCCAAGCCCTCGACGATGGCGGTCTTGCCCACGCCGGGTTCGCCGATCAGTACCGGGTTGTTCTTGGTACGACGGCTGAGCACCTGCATCAGCCGCTCGATCTCCTTCTCGCGGCCGATCACCGGGTCGAGCTTGGTCTCGCGGGCGGCCTGGGTGAGGTTGCGGCCGAACTGGTCGAGAACCAGCGACGTGGACGGCGTGCCCTCGCTCTGGCCACCGGTTGCGCCGGCCGGCTCCTTGCCCTGATACCCGGACAGGAGCTGGATCACCTGCTGCCGGACCCGGTTGAGGTCCGCGCCGAGCTTGACCAGCACCTGGGCGGCGACGCCCTCGCCCTCGCGGATCAGCCCCAGCAGGATGTGCTCGGTGCCGATGTAGTTGTGGCCGAGCTGCAGGGCCTCGCGCAGCGACAGCTCCAGCACCTTCTTGGCCCTGGGGGTGAAGGGGATGTGGCCGCTGGGGGCCTGCTGGCCCTGGCCGATGATCTCCTCGACCTGCTGGCGGACGCCTTCCAGGGAGATGCCGAGGGACTCAAGCGCCTTGGCGGCGACGCCCTCGCCCTCGTGGATCAGCCCGAGCAGGATGTGCTCGGTGCCGATGTAGTTGTGGTTGAGCATCCGGGCCTCTTCTTGGGCCAGGACGACGACACGCCGCGCCCGATCGGTGAACCGCTCGAACATCTGCTGCTCCTCACGTACCTCACGCCGCGCGCCCGACTCTGGGTTGGCTGCGACAAACCTGGCGACAAACTGGCAGGGTGCCTGTGCCGGTCCCGTCCACTGTAACCGTGCGCCGATGCCCTCGCGGGGCCTCGATCGGACCGGAAGCAGGGCGACCGGCGCGGTAGGTGTCAGGGGTGGACCGATACCTGTCTCAACCGGCGGGCGGCCGCACGCTGTTCCGCGGTCGGCTCCGCTGTCAGCGAAACGCCGCCCTGCCGCCAGCGGCACACCCTCGATACGGCGAGCCGCCGACACCGGGGGCTCAGGTCGTGATAATGACTAGGGCACATTTGTGTCGTGGTCACCGGTCCGAGGCTGGACAAGCCGACAGTTGGGTACTGCGCCATTCCGGTGCAACGCACGGGGCCGGCCGTCGGAATAGTGGGATATCCGAACAGACCGGCCACCTTGGTGCCTGCTGAGCATCGGCCGACCCGTTCTGTCCGGCGGCCCGTGCAATCCCTCGCCGCCGGTCTGAAAGCCGCTCCACCTGCTCCGCCGCGCACAACAGCGGCCGAACTCACCTCTGTGCTTGCCCCCTCGCACACCGTGGACCTTAGACCGGGTCGACGCATCAGACCGGACGGGCCGGGTCACCACCAGCCCGTGGTTGCCCGACGTCAGACAGCCGCGTGATACGCCTCCACGATCGTGGCCGGGATCCGGCCGCGATCGCTGACGCTGTGGCCGTTGCGCCGGGCCCAGGCCCGGATCGCCTGGGTCTGCTCGCGATCGGTGTTCGCCGGGCCGCGGCCACGGCTCGTGGCGCCGGCGCCCGATCGGCTGCCGGAGCGCCCGAGTTTGTGCGCCGCGGCGACATACTTCGCTACCGCGTCGCGCAGCGCGGCGGCGTTCTTGCTGGACAAGTCGATTTCGTACGTCGAACCGTCGATGCCGAATGACACCGTCTCATCGGCCTGACCCTCGTCGAGGTCATCGATAAGAATGACCTGCACCTTCTGCGCCATGCTGAACTCCCTGAAGTCGCGTGTGGGGGGAGCCCCATTGAATCATGACCCGGGGGAGATCGCTAATACGGCCGCACTAATGGGAAGAGCACGGTGTCCCGGATTCCCACACCGGTGAGAGCCATGAGCAACCGATCGATACCCATGCCCATGCCGCCCAGCGGCGGCAATCCGTATTCCAACGCGGCAAGGAAGTCCTCGTCCAGCGCCATCGCCTCCGGGTCGCCGGCCGCCGCGAGCCCGGCCTGCTCGACGAATCGAGCCCGCTGGCCCACCGGATCGGTCAGCTCGGAATACGCGGTCGCCGTCTCGACCCCGTTGAGGTAGAGGTCCCACTTCTCGGCCACCCCGGGCACGCTGCGATGCGCCCGGGTCAGCGGTGCGGTGGATACCGGGAAGTCGCGCACGAACGTCGGCCGCTGCAGGCTCGGTACGACGAGGTCGTCGAGCAGCTCCTCGACCAGCTGCCCGGCGCTCCAGTGCGTCTCGACCTCGATGTCCCGCGCCTGCGCGTACCGGACCAGCACCTCCCGCGGTGTCTGCGGGTCCACCGGCTCACCCAGCGCCTCGGACACCGAGCCGTAGACGGTGATCGAGGGCCAGTCGCCGCCGAGGTCGTGCTCGCTGCCGTCGGCGTGCCGCACGACGGTCCCGCCGTACGCCGCCCGCGCGGCCCGCTGGATCAGCTCGCGGGTCAGCCGCGCCATGCCGTCGTAGTCGGAGTAGGCCTGATAGACCTCGAGCATCGCGAACTCGGGGTTGTGGGTGCGGTCGGCCCCCTCGTTGCGGAAGTTTCGGTTGATCTCGAAGACCCGGTCCAGCCCGCCGACGACACACCGCTTGAGGTACAGCTCGGGTGCTATCCGCAGGTACAGGTCCAGATCGAAGGCGTTCATGTGCGTCCGGAACGGGCGGGCCGTGGCCCCGCCGGCGATCGGCTGCAGCATCGGGGTCTCGACCTCGATGAAGTCCTGCGCGTGCAGGGTGTCGCGCAGCGATCGGACGACCTGGGTGCGCGCGATCGCGGTCCGGCGTGCCTCGTCCCGCACGATCAGGTCGACGTAGCGCTGCCGGACCCGGGTCTCCTCACCCATCGGGCGGTGCGCCACCGGCAGCGGCCGTAGCGACTTGGCAGTGAAGGCCCACCTCGCCGCCAGCACGGACAGCTCGCCGCGCCGGGAGGTGATGACCTCGCCCTCGACGAAGACCTGGTCTCCGAGGTCGACGTCGGCCTTCCAGTCCTGCAGGGCCGCCTCGCCCACCCGGTCGAGGGAGAGCATCACCTGCAGCTCGACTCCGCCCTCGCGCAGCATCGCAAAACAGAGCCGGCCGGTGTTGCGCACGAAGATGACCCGCCCGGTCACCCCCACGAGGTGCCCGGTCGCCTCGTCCGGCGGCAGGTCGGGGTGGGCCGCGATCACGTCGGCCAGGCTGTGTGTGCGCGGCACCGACACCGGGTAGACGTCCACCCCACGCTCGCGCAGCCGATCCAGCTTCTCCCGGCGCACCCGCAGCTGCTCCGGCAGGTCGGCGTAGTCGTCGGTGGGGGTCTGGCTCTCGTCTGCGGGGGGCCGGCTGCTCACCGGCAAAGGGTATCCGCGGTCGTGGTAAGCACCTTCCCATGAAAGAACGCGCCCGGTCCTTCGACGAGGTGGCGGCGCTCTACGCCGCCGCCCGCCCCGACTACCCGGCCGAGGCCTTGGCGTGGCTCCTCCCGGCGGGAGCACTCCGGGTACTCGACCTCGGTGCCGGCACCGGCAAGCTCACCCGCCAGCTCGTGGACAACCATCTCGATGTCGTGGCCGTGGAGCCATCGCCGGACATGGGTGCCGAGCTGTCGGCGTACGTGCCGGAGGCCGAATTGCACCAGGGCGGCGCCGAAGCGATCCCGCTGCCGGACGGATCGGTCGACGCGGTCCTGGTCGGGCAGGCGTTCCACTGGTTCGATCACGAGCGGGCGTTACCGGAGATCGCCCGGGTGTTGCGACCCCATGGCCGGCTGGGACTGCTCTGGAACTTCGACGACGACAGCGTGCCGTGGGTGGCCGCCTTCGCGACCGCCACCGGGACCACCGCCCGGGCCAACCAGCGCGAGCCGGCGGTGAACCCGGGTGCGCGCTTCATCGACGCCGCCATCGCCGAGTTCCCCCATCGGCAGGTCGTGGATGCCGAGTCGTTGCGGCAGCTCGTCCAGACCCACAGCTTCTACCTCGTTCAGGACGAGCAGGGCCGGGCGGAGGTGGTCCGCCGGGTCGACGAGGTGGTGTCCTCCCATCCGGACCTCGTCGGGCGCGAGTCCTTCGAGCTGCCCTATGTCACCCGCTGCTGGCGGGCCACCCGGCGATGAGCGGGCCGGGCCGATCCTTCGACCAGGCAGCCGACCTGTACGCCGACGTCCGCCCCGGATATCCGGCCGCAGCCCTGGACTGGCTGCTGCCGGCCTCGGCCGCGCGGGTCCTCGATCTCGGTGCGGGCACCGGAAAGCTGACACGTCTGCTCGCCGACCGCCGGCTGGACGTCATCGCCGTGGAACCCTCGCCGCAGATGGCTGCCGCGCTGGCGGAGTACGTGCCCGAAGCCGACCTGCGCCTCGGCCCGGCCGAGCAGATCCCGCTGCCCGACGCCGACGTGGACGTCGTGCTGGCCGGTCAGGCGTTCCACTGGTTCGACGCCGCCCGGGCGCTGCCGGAGATCGCGCGGGTGCTGCGGCCGGGTGGCCTGTTCGGCATCGTGCGCAACGACTACGAGGACTCCGTGAGCTGGGTGGCGGCGCTGGCCGACGTGACCGGGAATCCCGGCCGGGCCAGCAGCCGCCGGATCACCGTCCCGGAGCTGCCGGAGCTGTTCGGCCCGGCCGAACTGCACGAGGTGCGCCACGAGCAGCAACTCACGCCGCATGGGCTGCGCGCACTGGTGCGCACGCACAGCGTCTATCTCGTCCGGACACCCCAGGAGCAGGCGGACATCATGGCCGCGGTCGACGGGCTGCTGGCCACGGACCCGGCGTTGGCCGGCCGGGAACTGATCGCGCTGCCCTACCGGACCCTGTGCTGGCGCGCGGTCCGGCGATGAGCGAGCCGGGCCGTTCGTTCGACGAGACCGCGCCGACCTACGCCGCCGTGCGACCGGCGTACCCGCAGGCCGCCCTGGACTGGCTGGTGCCGGACTGGCTGGTGCCGGACTGGCTGGTGCCGGACGGGACGCGGCGGGTGCTGGACCTCGGCGCGGGCACCGGAAAGCTGACCCGGCAGCTGGCCGACCTCGGCCTGGACGTGGTCGCGGTCGAGCCGTGGCTGCAGGGGGCCGCGGAGCTGGCGGAGTGGGTGCCCGAGGCGGAGCTGCGGCTCGGGGCCGCCGAGGACCTCCCATTGCCCGATGCCTGCGTGGACGCGGTGTTCGTGGGCTCGGCGTTCCATTGGTTCGAGCACGGCACCGCGCTTGCCGAGATCCGCCGGGTGCTCCGTCCGGGCGGGACGTTCGGTCTGATCGCAACCGACCCGACGACTCGGTCGCCTGGATCGCCGAGCTGGACGAGCTGACCGGAGCACGGGCCCGCCGAGGAAAGCGCAACCCGGTCCCCCAGGACAGGACGGGTTTCCAGCATGTCGCGACCGCGGAGTTCGGGCACCGCCATCCGGTCACCAAGGGAGCGCTGCTTGCCCTGCTGCAGACCTACAGCTACTACCTGCTGCTGGATACGCCGTCGCGGGCACGGCTGTTGGCCGACGTCGGGCGGCTGGTCGACACCCATCCCGCCCTGGCCGGCCGGACCGGGTTCGAGCTGCAGTTCGTCACCCTGGGCTGGCGCGGCATCCGGCGGTGACGGCTGGCCCACGCACCGGACCGCCGAGCAGGATGGCCGGCATGAGCGTGCCGGCCAGGATCAGCATCATCACCCTCGGCGTGGCCGACCTGGCCCGGTCGACGGCCTTCTATCGCGCGCTGGGCTGGCCGCCGACGGCGTACTCGACCGAGCAGATCACCTTCATCGACACCGCCGGCTCGATGCTGGCGCTGTTCCCCACCGGTGACCTGGCCGCAGACGCCGGCCTCGAACCGCCCACAGCCGCCGGCTTCCGCGGTGTCACCATGGCGATCAACCTCGACACCGACGACGACGTGCTGCGGGTCCTCGCCGAGGCGCAGGCGGCCGGGGCGACGATCGTCAAGCCGGCGGCACCGAGCCCCTTCTTCGCCGGGCTGGACGGCTACTTCACCGATCCCGACGGTCACGCCTGGGAGGTGGCGCACAACCCCGACCTCCTGCCCGGCTAGCAGTTAGGGGCGGTTCTTCTCCGCCACCAGGCGCAGCCCGATCAGGGTGAGGTCGGGCTCGTGGTGCTGCAGCGTCTCGGCCACCCCGAGCACCAGCGGCGCCAGCCCGCCGGTGGCGATCACGGCGGGATCGCCGCTCAGCTCCGCGGTGATGCGGTCCACCAGCCCGTCGACCTGGCCGGCGAAGCCGAAGACCACGCCGGCCTGCAGCGCCTCCACGGTGTTCTTGCCGATGGCCGCCCGCGGGACGACGAGCTCGACCTTGCGCAGCTGCGCGGCACGGGCGGCCAGCGCGTCCACGCTGATCTCGATCCCCGGCGCGAGGGCGCCGCCCAGGAACTCCCCCTTGGCGCCGACCACGTCGATCGACGTCGACGTGCCGAAGTCGACGACCACGGCCGGACCGCCGTACAGGTGGTAGGCCGCGAGGCTGTTGACCACCCGGTCCGCACCCACCTCCTTGGGGTTGTCCACCATCAGCGGTACGCCGGTGCGCACACCGGGTCCGACGACGACTGCCGGCATCCCGGAGTAGTACGCGGCGATCATCGCCCGCAGCTCCCGCAGCACGGCGGGAACCGTCGAGCAGACCGCCAGCTCGGTGACCGCCGCGCCCTCCAGCAGCCCCCGCACGGTCAGGGCCAGCTCGTCGGCGGTGGCGCGCGAGTCGGTCTTGGTCCGCCACGAGCGGGCCAGCCGCTCCCCGTCGAAGACGCCGTAGACCGTCTGGGTGTTGCCGACGTCGATGCACAGCAGCATCAGGAGATCCGCAGGTCCATCGCGATGTCCACGATCGGCGCCGAATGGGTGAGCGCGCCGACCGACAGGTAGTGCACGCCGGTCTCGGCGAACTCGCGGGCGCGGTCCAGGGTCAACCCGCCGGTCGCCTCCAGCTGCACCCCCGGACCGACAGCGGCGACGACCTCGCGCAGCAGAGCGGGAGACATGTTGTCGCACAACAGGAACGCCGCCCCGGCTCCGACAGCCTCGACCGCCATGTCCACCGTGGACACTTCTACCTGGATCTCCAGATCGGGGAAGGTACGCCGAACCGCGGCGTAGGCCTGCGTCACCCCGCCTGCGGCGATCACGTGGTTGTCCTTGATCATGGCGACGTCGTACAGGCCGAGGCGCTTGTTGATGCCCCCACCGCAGCGCACGGCGTACTTTTCCAGGGCGCGCAGGCCCGGTGTCGTCTTGCGGGTGTCGAGCACGGTGGCCCCGGTGCCGGCCAGCGCGTCGGCCCAGGCGCGGGTCGCGGTGGCGACCCCGCTCGCCCGGCAGAGCAGGTTGAGCATCGTGCGCTCGGCGGTGAGCAGCTCGCGGGCGGCACCGGTGGCGGTCAGGACGACGTCCCCGCGGGCCAGCCGGGCACCGTCAGCGCAGTGGACGACGAACTCCGCGTCGGCGACGACCGCGTCGAGGACCGCCAGCGCGACGGGCAACCCGGCGAGCACGCCGTCGGCGCGCAGCACGACATCGGCGACACCGCTCTGCTCCGCCGGGATCGTCGCGATGCTGGTGACGTCACCGCGGTCGCCGAGGTCCTCGGCCAGCGCCCGGCGTACGACGTCGGCGACCCATTCAGGTTCGAGCCCGGCCTCGGTGAGGGCCGCGGCGACCGGCGGCCTCATCCGTCGCCTGCAGGGAGCGGCTCGTAGTCCTCGCGCAGGTCCCCGGCGTCGTCGATCGAGGCGAGCAGGTGACCCCGCCACTGGTGCACCGCGTCCGGCCGGTCTGTGCGCCAGTGGCAGCCGCGGGTCTCCGTCCGCAGGGCGGCCGCGGCCGCCAGCGCGGTCGCGACGGTGTGCAGGTTGGTCGCCTCCCAGGCCCGCGGCTCGGGGTCGGTACAGCTCTTGCCGCCGAGACGGTCCAGCTCGCCCAGGGTGTCGGCCAGGCTCTGCGCGCTGCGCAGCACCCCGGCGCCGTGGGTCATCGCCGCGGTCAGGCCCGGGCGCACCGCCGGGTCCAGCAGCCCGGCCTCGATGTCGGCGGGGACCGGGTCGGCCTGCGGCGGCAGGTCGCGGGCCAGGTCGGCTCCGATCCGCCCAGCGAAAACCAGCCCCTCCAGCAGCGAGTTCGAGGCCAGCCGGTTGGCCCCGTGTACGCCGGTGCAGGAGACCTCGCCGCAGGCGTAGAGACCCGCGACGCTGGTCCGCCCCGCGAGGTCGGTGCGCAGGCCGCCGGAGGCGTAGTGCGCGGCCGGGGCGACCGGGATCGTCTCGTGCACGGGGTCGATGCCCGCCGCCCGGCAGTGGGCCAGGATCGTCGGGAACCGGTGCTCGAGGGTTGCCGCACCGATCCCCCGGGCATCGAGGAAGACGTGGTCGACGTGCTGGTCGAGCATGACCCGGGTGATCGACTTGGCCACCACGTCGCGAGGGGCGAGGTCGGCCAGCTCGTGCACGCCGCGCATGAACGGCGTACCGGCCCGGTCGACCAGGATGGCCCCTTCGCCGCGCAGTGCCTCGCTCACCAGTGGCTGCTGACCGGGCTCCGCCGCGGCGCCGAGGAACAGCGCGGTCGGGTGGAACTGGACGAACTCGACGTCGGTGACCACGGCGCCGGCCCGCAGGCCGAGCGCGACGCCGTCACCGGTCGATACCGGCGGGTTGGTGGTGGAGGAGTAGATCTGCCCCATCCCGCCGGTGGCCAGCACCACGGCCCGGGCGAGCACCGCACCGACACCGTCGGCCGAGCCCTCGCCCAGGACGTGCAGGGTGACGCCTGCGGCGCGGCCGTCCGGGCCGGTGAGCAGGTCGAGGACCAGCGCGTTCTCCACCACCTGCAGGCCGGGATCCCGGGTGATCGCGGCGTGCAGGGCCCGCTGCACCTCCCGGCCGGTCGCGTCGCCGCCGGCGTGCACGATCCGGTCGGCGCGGTGGCCGCCCTCCCGGGTCAGCGCGAGCGACCCGTCCGGGTTGCGGTCGAAGCGGGCGCCGAGGTCCATCAGCTCACGCAGCCGGCCCGGCCCCTCGGTGACCAGGACCCGGACCGCCTCCTCGTCGCACAGCCCGACACCGGCGACGAGGGTGTCGGCGAGGTGCGCCTCGGGGGTGTCGGCCGGATCGAGTACGGCCGCGATGCCGCCCTGCGCCCAGATCGTCGAACCGTCGTCGATGCTGACCTTGGTGACGACGGTGACCGACAGGCCGGCCGCCCGGGCGTGCAGCGCTGCGCAGAGGCCGGCGATGCCGGAGCCGACCACGCAGACGTCGGTGCGCAGGGTCCAGCCCGGCGTCGGCGCGAGCAGCCGCCGGGGCAGTGGGTTCACCGGCCGGGGCCGACCTTGTCGGCGGGGGCAGCAGAGCCGGCGGCGTCCGTGCTGCCATGGGTGCGGTCGCCGCGGAGCAGGCCCGAACCGGGCGGGCCGGCCCCGGCCGGGTCGGTGCCCAGCTCGACCACCCGGTTGGCGGCGTCCACGTGCACGACCCGCGGCAGGGACGTCTTCGCCTCGGTCTCGTCCATCAGCCCGTAGGAGATCAGGATGACCAGGTCCTGCGGGTGGATCAGATGGGCGGCCGCACCGTTGATGCTGAGGACGCCGGTGCCCCGCTCGCCGGGGATCACATAGGTCTCGAGTCGGGCGCCGTTGGTGACGTCGACGATCGCCACCTGCTCGCCGGGCAGCAGGTCGGCGGCGTCCATCAGGTCCTCGTCGACGGTCACCGACCCGACGTAGTGCAGGTCGGCCTGGGTCACCGTCGCCCGGTGGATCTTGGACTTCAGCATGGTGCGGAACATCTCAGCCTCCCGTTCCCAGCCTGACGGCGGCGTTGTCTATCAGCCGGGTGGTGCCCAGTTGGGCCGCGACGAGCAGCCGGGCGTCGCCGTACACCGGCGGTGGGCCGAGCCGCGGATCGGTCAGGGCCAGATAGTCCGGTACGACGCCGGACCCGGCAGCCAGCTCGGCCCGGGCGGCGGCCAAGACGGCCTCGGCGCCCCGCGGACCGGCTGCGGCCCCGGCCCGCAGCGCGCCGGACAGGGTGACCGCAGCACCGCGGGCGTCGGGGTCCAGGTAGGCGTTGCGGCTGGAGCGGGCCAGCCCGTCGGGTTCGCGCACCGTGGGTACGCCGACGATCTCCACGTCCAGGTCGAGGTCTCTCACCATTGCGCGGATCAGAGCGAGCTGCTGGTAGTCCTTCTCGCCGAAGAACGCCGCGTCCGGCCGGGTCAGGTGCAGCAGCTTGAGCACGACGGTGAGCACGCCCTGGAAGAAGCCCGGCCGGCTGGCCCCCTCCAGGATGCTGCCCAGCGGGCCCGGGTCGACCCGCACCGACGGCGGCCCGGCCGGGTACAGCACCTCGGGGGCGGGGGCGAAGACGACGTCGACCTGCTCCTCGGCGAAAACGGCCAGGTCGTGCTCGCGGCTGCGCGGGTAGCGGTCGAAGTCCTCGCCGGGGCCGAACTGCAGCGGGTTGACGAACAGGGTGGCCATCACGCCGGCCCCGCGCGCCCGGGCCTGGCGCAGCAGCGCCCGGTGCCCGTCGTGCAGGGCACCCATGGTCATCACGACGGCGACCGGGCCGGGCAGCGCGTCGCGCCGGCGGGCCAGCTCGTCCAGATCGACGGCGACGACCGACGTCTGCACCGTCACCGGCGACTCCGCGGCACCGACTCCGGCCCGGGAGCGAGGACGTCGAGCACCGGGCCGGCGTCCAGCCGCCGCAGCCGCCCGGAGGCGATCGCGCGGTCGGCGGTCCGGCGGGCCATCGCGACGTACGCGGCGACGCTGTCGGGTGCGTGGTCGACCAGCTCGTGCAGGTGCCGGCGGACGGTGCCGGCGTCACCACGGGAGACTGGGCCGGTCAGGGCGGAGTCGCCCTGGCGCAGAGCGTTGTCCAGGGAGGCCTGCAGCAGCGGCGCGATCATCCGCTCCGGTAGGCCGACCCCGGCCGTGCGCAGCAGGTCCATCGCCTCGTTGACCAGGGTGATCAGGTGGTTCGCCCCGTGCGCGAGGGCCGCGTGGTAGAGCCCGCGGGCCTGCTCCGGCACCCACGCCGGCTCGCCGCCCATCTCCACGACCAGCGCCTCGGCAACCGCCCGGTGCTCGTCGGCGGCGGTGACCCCGAAGGACACGTCGGCGAGCCGCTGGACGTCCTCGGGGCCCCCGGTGAACGTCATGACCGGGTGCAGGGCCAGGGGCAGCACGCCGGCGGCGATGGCCGGTGCCAGCACGGCCAACCCGTGCGCCCCGCTCGTGTGCACGACGATCTGCCCGCGCCGCCAGCTCCCGGTGTCGGCCAGCCCCTGCACCAGCCCGCCCAACGTGTCGTCGGGCACGGCGAGCAGCACCAGGTCGGCCAGCGCGACCACCTCGTCGGCGGGGAGCACCTGCGCCGTGGGCAGCAGCCGGACGGCCCGGCGTAGTGAGTCCCGGGAAACACCGGAGGCGGCCACCACGTGGTGCCCGGCCCGGTCCAGGGCGTGCCCGAGGACGCTGCCGACCCGGCCGGCGCCGATGACGCCGACGCGCAGCCGCGCGGGAGGGGGAGGGGAGACCGACATGGTCGTCGCCTTTCGTTCCAGTCCCGAGGGGTACCAGACGGGTGTGCCGACGTATGCAATGTCTCAGCCTAGGCGGCCGGTGTCGCCGGGGTTCGGTGGCCTTGCTCACGTCACCAGGAGTGACCGGTGCGGCGATGATGTCCGGCGTGGAGTTGTCCCCGACTGCCTGGAGCACCGCGATGACCGGTGCCCTCTACGGCGAGCAGGGCTTCTACCGGCAGGCGCCCGGCCCCGGCGCACACTTCAGGACGTCGGCGCATGTGGGGCCGGCCTTCGCCACGGCCGTCGCGGAGCTGCTGGGGCGGGTGGACCACGCGCTCGGACACCCGCCGCGGCTGGACCTGGTCGACGTGGGTTCCGGCCGCGGGGAGCTGCTGGTCGAGGTCGCCCGGCTGGCAGCCTCCGGTCTCCCGCTCGCCCCCCGCCTGCGGCTGCACGGCGTCGAGCTGGCCGGGCGACCACCGGGGTTGCCCGCGGCCATCGGCTGGAGCACGGAGATCCCGCCGGTGACCGGTGTGCTGCTGGCCAACGAGTGGCTCGACGTCGTACCGGTCGACGTCGTCGAGCTGACCGCGGCAGGGCTCCGGACGGTGCTCGTGGACGCCGAGGGCGCGGAGTCCTTCGGCCCGCCACCCTCGCCGGCTCAGGCGCAATGGCTGGACCGCTGGTGGCCGTTGACGCGGATCGGCGACCGGGCGGAGGTGGGTTTGCCGCGGGACGTGGCCTGGGCCGGCGCGGTGGACCGGGTGCGGGCCGGCCTGGCGGTGGCCGTCGACTACGGCCACCTGCTCGACACGCGACCGGCGGACGGCTCCCTCGTCGGCTACCGGTCGGGTGTCGTCGTAGCGCCGGTGCCCGACGGGGCCAGTGACCTCACCGTGCACGTCGCATGGGACTCCTGCGCGGCCGCGGCCGGCATACCGGGGCGGCTGTACCGCCAGCGGGAGGTACTCGCCGAGCTGGGGGTGCTGGCGACGGCACCGGACCGGGATGCCGCCCGCTCGGATCCGGGCTCCTACCTGCGGGGTCTGCGCGACGCCGGGGACGCCGCCGAGCTGACCGACCCGGCCGGGCTCGGCGGCTTCGGCTGGCTGGTGCACGGGGTGGGGATCGCGGTCCCGCTAGGGTCCGAACGGTGAGCGGGAGCATGCAGGGGAAGGCGGCGTTGGTCACCGGCGGCAGCCGCGGGATCGGGCTGGCCATCGCAGCGGAGTTGGTACGCCGCGGCGCGCGGGTCACCGTGACCGCCCGCAAGCCGGCCGAGCTGGCGGCGGCGGTGGAGTCACTGGGCGGCGAGGACCACGCCCTCGGCGTACCGGGCAATGCCGGTGACCCGGAGCACCGCGCAACGGCGGTGGCGGCGACGATCGAGCGGTTCGGCAGCCTGGACCTCGCGGTCAGCAACGTGGGGATCAACCCGATCTACGGGCCGCTGATCGAGGCCGACCTGGACGCGGTGCGCAAGGTGATGGACGTCAACTACGTCGCGGCACTCGGCTTCGTGCAGGAGGCCTACCGCGGCTGGCTGCGCGAGCACGGCGGCTCGGTGCTCTTCCTCGCCTCGGTCGCCGGGCTGCGTTGCGCCGAGGGGATCGGCGCCTACGGGTCGAGCAAGGCGGCGATCTTCCACCTGACGCAGCAGCTGGCGGTGGAGCTGGGCCCCTCGATCAGGGTCAACGCGCTGGCCCCTGCGGTGGTGAAAACGGTCTTCGCGACCGCACTCTACGAGGGACGCGAGGAGAAGGTCGCTGCCGAGTACCCGCTCAAGCGGCTCGGGCTGCCGGAGGACATCGCGTCGGCGGCCGCCTTCCTGCTCTCCGACGAGGCGTCCTGGGTGACCGGGCAGACCCTCGTGCTCGACGGCGGCATCATGAGCCGCGGCACGCTGTAGCCGCACAGCGAGCAGGTCCGAGTTCGGACTGGTCGCGGAGCTGATGCGGTCTATTCTCGTCCGCATGCGCAGCCTGACGGTGACCGAAGCGAAGGCGCGTCTCAATGAGTTGGTCGACGACGCCGAATCGACGCACGAGCACATCGTCATCACCAAGCACGGTCGACCGGCGGCGGTCCTGATTGCCTCGGACGACCTCGAGTCGCTTCGCGAGACGATCTTCTGGCTGTCCCGACGAGGAGTCCGCGAGTCGCTTGCCGAGGCAGAAACCGACCTCGCCGACCGTAGGACCGTCAGCAGCGACGACCTGCGTCGAGAACTGGGCCTGCCGGCACCGTGACCGGCTACCGGATCGAGTGGTCCGGACCAGCCAGGCGCGACACGGCACGGTTGTCGGAGCGGGTGGCCACCGCGGTAGTGGTCTTCGTGGCCGATCGACTGGCAACCAATCTGCAGCGGCTGAGCAAGGCCCTCGGGGGCGATCTCGCCGGCTACCGCGGCGCGCGCAACGGCGACTACCGGGTGCTGCTTCGGCTTGACGAGGACGGGCAGATTGCGCTGATAGTGCACGTCGATCATCGAGCACACGTCTAGCGGCCTCAGTAGGGACCTCGGCCAACAGGCAGGCGGCCGGGTCGCTGAGCTTGGAGATCTCGGCCATCGGTCCCACTTCTCGGTGATCATGACGTTGTGGGCGTGTGCAATCAGGCGGGTCCGGGCATATCGGGCCACCCAACGTCATGATCACCGGGGATGGGGGGTGCTGCTACGCGACGCCCAGCAGGCGGTGTGCGGTGGCGGGATCGCGGCGGAAGTCGGCCGTGGACGCCCGGTGCGCGATGACGCCCCGATCCATCACCGCGATCTCGGAGCACACCGCGAAGGCGAGGTGCAGGTCCTGCTCGACGAGCAGCACCGCCATCCCCTCGTCGCGCATCCCGGTGATGGCCGCCCCGATCTGATCCACGATCGCCGGCGCCAGGCCCTCGGACGGCTCGTCCATCAGCACCAGTCGCGGCCCGGTCAGCAACGCGCGGGCGATCGCCAGCATCTGCTGCTCGCCGCCGGACAGCGTGCCGGCCTCCTGCTCGCGACGCTCGGCCAGCCGCGGCAGCAGGGTGAGCACCCGGTCCTGACTCCAGGCGGAGGACCGCGGTCGGCGGGCGGCCAGCTGCAGGTGCTCCTGCACGGTCAACCCCGGCCAGATCCGGCGGCCCTGCGGCACGATTGCCACGCCGGCCCGCGCGATCACGTCCGCCCGCCGCCCCAGCAGCGGTACGCCGGCCAGCAGCACCGATCCCGCGGTCGGCCGGACCAGGCCGATCAGCGCGTGGACGAGGGTGGACTTACCGACACCGTTGCGCCCCAGCAGCCCAAGCACCTGGCCGGTGTCCACCTCGAGGTCGACGCCGTGCAGCACGGTCCCCCGCTGGTAGCCGGCGACCAGCCCCTCCACCTGCAGCAGCGTCATGCCGGTGGTCCCGGGAGGAACAGTTCGTCGCGGTCCGCCGTACCGAGGTAGGCCTCGCGGACCGCGGCGCTGGCGCGGACTTCGTCCGGTGAGCCGGTGAGCAGGACCCGGCCGAGGTGCAGCACGGTGACGGACTCGGCCAGCCGGAACACCACGTCGAGGTCGTGCTCGACCATCAGGACGGTGACCTCGCGGGGCAGTGCCTGGACGAGCTCGACCATCCGCTCCCCCTCGGCCCGGGACATGCCGGCGGCGGGCTCGTCGAGCAGCAGCAGGCTCGGCTCGCAGGCCAGCGCGAGGGCGATCTCCAGCTGCCGGCGCTCGCCGTGGGACAGCGCGGCCACGGTGTCCCCGGCGCGGGCGGCCAGTCCCACGGAGTCCAGCAGCTCCCGCCCACGGTCCCGCGCCCGCTGCTGGCGGCGGGGCAGCAGCGACGCCGGCGACCCGTGCCGGCGCTGTGCGGCCAACAGGACGTTCTGCTCGACGGTGAGCGGCAGGAAGAGGCTGGAGTGTTGCAGCGTCTGGCTGATCCCGAGCCTGGCACGCACCGACTCCCGCAGGCCGGTGATGTCGCGCCCGCCCAGGGAGACCGTGCCCGCGCTGACCCGCAACGTCCCGGCCACCAGCTTGAACAGCGTGCTCTTGCCCGCGCCGTTGGGTCCGATCAGGCAGTGCCGAGCCCCTACCGGTACGACGAGGTCCACCTCGTCGACCGCGCGCAGGGCGCCGAAGTGCCGGCTGGCACCGCGCAGCTCCAGCGCATTCATGCCCGTGTCCGGCGGTGCCAACGCGGCGCGGTCAGCCCGGCGAAACCGCGCGGCAGCAGGTAGACGGCGAGGATGAACGCGGCGCCGAGGACGAGGGGTCCGTGCCCGTCCAGGGTGGGCCCGAGCGCGTCACGGATCAGCACGACGAGGGCCGCGCCGAGGCAGGCCCCCCACAGGGTCCCCGCGCCGCCGATCACCACGGCGAGCAGGGCCAGCGCCGCGGTGGTGAAGCCGAGGTCGGCGGTGGTGACCAGGCGCTGCTGCGCGGCGAGCAGTCCGCCGGCCAGCCCGGCGACCGCCCCGGCGACGACGAAGGCAGCCAGCTTGTAGCGGAACGGCGAGTACCCCAGCGAGCGCATCCGAGGCTCATTGTCACGGATCCCGCGCAGCACAGAGCCGAACGGCGACGCCCCCACGACCCGCAGCACGACGTAGCCGACGGCGAAGCCTGCCAGCACGTACCAGTAGACGTAGCCGGACAGCGTCAACGGGCTGCCCGCAAGCCGCACCGCCGGTACGCCGTACAGGCCGTTGGACCCGCCGGTCACGCTCTCCCAGTTCTGCGCCAGCTGGAAGATCAGCTCGCCGATGGCAAGGGTGAGCATGAGGAAGAAGATGCCGCTGGAGCGGACCGCGAGCCAGCCGGTCAGCGCCGCCGCCACCGCGCCGGCCGCGGTCGCCGCGAGCAGGGGCACCGGCGCCTGCGCGGTCACGTTGATCGACAGCCAGCCGGCAGTGTAAGCGCCGACCCCGAAGTACGCCGCATGCCCCAGCGAGGGCAGCCCGGTCACGCCGACCAGCAGGTCGAGGCTCACCGCGAGCAGCGCGAAGATCAGGATCCGGGCCAGGATCCCGGTCTCGTAAGGCGCCACGAAGAGCGGGACGAGCGCGAGGACGACCAGGACGACGAGCGACGGCGCGAACCGCCGGACGCCAGTCACACTGCGGCCTTGGGCGCACCGAACAGGCCGCGGGGGCGGACGATCAGCACCAGGGCGAGCGCGCCGAAGAGCACGAACGAGGCGAAGTCAGGCACCAGCGCCCGGCCCAGCGACTCCACCTGCCCGATCAGCAGCGCCCCGATCAGCGCGCCGCGGAGCGAGCCGAGCCCGCCGATCACCACCACCACCAGGGCGAGGATGAGCACCCGCTCGTCCAGCCCCGGGCCGGCGCCGTAGACGGGTCCGCCGAGGACGCCGGCGAGCGCCGCGAGCGAGGACCCGGCACCGAGCACGGCCAGCTTGACCTTCCGGTTGTCCACGCCGATCGCCGCCACCATCTCGCGGTCGGCGACGCTGGCCCGGACCAGCGCCCCGACGGTGGTCCGCTCGACGACCAGGTAGACCACCAGCGCGAGCATCGCGCCGATCCCGATGAGGACCAGGCGGTAGACCGGATAGGTGTTGCCGGCCACCTGCACCGAGCCGTCCAGCCCGGGCGGCGCGGGCACGCGGAGCACGTCGTTGCCGTAGCCGATGGCGAGCAACTCGGCGACGACCAGCGCAACCCCGAGCGTGAGCAGGGCCTGGTCGAGGTGCGGCCGCCTGGCCAACGGCTCGGTCATCACCGAGAGCACACCGCCGGCGAGCAGGCCGGCCAGCAGCGCCGCACCGAGGGCGAGCAGCCAGCCCGACCACCCGCCGTCACCCGAGATGAACTGGTGCCCCAGGTAGGCGCCGCCCAGGTAGAGCGCCCCGTGCGCCAGGTTGAGCACGTCCATCATCCCGAACACGATCGACAGCCCCACCGCGAGGATGAACAGCAGCGCGCCGATCGCGAACCCGTTCAGGATGCTGACGAGGTTGTCGTCGAGCCAAGCGGGCACCACTCAGGGCTGGGCGAAGACGCCGAGGTCCTCGACCACGGAGTTGATCAGTACGCCGTCGCCCTGCACCACTTCGCGCAGGTAGAACGTCTGCTCCGGTGTCTGGCCGTTGAACGACCATGGTCCCCGTGGGCTGTCGTCGATCTCGCCGAGCCCGCCCAGTGCCTCGGAGACCGCGTCACCGGTGAGGTCGGCGGTCTCGGCCAGCGCCCGGTCCAGCACGTTCGCGGCGTCCCACACCTGCATCGCGAAGCAGGTGGGGAGCTCGCCGTGGGCGTCGGAGTAGGCCTGCACGAACTCGGTGTTCGCCTCGTTGTCGATCTCGGTGGAGTAGTGCAACGAGGTCTGTACGCCGAGCGCGGCGTCACCCTGCCCCTCGAGCACGCTGCCCTCGGTGAGGAAACCCGAGCCGTAGAGCGGGATCGTGTCCTTGAGCCCGAACTCGGCGTACTGCTGGACGAAGGAGACCGCCTCGCCGCCGGAGTAGAAGACGAAGGTCGCCGCCGCGCCGGAGGACTGGATACCGGACAGGAACGGCTGGAAGTCCTGCGTGGTCCCGAACGGCGTGAGCGCCTGCCCGGCGACGGTGCCGCCGGCGGCCTCGAACGCCGCGGTGAAGCCGGCCACCACCTCCTGCCCCGCCGCGTAGTCCGCGGACATCACGTAGACCGGCCCGATGCCCTGCTCGGCGAGGTACTCGGCCATCGGGACGACCACCTGGGCATTGACGAACGACGCCCGCCACACGTAGGGGTTCGTCGACTCGCCGGTGATGGCCGCGGCCCCGGCGTTCGCGATCACGAGGACCTTCTGCGCCTCGGCGAAGGTGTCCGCCACCCCGAGAGCGGTGGCCGAGTTGACGATCCCGACCACGATGTCGACACCGTCGTTCTGCAGGACGCCCTGCACGGCCGGTACGCCGGTGTCCGGGCCCTCGCCCTCGTCGGCGATCACCGTCTCCACGTCATACCCGCCGAGCATGTTGTCGTGGCGGTCCAGCCACAGCTCCCAGCCGCGCTGCATGTCGACGCCTAGCGGCGTGTATACCCCGGCCTGCGGGATCACCAGCCCGATCTTGACGGTGCCACCGCCCTCACCGGAGTCCGCCGGGGCGTCGCTGCCGCCGATGCTGCCCCCACCGCAGGCCGCCGAGGTGAGGACGACACCGCCGGCCCCCATGAGGGCGAGCACCCGGCGGCGGGACAGCGGACCGAACGGATCTGGGCTCATGAGACCTCCGAGGGCTGCAGTGGTGCGGCGGACCCTATCGACCCGCTTGTTGCCGGTGGAAGCACCGGCGGGCTCATGTCGCGGCGACCTTCGGGGTGTCGACGCCGATCGGCCCGGTGGCCGACGCGCCGCCGGGATTGCCGAGCTTGTCGTCACGACCGGGCAGGATCTCGGTGAAGAAGCGGGCGTTGTCCTCGACGTGCTCGCCGTACTCGGTGGCCACCCGGCGGTCCTGGCTGATCGCCTCGACCGGGCAGACGGGCTCGCAGGCCCCGCAGTCGATGCACTCCTTGGGGTTGATGTAGAGCTTGCGTTCGCCCTCGTAGATGCAGTCGACCGGACACTCCTCGATGCAGGACTTGTCCATCACGTCGATGCACGGCCCGGCGATCACGTACGGCACGGTGTCAGACTCTCGCGACGTCGAACTCGGCCCGCTGTCCGGTCCCGAACCGGCGCAGCGCCCCCTCCGGGCCGGCCGCGTTGGGCCGGGTGAAGATCCAGTTCTGCCAGGCGGTGAGCCGGCCAAAGACCTTGGTCTCGGTCGTCTCCGGGCCGACGAAGCGATGGTTGGCCTCCATCCCGGTCAGCGCGTCCGGTGACAGCGAGGCGCGCTCCTCCAGCACGATCCGCAGCTCGTCCTCGAAGTCGATGTCGTCGAGGGCCAGGGTGACCAGGCCGAGGTCGTCGGCCGCGGCCGCGTCCAACGGCTCGCCGGTCGCCTTGCGGACGGCGGCCATCTCCTCGTCGTGCCGCCAGAACCGGGACTCCAGCCGGGAGAGCCCGTTGCCCATCGGCAGCAGCCCGTCGTTCGTGGCGGTGACCGTGACCGTCGCCGCGGGCAGGTCGTCGTCGCGGTCCTCGAAGACGCCGTCCAGCATGTACTGCCGGTCGGCAGCCAGGGCTAACTCCAGCAGCAGCCCGGCGAAGCAGCTGCCCGGCTCGATCACCGCGATCAGGGTGCGGCTGGTGACGTCGAGGCGCTTCAGCGTCCGCTTGAGGTAGTGCGTCACCTCGGCGACGTACCAGTCGTCGGCCAGCTCGGTCAGCTGCGCGTCGTAGTCCAGCACCGCGTCGCTGTCCCCCGCGGTCCGCAGCACCCAGGTCCCGATCCGCGGCTCGTTGGTCCGCAACCGCAGGATCAGGTCGTCCAGTGCCCGGCTGACCGCCATCGGCCAGTAGTCCACGCCCTTCGCCCGTACGGCGTCAGCATCGGAGGGCGGCGCGTCGTTCGGCCCGGCCACCGTGATGTCCACGCGGCGGGCGGCACGGTCTATCCGGGCGGTGACGAAGGGGTAGTCGACGGAGTCCGCGCCGACCTCGCGCGCCAGCGGGCTGAGCGCCACCCCGTCGCCGCCGGGGCGGCCGGACGACTCGGCCGCTACGTGCGCGCGGGCGGCCACGGTCTCGGCGAACCGGTTGCGCGGCACGCTCTCGTCGACCAGCCGCCAGCGGACGGCCTGCTCGCCGCGGACGCCTTCGGACTTCGTCGCGAAGACATCTGCGTGGTCCTTGCGGACCAGCCGCTTGTCCACGACGCGGGTGAGGCCGCCGGTCCCAGGCAGTACGCCGAGCAGCGGCACCTCGGGCAGGGACACCGTCGAGGAACCGTCGTCGATGAGCACGATCTGCTCGCAGGCCAGCGCCAGCTCGTAGCCACCGCCGGCCGCCGTGCCGTTCACTGCGGCGATCCAGGTCTGCCCCGAGTGCTCGGTGGCGTCCTCGATGCCGTTGCGGGTCTCGTTGGTGAACTTGCAGAAGTTCACCTTCCAGGCGTGCGGGGACTGGGCCAGCATCGTGATGTTCGCGCCGGCGCAGAACATCTTGTCCAGCCCGCCGGTGACGACGACCGCCTTGACTTCGGGGTGCTCGAAGCGCAGCCGCTGGACGGCGTCGTACAGCTCGATGTCCACACCGAGGTCGTAGGAGTTCATCTTCAGCTCGTACCCCGGGACGATCCCGCCGTCCGCAGCGACGGCCAGCGTGAGGGTGGCGATCTCGCCGTCGAAGTCCAGCCGCCAGTGTCTGTAGCGGTCCGGCGCGGTGTCGAAGTCGACCGTCACGGGCTCGGAGGCCATCAGGCCAGCGCCTCCTCGGCCGAGGTAGGACCCGTCGAGCGCAGCTCGGCCAAATGGACATAGTCGAACTCGACCGGCTGGTCGTTGATCCCGACCTTGGGCGCCGCGATCCAGCCGGCGAAGTCACCCAGGTCGTAGTGCGCCACCATCAGCCCGGCCACGTCGGCGCGGTCCTGCTCGGTCGGCAGCCAGCGGTCGGCGTCGGCGGCCCACTGCTCCGCGGTGATGATCTCGCCGTGCGGGGAGAGGTGGTGCCCGGCGTACGCGCCGACCTTGCGGTGGAAGCCCTCGTGCGGCAGGTAGAGCCGTTCGGGTCGCCCGGCGTCCTCCATCTCCTGGTTCCAGCGACGGACGCCGTTCTCGCAGTCGGCGACGTACTCGTCGCGCAGGTCGGCGTTCAGCGCGGTCAGCATCGGGACCACCTCGGAGACGATCGCCCCGTCCCGGACGGTGTTCACCTCGCGGGTGGCGTCGAGCAGCACGTGGTCGTCCTTGCGCCGCGTCTCCTGCCAGCGGCCCTTCAGACCCGCGGTGTAGTAGGCCGCGACGTTGGTCGAGCGCTCCGAGCCGAAGAGGTCCATGGACACCGAGAACTGGAAGTTGAGGTACTTCTGGATCACCTCGAGCGGGATCGCGCCGTGCCCAAGGACCCTGGCCTCGTCGGCGGTGTCGTGCTCGACCATCACCTGCACGGTCCGCTCCACGGTGCGCTGTACGCCGGTGGTGCCCACGAACATGTGGTGCGCCTCCTCTTTCAGCATGAACTCACACGTCCGGGCCAGCGGGTCGAACGCCGACTCCTTCAACGTGCCCAGCTGGTACTTGCCGTCGCGGTCGGTGAAGTAGGTGAACATGAAGAACTGCAGCCAGTCGGTGGTCGCCTCGTTGAAGGCACCGAGGATGCGCGGGGAGTCCAGGTCACCGGAGTTGCGCTTGAGCAGCTGCTCGGCCTCGGCCCGGCCCTCGCGGCCGAAGTAGGCCTGCAGCAGGTAGACCATCGCCCAGAGGTGCCGCCCCTCCTCGACGTTGACCTGGAAGAGGTTGCGCAGGTCGTAGAGGCTCGGCGCGGTGTTGCCCAGGATCCGCTGCTGCTCGACCGACGCGGGCTCGGTGTCGCCCTGGACGGTGATCAGCCGCATCAGCTCGGCGCGGTACTCCCCCGGCACCTCTTGCCAGGCCGGCTCGCCCTTGTGCTGGCCGAAGCTGATCGTGCGGTCGGGATCCTGCTCGGCCAGGAAGATGCCCCAGCGGTAGTCCTCCATCGGCACGTGGTCGAAGTGCGCCCAGCCGTCCCGGCCGACCGCGGTCGCCGTGCGCAGGTAGACGTCCTTGGTCGGCAGCGTCGGGCCGAGGGTCCGCCACCAGTCCAGGAACTTCGGCTGCCAGCTCTCCAGCGCCCGCTGCAGCCGCCGGTCACCGGCCAGGTTCACGTTGTTCGGGATCCGCTCGCTGTAGTCGATGGTGCTCAGCGGGCCGCTGGGGGCGGGCGCGTCGCCCGTGCGCGATTCGACCGACATCGTGACAACTCCTAGCGGCGGGGGGCAGATCCCCTCAAGTTCTACACGATCGTTGCGGACCTGCCAAGAGTTGTGGACTGTCAGGTCGCGCCCTGGCAGAGTGCGGCCGATGAGCGACAGCCCGCAGCCGGTGGTGTCGCGTCGGCTGGCCGGCGGCTCGCCCGGCGCCCGCGGCCTGCTGTTCACCGTCCTGGGCGAGCTGCTGCTGCCGACCGGCGGAGCGGCCTGGACGGCCGCGCTGATCGACGTCTTCGGCCGGTTCGGGATCGAGGAGAAGGCGACCCGCCAGGCGATCCTGCGGACCGCGGCGGCCGGTTGGCTGCGGACCGAGCGGCACGGTCGGCGCACCCGCTGGCAGCTGACCGACGCCGCGACCGCCCTGCTGGCCGAGGGCGCCCGACGGATCTACGGCTTCACCGGCTCGGAGCCGGTCTGGGACGGCCGCTGGCTGATCGTGCTGGCCCGGGTTCCGGAGACCGACCGCCGGACCCGGCACCTGCTGCGCAGCCGGCTGGCGTGGGCCGGTCTCGGCGCCCTTGCGCCGGGGCTGTGGATCAGCCCGCGCCCGGACCGGCTGCCGGAGGTACGGGGGGTGCTGGCCGGCGCCGGCGTAGCGGATGCGCACTGCTTCCTCGCCGCACACGAGCTCGGCGACGCCCGGGCGATGGTCGACTCGGCCTGGGACGTCCCCGCGATCGCAGCGGCGTACGTCGATTTCGTCGCACAGTGCGACGAGCCGGCCGACGACCCGCTGGCCGCGCAGGTGGACCTGGTACACCGGTGGCGACGCTTCCCGCAGATCGACCCGGCGCTGCCCCGCTCGCTGTTGCCCGAGCCGTGGCCGGGGGACGCCGCGGCAGCGCTGTTCACCCGGCGGCACGAACAGCTGCGCGCACCGGCACTGCGGGCTTGGCGGGAGCTCGCCGTACCCTAACGCCCTCGATGATCATGGGGATCTGCCGGTCAGGGCCGGCAGATCCCCATGATCACGAGCACGAGGCGGGTCACGGGCGTTGGACGAGCAGCGCAGCCCCCTGGCCGACCCCCACGCACA
>JAABUS010003511.1_pt1 | contig 25269 bp, 21 predicted proteins | sample 5560161 | NCBI WGS metagenome assembly JAABUS01 (sample SAMN10711885, study PRJNA513376) | rock metagenome | isolation source: Antarctica rocks | place: Antarctica: Victoria Land, Trio Nunatak nord | collected 2016-01-04
CCAAAATGGCAAAACTTTTTATGACAAGCTGACTTACATTTATCTGGAAATGCCAAATTTCAAAAAAACGGAAGCCGAACTGGAAAACCGTTTAGACAAATGGCCATATTTCATCAAACATTTAGAAGATTTTCAATCAATCCCAACAATTTTTAAGGATGAAGTTTTTATACAAGCTTTCGAAAAAGCAGAGCTTGCAAAGTTTAACCAAACGGAATTAGATAGTTATGAAAACAGTTTGAAAAGTTACCGCGATTTAAAAGGTGTTATTGACACGGCTTTTGACGAAGGCAAGTTAGAAGTTGCGAAAAAGATGAAACTGAGGGGGCTTTCGCCAAAAGACATAGCTGAATTAACAGGACTTTCAGAGCCTGAAATTGAAAAGTTATAATGCCAAAAAGTGTTCTGACAATACTTGTTTTTGAACTTGGATTTTAAGTTTCTGATCCGATTAAAACTAACACAGCAACTTTTACCCGATAAAAGAAGTATCATAGCTTGCTATTAATTTAAATCTGCAATCCGGTCTTTTGTACTTTTAAGTTTTAAATCAACATCGTCAAACTATGGCTAACAAATTGAATGTTTTATAAAAGTAAAAATGAAGACTCTATTTCCAACTGACATACAACTTCAACACTACAAAGATACGCTACAACTCTTTCAAGTTTTCACTAACGAAGAATGGGCGAAATATTGCAGTTATTTAACTTGTCGTATTTTAAAAAACAAAGAAGTTTTGGTTGAAGTGGGCAAAGTTTGTCAGGATATATTCTTTTTGGATGAAGGTGCAATACGTTACTTTAGATTTAAAGACGGAGCTGTTTTAACAAATTATTTTAGTTTTAAAGGCGAGCTGATTGCAGCGTACAGAAGTTTTGTTACAGGCCAAAAATGTACTATAGGACTGGAATCTATTGGAAATACTAAAGTATTGGTTTTAAGCAAAAAGGACTTTGACCTGCTGTGTGCAGATGAGGCATTTGCATTTAAAATGGAGCAAATGCGCAGGCGGGTTGCCGAATATCTTGCTTTGTGTTATGAAGAACGCTTGCATAGTTTTTTAAACGAAAGCCCCGAAGAGCGGTATTTGGAACTGATGCACGATAATGCCGAAGTTTTTTTGAAAATCCCGCAGCATTACATAGCCAATTATCTGGGTATCACTTCTGTTTCACTTTCCCGCATCCGAAACCGCTATTGAGGTAAAAGTCGCTGATTTGCTATCTTATGTTATCGTTTTGAGCCTTTTGTTTGTACCAATTTTGTACAAACAAAAAGTAAAAAATGAATACTAAAAATTTTCTTCAAACAGGCTTTAACAATACCGAAGTTGTATTGCCTGGTATTGTTGATCCAAGCGGTTTATTAATTCGAAACCGCATTTTAGAAAAACCGGCTTTGGGTCAGGCCATTGTAAAAGTAGAAGCAAGTGGTATATCGTTTGCCGAGCAATCGATGATGTTAGACCGATATCCCGGGCAGCCAAAATTTCCATTTGTTCCCGGCTACGACCTTGTAGGCACTGTGGTAAGTGTTGGTTCTGATAAAGATTCACCGCTTATTGGTACACGTGTTGCCGCGCTTACAAAATCAGGCGGTTGGTCAAGTTATGCTTTACTTGCTGTTGAAGATCTCCTGCCCGTTCCTGACGATATTGACCCTGCCGAAGCAGAAACGCTTGTAGTAAATGGGATAACAGCCTGGCAAATGCTGCACCGTACAGCGAAGGTTAAAAGCGGGCAAACGATTTTAGTGCATGGCGCAAATGGAGGTGTAGGCACAATATTGGTACAATTGGCACAAAATGCAGGTGTTAAAGTTATCGGTACATCTTCACCAAAACACCATGAAGCCTTGCAAAAACAAGGTGTTGAACCGATTGACTACAATGACAAAAACCTGGCAGAAAGTGTAAGTAAGATTGCACCTGATGGCGTAGATGCCGTTTTTGATAATGTTGGCGGAGAAAGTGTTTCGAGGTCTTTTGGTCTGCTAAAACCAGGAGGAATATTGGTATGTTATGCAATTGCTTCGGCCATCCGTGGTAAAAAACCGATGCTTATGCTGTTTGTTGCCCTACTTGTAAAAATAGTTTGGTTAAATATAATGCTTAACAAACGCAAAGCTGCCTTTTACAACATATGGTCGGGAAAAGGAAGCAAGAAATTCCGTTCACAGATGAACGAAGATTTTGCCCAAGTATTAAAACTTTTGCAAAAAGGTATTCTAAAAGCAAAAATTGCTGCAAAATTTCCCTTAACGAAAGTTGTTGAAGCTATGGAGTTAGCGCAATCCAAAACGGCTTACGGGAAAGTTATATTAATTCCATAACGATTTTAAAAAAAAGTTCTTTTGGTAATCCAGGTTTAAAATACAGGATTTAAAACTTTAGACAATTTAAAAAACTTTTAATTAAAAATCTTTAACCGTTTTTGAAGTTAGTCAAAAGCAAGTTTTTATCAGTAAAAGTCAATTGTCCACAAGAAAACAGGTATTTGTGGGAGTAATATTTCAGTATTAAAGTCAAAAACAAAAAAATGAGTAAATTAGAAAATAAAGTAGCCGTAGTTACAGGTGGTAGTGCAGGAATTGGCTTAGCAACAGCCAAAGAATTTATTGCACAAGGTGCAAAGGTTGTTATTACAGGCCGCAATCAACAAACGATTGATGACGCCGTGAAAGAATTAGGAAGTAATGCAGTTGGTATTCAGGCCGATGCTGCAAATCTAAACGATACAAATAAACTTGTAGAACAGGTAAAATCTTTGTTCGGCAAGGTAGATGTGTTGTTTGTCAATGCAGGCATTTCTTTGCAAGAACCAGTCGGTCAAATCACAGAAACAGCATTTGATACCATGGTTGACATTAATTTCAAAGGTGCTGTTTTTACAACCGAAAAATTTATTCCAATTCTTAATGATGATGCGTCAATCATTCATATGACTTCTGTTAGTGCTTTTACATTTGTCACAGGAACAGCAATTTATTCGGCAAGCAAAGCCGCTTTAACTGCGTATAGTAAAAGTGTATCAGTTGAGTTGGCAAATAGAAAAATCAGAGTGAATATTGTTGCTCCTTCTTTGACGGAAACAGATGCAATCTACAAAGGACAATTCGCAAGCGAAGAAATCCATACATTTATGAAAAGTAAAATGCCGTTTAAGCGTTATGGTAAACCCGAAGAAGTTGCCAGATTGGTTACATTTCTTGCTTCTGATGAGGCTTCGTATATATCAGGTGGTGAAATTACGATTGACGGAGGAGCCTCTATAAATGCATTTCGCTTATAAATTTTTTCAAAAAACGGAACCAATATTACTGATAGAAATTAAAAGATAACAAATAGACAACAGGCAGTTATGCTTATCGCCATTCGATAGTCCGGATTTACAATCCGGTTTTTTGAACTTTGGATTTCTAATCCAACTTATAAAGATTCAAACGCTATTTTAATTGACACCAATTTTTAGGCGATAAAAGAAGCATTCCAAATCTCAAGCCTTTCCGCATTTTGGCTACACCATTCTTCAATTAGGCTACACTTAAAAACTATGGATGGCCAACCTTTGTACTTCAATTTAAAAACAAAAAAATGAAGACGATTTTCATCACGGGGGCCTCAACAGGCATAGGAAAAGCAACAGCAAAACTTTTTGCCGCAAATGGCTGGAAAGTTATCGCAACGATGCGGAAACCCGAAAACGAAACAGAACTAAACCATATCGGCAATATTACTTTGTTGCCGTTGGATGTTACAAACTTGGATCAAATAAAGGAAACCGCACAACAAGCAATTGCGTTGGGGCCTGTTGATGTGGTGTTCAACAATGCGGGTTATGGATTGGCCGGGCCGATGGAAGGAATGTCCGACGAACAGATTACAAGACAACTCGAAACCAATCTGTTGGGCGCAATACGGGTTACGCAAGCTTTCATAGCACATTTCAGAGAAAAACAAAGCGGACTTTTTATTACGACAACATCCATCGGCGGATTGGTTACTTTTCCTTTCTTTTCGATTTATCATGCAAGTAAATGGGCTTTGGAAGGTTGGAGTGAAAGTATGTCCTTCGAATTAAGCAAATTTGGAATTGGGATTAAAACAGTTTCACCAGGAAGCACCGAAACTGATTTTATCAGCCGTTCACTTGATTTGGCCAAACATCCTGCTTATAATGAGATATTGGATAAAACATTTTCGGTTTTTGCCAACAACTCAAAAATGTCAACCTTATCATCTTCGGAACATATCGCCTCAATTGTTTATGAAGCTGCCACAGATGGCAAAGACCAGATAAGATATGTGGCTGGCGATGACGCAAAATACTTGTACAACGAACGTTTGAAATTGGGCAATGAGCAATTTAGAAAAAACATCGACCATATGTTTTTTGACAAGTAAAAGCTATTAAATAGTTAAATTTGGCAGGTAAAATCTAACATTAGATTTACCTGCCTTAAAACTTTAAACATGAAGACTGAAAAAAAAGAAGCACCGGTTGTTTTCAATTCAATTTCAGAAATGCATTCTTTTTTGGGTTTGCCAAAACCTTTTCATCCTTTGGTCAGTCTGGTTGATTTTGGTGCAATTGAAACAGCCCTGAGAAAACTCCCGCCCGCTTATATATTCAACTTTTACAAAATTTCTTACACTCGAAAGTTTCAGGGGAAAATGAAATACGGCCAAAATTATTATGATTTTGACGAAGGCGGTATGATCTTTATTTCACCCAATCAGTTGCTTGCATGTTTGGAGGCCAATTCCAATTTTAAAGGATATAGTTTACTCATCCACCCTGATTTTATCAGAAATTATCCATTAGGTAAAAAAATTCAAGACTTTGGGTTTTTTTTATATTCAGCCAATGAGGCATTGCACCTTTCGGAAACTGAATTGCAAACTATCATTTCTATTTTTGAAAATATTGAAAAGGAACTCACCACAACAATTGATGATATGAGTCAGAATGTAATGATTTCTTACATCGAAGTATTGTTGAATTATAGCAACCGCTTTTATAAGCGACAGTTCATTACCCGAAAAGCGACAAGTAATGATTTATTAGAACATATGGAAGTTCTTTTAACCAACTACTTCAACCGCGAGGCAGCATTGATGAAAGGTTTGCCAACCGTTCAAAACCTTGCAGAACAATTGAATGTTTCGCCAAGTTATTTAAGCGATATGCTTCGGTCTTTAACCGGTCAGAATGCACAACAACACATCCATAACAAGCTGATTGAAAAGGCAAAAGAAATATTATCCAACAGTAATTTAACGGTTGCAGAAGTAGCTTATCAATTAGGCTTCGAACATCCGCAATCTTTTAATAAAATATTTAAGAGCAAGACAAGCTTATCACCATTGGAGTTTAGGGCTTCGTTTAATTGACAAAAAAATAGACACACGAAAAAATTTGTTATTCCGGGTTTGCAATTCAGCCTTTTAAGCTTCAGATTTCTAATCCTCCTAAAACAAGAAAAAACTCATATTTTACCTCATAAAAGAAGTATGATAAATTGTATCCGAACCGATTCCACCAATCCAAACTTTCAAAACTTGGTAAAAGAATTGAACAAAGATTTAAGTATTCGTGATGGCGAAGAACATTCCTTTTATGCACAATTCAAAGGTCTAATTTTTCCTATACAAACCTGTTAGGTTATGCTGACAGGTTTATTTTTAGCTCTTGTTGCATTGTTTAATTAAATTGACTAACTCAACATTAATATTGCCTGATTGCACTACCGGTTAGAAAATATTTTGTGATACTTCTTTTATCAGGATAAAATCTTAATCCGTAAAAAAAGCCCTTAGCAAATACTAAGAGCTTTTTGTTGAAATACTTCAATTTAAGCTACTTTGTTACCCAAATAATGATTACTGCGAGAACTAGAAGTGTTAATATGACCAAACTGATACCTATAACTTTTGAGCCTGATTTTTTTTCCTGTTCTGCCATATAATAATTTGTTTAAAAGAACTTTAACAATAAAAATTATTACAGGTAAGATTCCAATACGTTATTGCGTGAAGTATGTCTTAAACGTTGTAAAGCTTTATCTTTCAACTGACGGACACGCTCTCTGGTGATCATAAAACGTTCGCCAATTTCTTCTAAAGATTGTGGCGTTCCTGATCCTAAACCAAAAAACAGGATAATTACTTCACGGTCGCGTTCTGGCAAGGAAGATAATGAACGCATTACTTCCATAGAAAGCGATTCCTGGATCATGCTGTTGTCAGTAGCCGGATCGCCATGTTGTAAAACATCCAGCAAAGTATTTTCTTCACCTTGAATAAAAGGCGCATCCATCGAAACGTGGCGGCCGGAATTGTTCAAAGAATCAGCGATCCGGTCTTCAGTCGTTTCCAAGTCGATTGCTAATTCTGCCGGTGTTGGCTCGCGTTCAAACTCTTGCTCTAAACGGGAATATGCTTTACGGATTTTGCTTAAAGAACCAACTTGGTTTAAAGGCAAACGCACAATACGGGACTGCTCGGCAACAGCGGACAAGATAGACTGGCGAATCCACCAAACTGCATAAGAAATAAATTTAAAGCCTTTAGTTTCATCAAAACGTTTAGCTGCTTTTATCAGGCCCAGGTTTCCTTCATTGATCAAATCGCCTAAAGTAAGGCCTTGGTTTTGATATTGCTTGGCCACAGAAACCACAAAACGTAAGTTTGCTTTGGTCAAACGTTCCAAAGCTGCTTGGTCTCCTTCTCTTATTTTTTGGGTGAGGATAACTTCTTCCTGTGCTGTAATGAGATCTACTTTACCGATCTCTGTAAGGTATTTATCCAGCGATTGTGATTCGCGGTTGGTAATGGATTGTGATATTTTGAGTTGTCTCATAATTTGTATAAAGCTTAAACTAACAGAAAGTTAGCTTTGAAAAAATAAAGCGGCAGGATGAAAACTTTTAAATAAAGCTTCAAAGATACCATTAATTGTTTAACGAAACGCACTATATAATGTTTTTAACACTACAGTGATTTACTTTATTTAAGTGAAATCTGTATTATATTTAGTACAGAATTGAAACGATAATTCAACTGGTATTATTTTATAATTTACATGCAGATCAGTCAGGCTTTCGTCATCATAAAAGAAAATAAACTAATGCTTCTTTTACCGGGCATAAACTATAAAAATTGTGACTATGTCCTATTAGATAAGTTTTAAAACAAAATCAAAAAACTACTGGTCAAATTTTTCCAGCAGTTTCTGCAGCGTTTCAAAATCCTTTGGGTAAGGTGCCTGTACTGTAATTTCTTCTTCGGGATTTATTTTGAACGTAACTTCATAAGCATGCAAAGCAAAGCGTTTCATGATAGGGAGTTCTTCCTGATCTTTTCCCAAACGGTATTTTTTCTTCAGTTCCGAAAGCAGCACAGGTTTGCCCTTGTACATTTCATCTCCCGCAATGGAAGCACGCTGTGTGGCCAAATGAATGCGGATCTGGTGCATCCTGCCGGTTACAGGCCTGCATTCCACCAAAGTATAATGTTTGAAATAACGAAGGGAGTTAAACCAGGTTTCGGCCCGTTTGCCCTCTTGCCGGCTAATTGTTACATTACCTTTGCCCACGTTTAAAATAGGGAGATCGATAAACAGGTTTTCAAAAACGTGTGTACCATCAATGATGGCATGATATACTTTTTTTACCTTCCTTTTTTCAAATTGAATGGAAACGGAACGGTAAGCTTCAGGGTTTTTGGCAATGATCAAAGCACCAGAGGTTTCTTTGTCCAGCCTGTGGCAGATTTGAGCATCCAGCCAATAATGTTTCGCTAAACGGAGCAGGTTGATTTCGCCGCCTTCCCGTTCATCTAAAGAACTTAAAAAAGGAGGTTTGTTAACTACGATTAGGTCAGGATTTTCAAATAAGATCAGGTCTTGGAATTTTGGGAATTTCATCTGCCGCAAATATCGCAGATTTGGGGAATTTTACAGCAACTCAAATTTGTAGCCGACACCTTTTACAGTCGAAACATAATTTTCGCCCAATTTTTCACGGAGTTTGCGGATGTGTACATCGATGGTCCGGTTGGTTACCACTACAGAATCTTCCCAAATATTTTTCAGTATAGCTTCACGGGTATAAACTTTACCAGGTTTGGAGGCCAGCAAATACAGCAGTTCAAATTCCTTCTTGGCCAAGACAACTTTTTCCCCTCCCTGAAAAACCATAAACGCTTCCCGGTCGATCACCAGGTCTCCGATTTCCAATTTATTATCAGTACTATCCTCCGAAGGTTGGTTCCGGCGTAAAATCGCATTGATCCGGCTGACCAAAGCCCGGGGTTTAATTGGTTTGGCAATATAATCATCGGCACCAACATTAAAACCGGCAATCTCTGAATACTCTTCACTTCTGGCCGTTAAAAACACCATAAAAGTATTTTTAAACTCCGGCATTGTACGCATGATCCGGCAAGCTTCTATGCCATCCATTTTCGGCATCATCACATCCAGGATAATCAGGTCAGGCAAAACTCTTTTCGCTTCTGCAACAGCTTCTTGTCCGTTGTGAGCTACGAAAACCTGATAACCTTCTTTGTTCAGGTTGTACTCAATCAGTTCCAAAATATCAGGTTCATCATCAACAATCAGGATTTTTTGTTTGGAATTACTCATTGTCTTAATTTTCTGTAAATGTAGAAGCTAAAAAAGAATGCAAATATTAAATTTAGATTAAGTAATTGTAAATGTAAGATGATTTAACCTATTTGGCAGCAGCAAAAGTTTTTGCAAAAAAAACTGTCAAATCATTACCGGTAATATTTTTGGCGATGATCTTTCCGGTAGGATCTAACACAAAGTTGGATGGAATGGCCTGTACCTGATACCGCTGCACAGTCGGACTGTTAAAGTTCTGCAGTTCGCTGCCATGCGCCCAGGTCAAATGGTCATCACTAATTGCTTTTTGCCAGGCGTCTTTTTTTTCATCCAAAGAAATACCCACAATATTTAACCCTTTTGAATAATATTGCTGGTACAGTTTTACCACATTCGGATTTTCCTTGCGGCAGGGCACACACCAGGAAGCCCAGAAATCCAGCATTACATATTTGCCTTTGTAATCGGCTAATTTAACGGGTTTTCCATCGGTTCCGGGAATAGAAAAATCTGGTGCCTGATGACCGACCGAAACCGGCTTTACAAGTTCCATGTGTTTTACAAACTGGTTTACAGCCTGGTTTCCCTGAAATTTTCCTTTCAACAGGTCAGCATAAGCCACCAATTCTTTTTCGTATTTCATCTGGTCCAAAGCCATGGCTGCATAAAAACCGGCCAGGGAATTTTTATTGTCATCCATGAATTTTAATATTTCTGTAGATAAAGCAGCCATGTTTTGCTCAAACTGCGGCAGGAATTTTTTGAACACAGAATCAGGGTTGGCACCTTTTACAGCAGCAGCTTCCTGGTATTCATTGGCCAGCTTGGTATTTTTAGCCGTGTAAATATTGCTGATGCGGTTATACTCCCTGATCTTTTCAGAATCTTCCGAGCCGGTAGTCGTGTAGTTATGGTTTGGGTCTGAAAGATCAGTTTTAAAGCTGATGTCGTTTCCGTTTTCAGCAATCAGGTCAAACTCCTGTTCCCCGTTTTTAATTTTATATAAGTTGGCAAATGGTGCAGCTTTTTTAAATACAAATTCATTCTGTTCGCTCAACTGGGTCGAATCAACCACACGGACATTGGTAGAATCAGCCTCCAGCAAATACACTTTTTGCTGCGCCGGATGTTCTATTTTACCTTCAATTCTGAACGCATTCTTATCTTGGTTTTTGCACGAACCTAAAATGGCAACAACCAAGATTGCAGGGGCGAATAATTTCTTCATTTTATTTTTCTAATTTTTCAGCCAAAACACGGTTAGCCATTTTTGGGTCGATTTTTCCTTTAGAAAGCTTCATCAGCTCACCCATAAACAAACCTAAAATGCCTTTTTTGCCTTTTTTGTATTCAGATACTTTTTGCGGGTGCAATTGCAAAACCTGCTCAATAATCAAATCTAATTTTTCTATATTTTGATCAATAAACAAGTTTAAAGTAGTTGCAGTTTCGGCCGCTGATTTGTCGGGGTGACGGACGAGTTCCGGAAAAAGCTGTTGTGCCGCAGCAGTATGACTGATTTTGCCGGCATCGATCAAAGCAATCATTTCGGCAATGGTTTTTGGCTTTACCGAAAAATCACCGATAAAAACAGTATGTGTGTTCAAGTATGATTTGATGCTGCCCATCAGCCAATGTGATGCCGCTTTGTAATTGGTAGTTTCTTTGATTAATCCTTCAAAATAAGAAACTAAATCGTGGTCAGCCGTTATAACGTTCGCTTCATACTCGCTCAAACCTAACGTTGTGGTATATTTTTCATACAATTCCTCCGGCAAGGCAGGCAGGTTTTTCCGTATTTCTTCAATATAAGCTTCACTTAAAACCAGCGGCGGCAAATCCGGTTCAGGGAAATAGCGGTAATCGTTTGCCATTTCCTTGCTGCGCAAAACAGATGTTACACCGGCATCTGCATCAAAATTCAACGTGTTTTGCTCGATCTTTTCCCCCCGCTCCAACAGATCAATCTGCCTTGATGCTTCAAACTCAATGGCTTTTTGTACATTTTTGATCGAGTTGAGGTTTTTCACTTCACAACGTGTCCCATATTCCGTTGTACCTTTTTTACGGACCGAAATATTAGCGTCGCAACGCAAACTTCCTTCTTCCATGTTGCCATCGCAAATACCAAGAAAACGCACCAAACGCCGGATTTCGGAAAGGTAAGCATGTACTTCTTCCCCGCTGCGCAAATCCGGTTCGGATACAATCTCCAGCAAAGGCACACCAGCGCGGTTCAGGTCGATCAACGTATTTTCATCATTTTGATCATGGATGCTTTTACCGGCATCTTCTTCCATGTGGATCCTGTTGAGGCGAATATCTTTTTGGCCTGATGCTGTTTTTATGCGGACAAAACCAGCATGACAAATGGCAGCCGCATCTTGTGTGATCTGGTAGCCTTTCGGCAGATCGGCATAAAAATAATTTTTACGGTCGAAATAATTATACTGCCTGATCTGGCATTGCGTAGCCAAACCTAATTTAACCGCAAACTCAATATGTTTTTTGTTGATGAAAGGGAGCGTGCCCGGATGGCCAAGCGAAACCGGACTAACGTGGCGGTTCGGTTTTGCACCAAAAGCCGCCGAATCCGAACAGAAAGCTTTACTCTCTGTTGCCAGTTGTGCATGTACTTCTAAACCGATAACTACTTCATATCCTGCGTGTACCCGGGCTGCTTCTATCGTCATTAAGGATATTGTACTTTTTGGTTAAAGGGCGTAAAACTATTAAATATAGTTAAATAACGCAGCATTTAACAAAGCCGAAAATGATTTTTATGGCATAAAAGAAGCATATCGTATTTCTGCATGCTTCTTTTATCATTGTTTTTTATACTTGTGTCCTGATAAAATCCCCGGCTTTTTCGATAGCAGTTTTTAACCCGGCTGCATTTTTACCGCCTGCCGTTGCGTAAAAAGGCTGTCCGCCGCCGCCGCCCTGTATTTCTTTGGACAGTTCTTTGATGATGGTCCGGGCATCTAAACCTTTTTCTTTGATCAGATTTTCGGAAATCATCACTGTTAAGTTTGGTTTTCCGTCGATGGTCGCACCTAAAACCAAAACCAAGTTGGCAACAATATCTTTGGTTTGATAAGCCAGATTTTTAACGGCTTCTGCGCTTGGCAGATCAACTTCTTCGGTTATCAGATTTATGCCGTTAAAAGAAGCATGCTTTGCAGCCAGTTCTTTTTTCATGATTGAAATCCGGTCCGAAACCGCCTTTTCTGCTTCTTTTTTAAGCGAAGCATTTTCTTCCAGCAGTTGCTCCAGGCTTTTGGTTAAGTCTTTCGGGTTTTTCAGCAGTTCTTTTAACAATTTGATTTCTTCGTTTTGCTGATGGATACATTCTTCTGATTTGATTCCGGTAATCGCTTCAATCCGCCTTACTCCGGCAGCCACGGCACTTTCAGAAACGATCCAGAAAAAACCGATTTGTCCGGTTGCTTTCACGTGCGTTCCGCCGCAAAGCTCGATGGAAAAACGTTCGTCCATCGTTACCACGCGAACCACATCGCCATATTTCTCGCCAAACAAAGCCATTGCACCCGTTTGTGAAGCTTCTGCGAAAGACATACTTTGAATGGTTACGCCTACGTTTTCCCTGATCTTCCGGTTTACGACTGCTTCTATCCTACTGATTTCTTCATCACTTACCTTGGCAAAATGCGAAAAGTCGAAACGCAAAGCATCAGGACTAACCAGCGAACCTTTTTGATTGACGTGCGTGCCTAAAACTTCTTTCAGCGCTGCATGAAGCAAGTGCGTAGCCGAGTGGTTATTTTCGATATTGGTCCTTCTTTCCGGATCAACATAAGCGGTAACAATATCGCTTGGGTCGTCCGGCATCTTGTCCACAAAATGAACAATTAATCCATTTTCCTTTTTAGCATCCGTAACCGGGATGATCTCACCATCCGGAAAAATCAAATCACCGGTATCGCCAACCTGTCCACCGCTTTCTGCATAAAAAGGTGTTTTATCCAGCACGATTTGAAACTGTTCTTTTCCTTTGGCTTTAACTTTCCTGTATTTTATGATGTGTGCAATTGTTTCTGTTTCGGTGTAACCGGTAAATTCTACGGTATCATCTTCTTTTAAGCTGATCCAATCGCCGGTGTCGATGGCTGTTGCTGCGCGGGAACGGTTTTTTTGTTCTTGGAGAAGTTCTTCAAAACGTTTAATGTCAACCATCAAGCCTTCTTCCCTCGCCATTAACTCAGTCAAATCTATTGGAAAACCATCGGAATCTTGTAATTCAAAAGCGAAATTGCCGCTAATTTTTTTTATAAAATCTAATACTTTGCTATCAACAGCTTCAATTGTCGTTTCTGTCTTTAATAAATTTTGTAAAGAAAATAATTCCCAATCACTAAAACTTTTGAACGACCTATCAAATCGATCTACAATAAAAGTTGCATACCGCTCAGTATCAGTATTAGCATTTATTGGAAGATCTTGTTTAACTTTTTCTAGGTAATTTGGTATATGATTAATATCTATAATCCTACTTTTAAATTTTCTAATTCCATTTCCCAACGTCCTCAAAAACGAAACTTCTTCCTCCAAAATAACCTTCTGTACAAAGTCTTTCTGCTCATACAAATTTGGAAACACATCTTTAAATTGTTGTGCTAAAAGAGGCACCAAAGTATTTAAAAAAGGTTCTTTAAAGTTGAGGTATTGATAAGCGTAACGTACAGCTCGCCTTAAAATCCTTCGGATAACATAACCAGCTTTGTTATTTGATGGAAGCTGACCATCAGCAATAGCGAATGCGATAGCGCGAATGTGATCTGCCATAACACGCATGGCAACAGCATTGTTCCAGGTTTCAGAAGCCTCACCCCGGCCCTCTCCAGGGGAGAGGGAGTTAGCTGCACTACCGACACCAGCCTGATTATCCGCCTGATATTCAGAACCCTCTCCTTTGGAGAGGGCAGGGTGAGGCTCGTAAACCTTCCCACTTTTTTCCGCAATAAACTGAATCAACGGCTGGAAAACATCGGTATCATAATTAGAACTTTTACCTTGTAAAACACGCACCAAACGCTCGAAACCCATTCCGGTATCCACATGTTTATTGTGCAGCGGTTGCAGCGAACCGTCTTTTAAACGGTTAAACTGCATAAACACATTATTCCAAATCTCAATTACCTGCGGATCATCAGCATTTACCAAAGTTGCTCCGCTCCTCGCTCCTCTTTCTTCTTCACTCCTGTTATCATAATGGATTTCAGAACATGGCCCGCAGGGGCCGGTTTCGCCCATTTCCCAAAAGTTGTCTTTTTTATTTCCGGGGAGGATGTGGCTTTCAGGCAGGTATTGTTTCCACAGATCGTAGGCTTCCTGGTCTTTTTCCAAGCCTTCTTTTTCGTCGCCCTCGAAGTAGGTTACGTACAGTCGGCCTTTATCAATTTTATAAACTTCGGTCAGTAATTCCCAACTCCAGTTGATCGCTTCTTTTTTAAAATAATCGCCAAAACTCCAGTTGCCCAACATCTCGAACATGGTGTGATGATAGGTATCAATGCCTACTTCCTCCAGATCATTGTGCTTGCCGGAAACGCGCAAACAACGTTGTGTATCGGCAACTCTCGGAAATTTGGCTGTTTCTTCACCCAAAAAAATACCTTTAAACTGGTTCATGCCGGCGTTGGTAAACATCAGCGTTGGGTCGTTTTTAATGACGATTTGTGCGGATGGAACGATATGATGTCCTTTCGATGCAAAAAAATCTAAAAATTGCTGGCGTATTTCTGAGGCAGTCATGTATGGTGTAAATTTGGCTGCAAAGATAGTTTTTTGAGGAAAAGGCGGAAAGGAAAAAGGGTGGAAAGGCGAAGCGCGCAAGGGAAAGGCAGGGAATTAAAACCCGGAATTTGCCTTGCAGCAGTTTACCTTTCCACTTGATCATACCTTGCGGGGAGGCAGGTCAAAAGCGATGGCACTGTGCTCAAAATGTCCTTTGTGGGAACCGTCGCAAAAGGGCTTGGTGGCCGATAAGCCGCAGCGGCAAACGGAAACGATAGTCCGGCCTTGCAAACCGTAATTGTTGCCCTGCATATCCACAATCTCGAAATCGCCTTCTATTTTTACAGAACCGTTGTTGTTGATGGTTAATTTTGTTGCTGCCATGTTTTAGTTTTTAAGGTGGCAAAAATAGGGATTAACGCGGATGCCGGAAGGAAATGCGTTAATATGGAACGTTTCTTAACTAACATACCTGATGCTGTTTTTAGCAGGTTAAAATCTTAACCAATAAACAACATTAAACTGACACACTTTACTTGCACTAAAACCTAATTAAGGTTAGTTTTGGTTTTTAACCTAATTCCAGGGCTTACGCTCCATGAACCACGAACAAACCAACAGCAGCACCTATCTGAACAATATCCCCCAGCCCACCTATCAGGCGGCACGCTTGGTGTCTGCTGCGGTCGAATATCATTTTAAACAGCATTTTACAGCGGCCCGACAAAATAATATCCTGGAATTGGCCCCCGAACCTGCTGCGGATGTGATTGAAGCCATTATTGATGTGGCATTTTGGGCCAGCCTGGGGCGGGAAGAAGGACATTCCCCAAAAATATCACTGGCCTTTTTACCACCGGAACTGGCTGGCATACCAATGGTTTTCAAACACCGTTTACCGTTTCAAACCAATACCCTGACCAAGCTTGCCCCTGCGGTAGAGCGGCCGGGTATTCATTTGGGCGTTTGGCTGGAAGAAGGGGAACTTTTTTTGTGGGGGACCACACGCGAAATCCCGGGACTATGCTTTGTGCTGGAAGTGGTAGAACCCGGCCTGCTGGTGGTAAAACACCGTCGGATAGACGGTTTGGGAAAGTTTGTAAATGTGGCCACGCTAAAAGGGGACCAGATAAAAGTGGTGGATGAACAAAACCTGAATGCGCCCGACCGGCCGCCTATCATCAATTCCCTGCTGGGTTTTACTTCTGCTTATAATGAGAGCAACTCAGTTAATCTATTGGTGCAACTGGCTGCTTCTATGCGTGCCCACGGCCGCGGCGGTGCCCTGCTGGTGGTTCCGGCGGACACGGAGGAATGGCAGGATTCTATCATCCACCCCATCACCTATCCCGTTTTGTCGGCTTTTTCCGGATTGCCGGATTTAACACAGGAAAACGACCAGGAAAAAAACATGTTGTTGTGGCAGAGTATGCTTCGACAGGCGGTGGACAGTGTGGGCGGGCTGACAGCCGTTGATGGTGCAACGATCATTAATGACCGCCATGAACTGCTTGCTTTTGGTGCCAAGATCGGCCGCTCCTGGAAGAGTAAACGGGTGGACCAGATCGTGATCACCGAACCGATCATCGGAAGCGACGCCAGCATTATCCACCCGGCAACACTTGGCGGCACCCGGCATCTTTCTGCTGCACAGTTTGTGTTTGATCAGCGTGATGCCGTTGCTTTGGTGGCTTCCCAGGATGGTCGGTTTACCATCTTTGCCTGGTCGCCGCAGGAAGAGATGGTACATGCCCACCAAATTGATATTTTGCTGTTGTAGTGATTATCTCTGATTTATTTCAAAATATATAATTTATGATCGCAACTTTTGAATGAAATACCGAAACAAGTTTGGTATGGTAGGATACAAACATGCACTAATCTTGGATCAAATTGAATAAACCCAATTTAAGGTTTGTTCAGGTTCTAATCAAAAAAAGTAAAAACTTACTTCTTTTATCACCTAAAAAAATTGCGACAGAAATTTATCCTACCGCACGTTTTCAATTTAAAACAGTTATTTATAATTCGGATATTTTTGGTTTTGACCCAACAATTGTTTCTATCTTTTCCATAACTTCTGTTGTAAGCAATGGCACAACTTCCAGTGCAGTTAAATTTTCTTTTAACTGTTCAACTTTAGATGCGCCCAAGATAACAGTACTTACATTTGGATTTTTAAGGCACCAGGCTAAACTCATTTTTGCCATGGATGTGTTTAGTTCATCGGCAATAGTTTTCAGTTCTTTTACTTTGTTGATGCGGTCTTCGGCCAAAGTTGCATCTTTTAACCAGCTTAAACTTGCAACACCTAAACGTGTATCTTTTGGGTCGGCATCGTTGTACTTTCCGGATAAAAGTCCGGAGGAAAGCGGCGACCAGATCGTGGTGCCCAAACCATAATCGCGGAAAAGCAACAGGTATTCATCTTCCAGCTTCTTTCGTTCAAACAAGTTGTATTGCGGCTGCTCCATCGTCGGGCCGATCAAATGGTTTTCTTTTGCTACGCTGATGGCTTCCATAATTTCAACGCCGCTCCATTCCGAAGTCCCCCAATACAAAATCTTGCCTTGCTGCAATAAAGTGTTCATCGCCCAAACCGTTTCTTCGACTGGCGTGTTTTTGTCAGGTCGATGGCAGAAGTATAAATCTAAATAATCCACCTGTAACCGCTTGAGGGCCGCATGACAAGCTTCAATTACGTGTTTGCGCGACAAGCCAGTCCGGTTCGGCCCCTTTTTCTCCGCCCCAAAAAATACTTTGCTCGAAACGATGTACGAATCGCGGTCCCAATTTTTGCTTTTCAGGATGTTTCCCATCACCGTTTCAGATTTTCCGCCAGCATAACCTTCGGCATTGTCAAAAAAGTTGACACCTTGTTCGTAGGCCAAACTCATCAGCTCGTCTGCTGTTTCATCTTTTATCTGGTTGCCGAAAGTAAGCCAGCTTCCCAAAGAAAACGCACTTAATTGCAAACCTGACTTTCCTAATCTTCTGTATTCCATTGTTGCTGTTTTTATAGGGATAAAAGAAGCATTGGGTTTTTTTGTTTTTGGGGAGGAGATCAAAAGAACCGGACAAAATTGAAATCGTTGCTGTTTTTACAAGATGCGTTGACGCTATGTTTTCTCAGAAAATAGTTTTGTAAAGAAAATTTAACCTAAACTATTTCTTCTGATATAAGTTTAAATAATTTTCTAAATAACTATTTGGCTTTTAATAATATATCCGGAAAATATTGCGTTAATTAGCGTAAAGCCTAATAGTCCGAAAATTACGTAAGTAGCTATTTTATGAATAATATTGCAGCTATAAACCTAAGCCTTATATTGCAAGGATAACATGATCAAACACCTACCTAAATTTTTACTGGCTCTGCTGATGCTTTGTTTATCGACCCTAAATTCGGTTGATGCACAAAGCGTGTCTAACGAAGGTTTGGAGTTTTGGTCGGTTTTTCCTACGCATGTGCCAAATGCTTTAAACAACCAGCCGCAACTGGCAAACATCAGTATCTTTATTACCGGCAGGAATGCTTCTACCGGAACGGTTTCTGTAAATGGCTTTTCTCAAAAATTTACTGTTGTAGCCAATACCGTAACTGAAGTTCGGGTTCCCCGTGCCAACGCTTATATTAATGATACTGAAAGTGGCAGAGTGCTTGCCAACCGGGCTATTCATATTGTTGTAGATGCCGGTCAGCCTGCCGTAGTAGTCTATGCACATATATTTGCCGGCCAGCGTTCTGCGGCGTCCCTTATTTTACCTATTAAAGCATTAGGCCAGCAGTATTATAGTATGAACTATGCTCAGGACTCATTCTTTGGAGGTCAAAATTTTATTACGGTTGTAGCAAGTGAAGCTAAGACCAAAGTGTTTATCAGAAGAGGAACAACTGATTTAGTTGCTGGTGGCGTTACACTTAATAATATCGGTGATGTATATGAATATCTTTCTTCCTCTGATTTAACTGGGGTTTCTGTAAGTGTTGACACAACCACATCAGGTTGCAAACGTTTTGCCATGTTTTCAGGAAGTAGCGCTGTCGCAATTGGTGACCCAAGTTGTACACCCAGATCGGCTGACCCTTTGTACCAGCAAAATTATCCGATAGAAAGCTGGGGCAGGACTTATGGTTTTATTCCTTTCAGCATGAAGGCGCCCAACAGTAACCTGGCTAATGAAAGAACATTGGGTGATTATGCGCGTGTTATTGCTTCATCGGACAACACGAACGTTCAAATTAATGGGACAACAGTTGCCACACTTAACAAAGGCCAATTTTATTCTTCTCCAAGCCCCTTTAATCAGGCGGTTAGTATTTCTGCGGATAAACCCATCAGCGTTGCACAATATGCTTTAACAGCAGCTTGTTCGGACAGAAGTGGTGGTGCGAGTCCTGGCGATCCGGATATGGTGATCCTGAACCCGATCGAATATAGCATCAAAAACATTACAGTGTATTCTTCCACCCGGGAAAATATTTCAGAGCAATACTTAAATGTGCTGATAAAAACAGCATCGGCAGCGAGTTTTCGTATCAACGGTGCCGTGCCAACTACTGCTTTTGTACCTTTGCCTTCTTTGTCGGGATACTCCTATCTGCAGCTCAACCTCAATACTTACCGCACCAATAATTTTAACCTCACAGCCGATGATGGGTTTAACGCTGTTGCTTATGGTTTTGGCGAGGTAGAATCCTATTCTTACTCTGCCGGAACTAACCTGGCCACGACGTTGACAGCCAATGCAGTTGACCCTAAATCCAACCTGCAAATTACTTCTGCCTGCGTTTATGACAATTACTTTTTGCAGTTGACTTTAAATGTCCCAACCAAACACATCGTCTGGACGATCAACCCTTCCAACACTGTCGTTACGCAAACTAACCCGGTTGCCAGGGACACTACTATCAACAACCAGCCATATTATATTTACCAAATTCCCAAACCTGCTGTTTTTAACAAAGCCGGTGCTTATACCGTAGATATTGTGGCCGATCTGCCGCCGTCCACAGGAGGTTGTGTGCTCGGCGACCAGCATTTTAACTTTCCGTTTACCGTTTACCCTGCGCCGGTTACCGCTTTTACCATGCCAGCCAGTGTTTGTGCAGGCGATACGGTTAAGTTTGCAGACAACAGTGCCGACAGCGGAAAAGTGATCAAAAGCTGGATCTGGAAATTTGGCGACGGCTCCACTTCTACCCTGCAAAACCCCACCCATACTTATACTGTGCCCGGAACAGATACGGTAAGTTTAACTTCAACTTCTTCAAGCGGCTGCCAAAGCACTGTCCAAAAATATTTAAAAGTCAATAATTTGCCCAATGCTGTTTTTACCTGTACAAATTTTGTTTTTAAAGATTTTGGGGTGATCCTGAAAGATGCCTCTACCATTGCTGCCGGTAAGATTGTGAAATGGATATGGGCATTCGGCGATGGCAAGACCGAAACACATACCGATGCAAAAGTTTTTGAACATGATTATGCAGCAGCCGGGACTTACCAGGTTACGCTCACGGTTGTTTCCGATCAAGGTTGCCAATCGGTCATTACACAATCGGTTGTTGCTAAACCCGGTGCTAAACCTGATTTTAAACTACCGGAAGTTTGTTCTGCTGATCCGTCCTCCCAATTTCTGGATCTGACTGCAGATAGCGTAGGGACAGGAGTCACGTTAACTTATCTATGGAACTTTGGTGATGCAGAAGCCACAGCCCTCAACCCAAACACATCTACAGCCAAAAACCCGGCACACCGTTTTACCAAGGCTCAGGTTTATCAGATCACGCTTGCTGTAACTGCGGCTGACGGCAGTTCTGCAACAATTATAAAACCTTTCCAAGTAAATGGTTCTTTGCCGAAAGCTGCTTTTAATATCATCAATACCAGCAATATTTGCAGCAATACTCCTGTTACTTTTGAAAACCAATCTTCGGTAGATGTTGGCAGCATTACCAGGATTGACTGGTATTTTGATTACCAAAACCAGCCTGCCGTAGTTTTGACAGATGAAAACCCGGCTCCAGGAAAACGTTATGTCCATCAGTACGACATTTTCAGTTCGCCTGCTTCCAAAACTTATACCATCAGGATGATCGCTTATTCCGGTATTACCTGCATGGACATGATCGATAAAACCATCACTATAGATGCCGCTCCAAAAGTAGTGTTCGGTGCTTTAGGAAGTGTTTGCCAGGAAGTTTCCCCTTTCTTGTTCACCCAAGCCAAAGAGGTGAGCGGTACCAGCGGTAAAGGTGTTTATTCCGGCGCAGGTGTTAGTGCTAACGGTCTTTTTTCGCCTGCTGCGGCTGGTATCGGTGTCCACCCCATTAAATATGTATTTACTTCTACCAGTGGCTGCGCAGATTCGATTACGCAAAACATTATTGTAAACCCGTCCCCAACGATTGTTGCCGGAAATAAAGTGCTGGTGCATATAGGTGATCCGGTGCAGCTTTCACCAAAGATCACCGGTAAAATTTTAACTTACCGCTGGACGCCGACTACAGGCTTAAGCAATCCAAACATTGCCAACCCGGTTGCTACGCCGCCGGATGATATTACTTACCGGCTTACCGTAACTTCTACAGACAGTTGTACCGCAACAGACACTATTTCTATCCGTATCCAAAAAATCCCGGTCATTCCAAATACCTTTACCCCAAATAATGATGGCGTAAACGATGTATGGAACATCAAAAATTTAGACCGTTATCCGGATTGCATTATGGACATTTACAATCGGTATGGTATGAGGATGTTCCATTCCTCAGGATATGGCACAGCGTGGGACGGCCGCTTTAACGGGCAGGAAGTACCGGTAGGCACCTATTATTATGTTTTGAACTTGAAAGACGGCACAAAAAATTATGGCGGATATGTTACCATTATTCGTTAATTGTAAATAACTTTACAACCATTTATAAACTTTTTGTTCCATACGGGTTAATGAAACTGAACAATATTTATCTTAATTTTTTACCGGTAAAAGACGCATCATGAAAAACAAATTTATTTTATTTTCTGCCCTGGTCATCCTAAGTGTAACAGCCTGTGACGAAAGACATAAAAACTATGGCATGGAGCGGCAGGATACGGTTAGAGTTGGTGACAGTACCAATAATATTCAAAATAGTGTCCCTCCTAAAGATACTTTAAAACATTAAAGCTGAAAAATCCTTAAATTTTTTATAGAAATAGCAGACGCAAAAAAGCCGGAACAATTCAATTTCCGGCTTTCCTTTTTTTAGATCTGATTTATACCGATGCTTCTTTTACGGTTGTTTTTTAATGGATTGTTCCTGCATCGGGTTTGTACCTGAAGTAGCGCCACGAGGCAAAGCTTGCTGCCTGAAGATCTCAAAACGGGTTGGCGTTAAAGTCCGCGGCCAACTGTTGTTGTCTTCGTCAATATCTGCAGTTTCGCGGTAAGGATCTAATTTGATCGATTTTACTTCCTTTGTTTTCGCAAAAACCTTGGTGATCTTTTGCTCATTTTTCCGCCAAATGTAAGCAGAAATCCGCTCTGTTTCTTTTGTGCCATCAGCATAAGTCCACTCCAAAATCACCGGCATCACCAAACCACCTTTATTACTTAAAGTAAGCTGGTAAAAATAGTTCTTGCTTTCGTAAAAGTTTTTTTCCTCGGGAGATAAAGCATTGTACATCGCCTGATAGCTTTCTTTCGTTAACGGCGTGGCAGCAAAACGGTCAAATTTGCTATAAAAATCTTTTAAAGACGAATCTGCTTCTACTGCAAAACGTGTTCCTGCTTCACGGTTTCTTTGTGCACTGATACTTTGCAGGTTACGGTCAAACTGTGCGCGGTCATATTGCGTGTTTATTTCAGGGTTTTTTGTGTTGAGGGTATAAAGTTTCACACTGTCCAATGAAATATCTACCGGGTCGGTCCCGTAAAACCAGCCGCGCCAAAACCAATCCAGATCAACCGCAGAAGCATCTTCCATCGTCCTGAAAAAATCTGCCGGTGTCGGATGTTTAAAAGCCCAGCGTTGCGCATAAGTTTTGAAAGCATAATCAAACAACTGGCGGCCCATCACCGTTTCGCGCAGGATATTTAAAGCAGTAGATGGTTTTGCATAAGCGTTCGGGCCAAATCGGGCAATATTTTCCGAGTTCGTCATGATCGGTTCCAGCTCGTTTTTTGGCAATTTCATGTAATCCACGATTTTGTAGGCCGAACCGCGCTGAGATGGAAAATTGTTGTCCCAGTCCTGCTCGGCCAAAAACTGGCAGAATGTATTCAAACCTTCGTCCATCCAAGTCCACTGCCGCTCATCCGAGTTCACGATCATCGGAAAAAAGTTATGCCCGACTTCATGGGTGATCACACCGATCATCCCGTTTTTAGTTGCTTCGCTGTAAGTTCCGTCTTTTTCGGTACGGCCATAATTAAAACAGATCATTGGATATTCCATTCCGTTGGATGCTTCTACAGAAATAGCGCTTGGGTACGGATACGGAAAAGTATGATGGGAATAAACTTTGAGCGTATGAGCCACTATTTTGGTAGAATAACGGCGGTAAAGCGGATAAGCTTCCGGCCCGTAATACGACATCGCCATCACTTTTTTGCCGCCTTCAATTTGTGTTGCCATGCCGTCCCAAACAATCCGGCGGGAAGAAACCCAGGCAAAATCACGTACGTTTTCTGCAGCATAAACCCAAGTTTTGCGCGCCAGTACATGGCCTTTCATCGCTTGTTTTACTTCGTTTAGCGTAACTATTTCTACCGGTTCTTTCGCATTCTGTGCCTGGTTCCAGCGTTTTAATTGTGCTGCCGATAAAGTCTGGTTATAATTCTGGCATAGACCAGTGGCACCAACTACATGGTCTGCCGGCACATTAATATTAACTTTAAAGTTACCAAAAGCCAATGCGAACTCGCCGCTGCCGATAAACTGCTTGTTCTGCCATCCTTGGAAATCACTGTAAACAGCCATCCGCGGATACCATTGCGTCATTGTATATAAATAGTTTTTATCTTCGGGGAAATACTCATAACCACCTCTTCCCCCAATCGTCAAACGGTCGGAAATATTATAAAACCATGCTACTTTAAACTTAAATTTTTCGCCGGGCTGCAAGGTTTTTGGCAATTCTAAGCGCATCATTGTTTCGTTAATGGTGAAAGGAACAGCATTTCCGTTTGCATCTTTCACGCTTAAAATATGGTCGCCCAGATCCAGGTTATTGCCCATAATAGATTGCAATTGGCGCAAACTCATTTTGTCCTGCATTTTGCTTTCGCCGGTTGTGCTGCCCTGCGAATCTTTTTTATGCTGGTTTTCGTCCAATTGCAGCCACAAATAAGTCAGCGGATCAGGGGAATTGTTAAAATAAGTAATGGTTTCAATGCCGTCCAAACGTTGTTTATCATCGTTTAAGGTTGCGTTGATTTCATAATCGGCACGTTGCTGCCAGTATTTCGGGCCGGGCGCGCCGGAAGCAGAACGATACATGTTCGGGTCGGAAATCATCGTGCCCAATTGTTCAAACTTGTTGCCGTGATTAGAACCCGGATTGTTCTCGTATTGCGCCCGGACAGCAGCATGGATCAGGAAAATACAGGAAATGGCTAAATAAAATCTCTTCATTTAAAAATAATTTGATGAAAACGGTCTATGCACATCATCAATGCAATGCCAAAGATAGCCGAAGATAGAAAAAAATTCCAATTGGATGACTTGATCCTAAAGATTCTGATCAGCAAAAAAGATAAAAGTAATACAGAAATTACAATTAATACTTGTCCGCATTCCAAACCAACATTAAAAGCAAATAATTGCGGTATAATATTGGTACTTTTTCCTAACAAGCTTTTTAAATAGCTGGAAAAGCCTAAACCATGGATCAGCCCAAAAAATAAAGCCAGTAAGTAAGTTAAGTTGATTGTTTTTTCTGACGTATTTTTTCTGAGGATGTTGTTTAAGGCAGTAAAAACAATCGTTACCGGAATCAAAAATTCGATTACTGAAGTATTGATATGGATAATATTAAAAACACTCAAAGCCAACGTAACCGAATGGCCGATGGTAAAAGCGGTAACCAAAACAAGCACTTTTTTCCATTCCCAGAGTTGGTAAATTCCGCAAAGTACGGTTACAAACAAGATGTGATCGTAACCTTGCCAATCGCAAATATGCTGTAAACCTAATTGAAAGTATAATGAGAAATCAGGCATAAAAGAAGCATTCGTTATTATGGCTAATTATAGCTTTTTTTGAAAGATAAATTTCAAAGACTCAATGATGTTACACTTTTTGTTGATTTTATGGTTGAATTTCCTGCACCCATTTTATGTAAGCGTTACCGAAATCAAGCAAAACCCAATTAACCATTCCTTGGAAATCAGTTGCCGGATGTTTACTGATGATCTGGAAAAAGCATTAGAAAAACAATTTCATGTACAATTGGATGTAATTAAGCCAAAAGATAAAGTACAAATGAACAAGCTGATCAACGAATATGTGAAGAAACATCTGCTGATCCGGGCTGATGGAAAATTATTAAACTACACTTATGTTGGTTACGAAATCCAGGAAGATGCTGCCTGGAGTTATTTTGAAGTGAAAGGTATTGAGCCTGTTAAACAGGTTATGATACACAATGATTTGTTGTATGAGCAACATTCCGAACAGGTTAATATGCTGCATGTTACCATTGGCAGCCAAAGAAAAAGCACCAAGGTAAATTACCCTGATGCCGATGCCAGTTTCAGTTTCTAACTGTTGTTGCGATACTTCTTTTAGCAGGTAAAAATCAGGAAATAATATTTAAGCCGAAACTATCGTCCTCCAAAATGTATTTCCAGTCTTTGATCAGTTTTTTATAAGCATCGCCAACAGGGCGAATATTTC
>JAABUS010003512.1_pt1 | contig 25257 bp, 18 predicted proteins | sample 5560161 | NCBI WGS metagenome assembly JAABUS01 (sample SAMN10711885, study PRJNA513376) | rock metagenome | isolation source: Antarctica rocks | place: Antarctica: Victoria Land, Trio Nunatak nord | collected 2016-01-04
CCTCCGTCGCCTCGACTCGCCCGGCCCGCTCGACCCACACCGTGCCCGGGCCGTTGACCATGATCTCGTCGACGGCGGGATCGGAGAGCAGCGGTTCGAGAGGACCCAGCCCGAACGACCGCTCGGCGACCAGCCGCACGAGCGCCTCGCGGTCCTCCTGGGCCAGGAGCGCCGCCTCACGGTCCACGAGAAGACGGATGCGCCCCTCCACGTCGTCTCCCGCCCCTTCGCCGCGCGCCTCGGCCACGAGCCGCTCGCGCAGCCCGTCGGCCAGCACCTCCAGCCCGCTCGCCTGCTGTGCCTCCACCCCCCTCCTAGGCCGCAGCGGGCACGAACTCGCCCCCCCGGGGCGGGATGCGTTTCTGAGCCGATCCCGATGTGGCCTGACCGCCGGGCCGCGACGGTTGGTGTCCGCCCCGTCAACCACCGAGGAGGTCTCTCGAGGATGCTCACCTTCACGTCTCAAGGCACCACCGTCACGCCCACGCACAAACCCCGCCGCCCGGCGTTGCGGGCGTCGATCGCGGTGGCGCTCGCCGCCGCGATCATCTGCGCCGCGAGCATCGACGTCGCCGCTGCGGCGGCTCCGGTGCCGTGCTGGGCTGCGGGAGGCGGAAAATACAACTGCCGGTTCTACCCGAGCGGCGGCGCTCCGGTGCAACTCGCCAGCGGTTACATCGTGGGAACGCTGCACCAGGGAACGAACTGGGTGCTCTGCCAGCGCGTGGGCAGCGTCAAGCGCTCGGGCCAGTACTACAACAACAACTGGGCCTGGACGCTCGCCGACAACAACCGTTGGGGATGGGTCAACGCCGTCCACGCGCGCGGGGGCGATAACAATGGCCCCTTCGCCGGCGTTCCGAGCTGCGGCAGCACACACGGCAACCCCCCCTACAGCAGCGGCGGTGGCCGCACGCCGAGCTGACGGTCCTGATCACGGCTGCCACGCCCCGTCCGGTCGAGCACCGAGCGGGGCGTGTCGGCTCCCGGCTCCAGAGGGCCGCTCTCCACATCGCCCCGCACGCTGATTCGGCCATGCGGCCGCCATCCGCACGAGCTCCCTGCCCACGCCCTCGGGGCGCAGCCAGCCGTAGCCGGCGTCCGCGAGTCCGTCCAGCAGCGACTCGAAGGCCCGCCCGTCCCACGCGGGGGCACCGCACCGCAGCGGGCCGTTCTCGATCAACGGATCGCCATACGGAACCTGGGCGCGCAGGAACGTCTCCAGCAGCGGCCGCGCGCCCTCGTCCCAGTCGGCGGGCTCGGGGAACTCGTAGTCCCAGTCGAGCTCCCACAGCCGCACGGTCTCCTCCGAGCCGCCGGTGAGGACGAAGCGACCGTCGGGCGAGAGCGCGACCGACTCGGCTCTCGCCGTGTGCCCCTCCAGCGCGCGCGCGCAGCGGCCGCTCGCAAGCTCCCACAGCCGCACGGTCCCCTCCGAGCCGCCGGTGACGGCGATCCGGCCGTCGGGCGTGAAGGCCACCGACCAGACGTCCGCCGCGTGGTCGAGCGTCCGCAGGCAGCGGCCGCTCGCAAGCTCCCACAGCCGCACGGTTCGATCCGTGCCGCCGGAGAGGGCGAAGCGGCCGTCGGGCCTGAGCGCGACCGACCTGACAAAGCCGGCGTGTCCTTCAAGGGTGCGTAGGCAGCACCCGCTTTCCAGGTCCCACAGCCGCACGGTCCCATCCCGAGCCCCGGTGAGAGCGCGACCGTCGGGGGTGAGCGCGGTCGACCAGACGCAGTCGGTGTGTCCCTCGAGCGTGCGCAGGCAGCGCCCGCTCGCAACATCCCACAACTGCACGGGTCCCTCCGCTCCCCCGGTGAGGGCGAGCCGGCCGTCCGAGGAGAGCGCGACCGAGTCAACCCTCCCGCCGTTTCCTTGGAGCGTGCGCAGGCAGCGCCTGCTCGAGAGCTCCTTGCTCGAGAACCCCCACAGCTTCGCAGTGCCATCGAGTCCCCCGGTGAGGGCGAGCCGGACATCGGCCGTCAGCGCCACGGACACGATGTGGTGGGTGTGTCCTCCCAGGGCGTGCAAGTAACGCCCGCTGGGAACCTCCCACAGCTGCGCGGTCCCCTCCGATCCCAGGGTGAGCGCGAGGCTGCCGTCGGGCGTGAGCGCCACCGACTTGACGTAGCCGATCTGCTCCTCCAGCGGCTGTCTCAGCCACATCGCGAGCAGATGTGTCCGGTGTCCCCGACGACCAGCCTTGCGCCAGTGCTCGAGCACAGCCGGGTCGCGCTCGTACCCTGGCCGCCGGCGCAACGATCGAAGCTCGGCGCTCGCCGCCGCGAACGAGCCCTCGCCGGCCAGACGCTCGACTTCGCCTATCGCCTCGCGCAAACCGGCCTGCGCCAGCGCGGCCTCACCGGTTGTGCGTGGACGCACGTAGGCGAAGAGGCAGTGGCGACCGCGGGGCCGATCGACCTCCCAGAGCCGCGTGCTCCCATCCGATCCCCCGGAAAGGGCGAGGCGGCCGTCGGGCGTGAGCGCGACCGACGAGACGTAGTCGGTGTGTCCTTCGAGCGTGCGAAGGCAGCGTCCGCTCGCAAGCTCCCACAGCCGCACGGTCCTGTCCGGGCTCCCGGTGAGGGCGAAGCGAGCGTCGGGTGTGAGCGCGACCGATGTGACCGAGTAGCTGTGGCCTTTGAGCGTCCGCACACAGCGCCCGCTCGGAACCTCCCAAAGCTGCGCGGTAGCCAACGCTCCGCTGGTGAGCGCGAGGCGGCCATCGGGAGTGAGCGCCACCGACTTGACACGAGGGTGTCCGCTGAGCGTGCGCAGGCAGCGCCCACTGGGAAGCTCCCACAGCGCCAGGGTCCCATCGCCGAAGTCCTCGTCGTCATCGTCCCTGTCGGCGGTGAGGGCGAGGCGGCCGTCGGGGGTGAGCGCGAGGGCCTTGGTCTCGGCCTGCTTTTCGAGCGTGCGCAGGCAGCGGCCGCTCGGGATGTCCCACAGCCGCGCGGTCCCGCCCGATCCCGCGGTCAGGGCGAGGCGACCGTCGGGGGTGACCGCGACCGACGCGAAGCTTCCGTGTCCTGGGAGCGTGCGCAGGCAGCGCCCGGTCCCAAGGTCCCACAGCCGCGCGAGGCCATCCAGTCCTCCGCCTCCGGTGAGGGCGAGACGTCCGTCGGGCGTGAGCGCGACTGTAACCGCGTTGGGATGACCCCAGCTCGGCTCGTACAAGACCGAGCCGGTGTAGCACTTGAGCGTCTGCAGGCAATGCCCACTCTCGAGATCCCACAGCCGAGCGGTTCCGTCTGAGCCACCGGTGAGGGCGAGACGCCCGTCGGGCGTGAGCGCGACCGACGAGACCTTGCCGGTGTGACCCGCCAGCGCGTCCTGTGCGCCGACGCTCTGCGCCGTGCCCGCGTCGAGCCGGCGTGCGGAGGTCAGCTGCGGCTCTTGGCCGCCGTGGGTCTCGGCCGCCGCCAGCAGCGTGTCGGCGGCGGCCGAATCTCCGCGCTCGAGGTGAACGAGCGCCAGCAGGTGCTCAGCGTTCCTGTCCTGCTCGTGCGAGGCGCGGACGATTTGCATGCGGCGCACGAGCTCGTCGTCGGTGATCGTCGCGTTGCGCCACAGAAAGAGGCCCTGGTTGTAGGTCGCCTCGACATGGTGCGGGTCCTGATCGAGCGCCTTCTCCCACGAGCGCTCGGCCTGATCTGCTCGTCCTAGGTCGAGCTGCGACAGCGCCCGATTTGACAGCTCTCCTGCCAGCAACTGCGTGTCCTCGGCCTGCAGATCCGCGGGAGGCGAGCCTGTCTGCAGCGCGTAGATCGCCTCGAGCTCGCTCGCGACCTCGCCCATCGACGGCCGCTCGGCGGGCTCAAAGCGCAAGCAGCGCCCGAGCAGGTTCACGAGCGCCTCGGGCGGCGCCGGGATCGCGGGATCCTGCGCGCCGCGGACTACGAACCCGGCCAGCGCCTCGCTCGCGGCCTGGCCGTCCACACTGAGTAGCACGTCGCCGGTGAAGACCTCGAGCACGCTGACGGCCAGCGACCACACATCGGTCGCCGCGGTCAGCTTGGGTGCCTGCCGACCGGTCACCGCCGCGCCCGCCCGTGCCTGCTCAGGGGAGCGGTAGGCCGGGGTCATACCCCCAAAGGACACCCGCGGATCGGCCGCCAACGCGTTGTCGGGGGACGCGAAGGCCGACTGCGCCGAGCCGGCCACGCGCGCGATCCCGAAATCCGACACCCTCGCGACGCCATCAGCGCCGAGCAGCAGGTTGGCGGGCTTCACATCCTGATGCACGAGGCCGCGCGAGTGCGCGTACCGCAGCCCGCGAGCGAACTGCAACACAAAACTGAGCATCCGCTCCAACGCCACCGAAGGCCCACCCGCATAGAGCCGGCGGTCAAGCACCCAATCCTCGAGGCTTCCCTGCTCCACGTACTCGGCAAAGAGGCGTGGAAAGCCGCCGAGCACGCGTACGTAATGACATGCACAGACATGCGGATGCAGCCCCAGCTCGATCCACCTCTGCGCCTCACGCACGAGAGCCGTCCGGTCGCTCTCAGACTGCAGGCAGCTCGGTTTCGGGCTCTTGACCGCCAGGTCCACGTCCCACTCGCGGTGACGCACCCGGTACACGACCCCCATACCGCCCTCGCCCGCCACCCCCAGCACCTCATACAGGCCGAGCACGACATCGCCAACCCCCCATACCGCAGGCACATCCGCCTCTGTCTGCAGGCGGCTGCTCACCGCGTCACATCGCCTGCTCGTCGCCGACAGCTTCACGCGCGCCGGCACCCAAGGTCCCTGCTCGCGGCTCTCGGGGGAAGCCCATGCTCGCCCAATGTAAGCAGAGCGCGACGCTATCTCCGGGCCACGCGCAGTGCTCAGGCGCTTCGACAGAGACCTGCCGCGCAGGTCCCTCCTAGATGCGGTCCTGAGCCGATTCTGATCTGGCCTGACCGCTGGGCTGAGACGGTTGTCGTAGCAGCGACCTTCGAGCCGGTAGCGCGACCGCCTCGTGCAGTCACCCCGCACGCACAAGGAGCCTCGTGTCAAGACACCAAGACGACTACTCGGCGGGAAGCCTCGCCAGAGTGGGTGCTCGTTACAGCGCCCTTGCGATTGTCGTCGCAGCCCTCGCGATCGTCGTGGCACTGGCCATCGGTGTCATGGCCCTGTTCGGCTTTGGTCTCTTCAACCGCAGCACCGCTGACTATCGCGGTAGGAACAGCCAGATCGAGCAGACGAAGGGCGACGGTACGTACCGCATCGCGGCGTACGAGCGCTTCTACGGACTGTGCGCGAGCGTGCAGGACGACGAAGCGAGTGTCGAGTCCCTCGAGGAGGAACTGAAGACCGATCCACCTGCGGACCGCGTCGTACAGGTCAACGCCTCGCTCACAGCTCTCAGGTCCAGCCGTGCGGAAAAGATCAACCGGTACAACGCTGACGCTCGCAAGTCGGCGACGCTGGCTCAGTTCAAGGCCTCCGACCTTCCCCACGAACTCGACAAGACCGCCGAGGAGACCACATGCGCCGCGTGTTCAAGGTCATCCCCTGCCTCATAGCGGCCGCGCTGCCGATCACGGGACTGACCGGCTGCCTCGACGACGGCGATGGCGGCTCGCAGCGACGGGAGTCGAACCTGCGACAGAGCAGCTACGACCGGCTGACCCGCCAGCAGCCGGCGCATACGATGTCCTACAGCCCGACTCGCGAAACCATCAACTTCTGGATCGACACGTGGGACAAGCCTGGCAAGCTGTCCTACGTATATCTGCAAGCCGGAAACGGCGAGCTGATCGGCTACTACATCTTCAAAGGTCTGCCGGTCTCCTACTGCGCGGCGCTGACCCCAACCTACGAGTTCATCGACAAGCCGGGTGACAGCACGGACGAGAAGAACCACGAGGCAAAGGCACCGAGCGTCGATGGCGTCTATTACTCCGGCGGGCAGTGCGCCACCTACTATGGGCGCGACGCCACCACCAACTCGTATATCGAGTACACGGTCGGTAACGGGCAGAACGTGCTCTTGTACGAGCGACCCCTCCCGCGGCAGGACGTCAAGCCGCTCGGGTTCACCAGCATCAAGGAAGCCGAGAAGAGGTAGGCCTCTTCTTGCAGCAGGGGCAGTGCGAGATCCCGGCGATCACGAGGCCCGCACGACCGCGAACGCGAGGTGGGTGGCAGCCGCTCAACTCGCCGGGGAGGAGTCGCCGTCGAGCTCGAGCTGAGCCTCGTAGGGGCCGTGGCCGGTCAGGCAGGCGGCCCCGCAGCGTGCGGCGAGATCGACCGCGTAGTCGAGGTCGGGGACCGCGGCGAGGCCGTAGGTAAGCCCGGCGGCGAAGCTGTCGCCGCAGCCGTAGGCGTCGGCAACCTCGCCCGGCAGCGGGGTGGCGTTCCAGCTGCCGGAGCGCCCCTCCGCTTCGCGGTAGCGGCCGCCCTCCACGCCCTGCGCTACGGCTGGGGGAACGCTCGTGGACCCGGCGCCGCACGGCGTCCTGGTCGCCGTGCCGCACCCGGACAAGGAGGTCAAGAGGTCCGGCTGACGGCCCAGTCGGACGTTTGTCGTCTCCGATTGCTCATTCGGCTCTGGCGGGCCACCATCCGCTCGAGCTGCCTGCGTATACCCTCAGGGCGCAGCCAGCCATAGCCGGCATCCTGGAGGGCGTGCAGCAGTGAGTCGAAGTCGGCCTCATCCCAGGCGGGCACGCCGCGGCGCAGGGGTCCGTCTTCTGTGAGCGGATCGGCGTAGGGAACCTGGGCGCGCAGGAAGGCCTCGAGCAGCGGTCCTGCGCCCTTGTCCCAGTCGGCGGGCTTGGGAAGCTCGTAGTCCCAGTCGAGCTCCCACAGCCGCATCCCGTCCCCGCCCCCGGTGAGGGCGAACCGGCCGTCGGGCGTGAGCGCGGATGACCACACCGCCGCGGACCCTTCGAGCGTTCGCAAGCATCGGCCGCTCGCAAGCTCCCACAGCCGGACGGTCCCGTCCCGGCCCCCGGTCAAGGCGACGCTGCCGCCGGGTGTGAAGGCGACCGCCCACGTCGTCGTGTGCCCCTCCAGCGTGCGCAGGCGGCGCCCGCTGGGCAGATCCCAAAGCCGTACTGTCCCATCCGGTCCGCCGGTCGTCAGGGCGACGCGGCCGTCGAGGACGAACGCGACCGTCCTGACGGAATCGGTGTCCTGGTGCTGGACACTCGTGCGGTCTCGTTCGAGCGTGCGCAGGCAGCGCCCGCCGTCGATCTGCCAGAGCTTCGCGCTCTCGCCACCGGTGAGGGCGAAGCGGCCGTCGGGCGTGAGCGCAATCGACTCGAGTTCGTTCATGTCTTCCCCTCCTCCAAGCGTGCGCAGACAGCGCCCGCTCCGAGCGTCCCACAGCCGCGCAACCTCCGTAAGCTCCGTGTTCGACGGCGTTTCCCAGCCGCCCGTGAGGGCAAGGCGGCCGTCGGGGGTGAGCGCGACTGACGTGACCTCCCCTGTGTGTCTTTCAAGCGTGCGCAGGCAGCGCCCGCTTGGAAGGTCCCACAAGCGCGCGGCCCCATCCGACCCCCCGGTGAGGGCGAGCCGGCCGTCGGGCGTGAGCGCAACCGACTCGAGCTCTCCGAGGTGTCCCTCGAGCGTGCGCAGGCAGCGCCCGCTTGGAAGATCCCATAGCCGCGCGGCCCCATCCGACCCCCCGGTGAGGGCGAGGCGGCCGTCGGCCGTAAGCGCGACCGCGGCTACGTGACCATCGCCACGCTCGTGACCCTCGCCACGCTCGTGACTCCCGGCGACCTCGACCTCGACCTCGACCTCTAGTTCGCCGTACCCGAGGAGGGTCTGGTGCGCTGTGGCGGCGACGTGACGCGCGCGGTGCCCGTGGGCGGGATGCCGCTCGTCGGCTTCGGAGCGCACCGAGCCGGCGTGGTTTTCGAACGTCGCTCTCGACCACATGTCGAGCAGGCCCACTTTGCGCCCCCGACGACCCACTGTTCGCCATTGCTCGAGCACCGCCGAGTCGCGCTCATACCACGGCCTCTGGCGCAGTGACCGAAGCTCGGCCGCCGCCGCCGCGAACGAGCTCTCGCCGATCAGGCGCTCGATCTCGGTGAATGCCTCTCGCAGCTCGGTCTGGTCCAGCGCTGCCTCACCGGCCACGCGTGGACGCATGTAGGCGAAGGCAGAGTGCCGACCGCCATCGGCTTGGAGCTCCCAGAGCCGCGCAGTCTTATCCGGACCCCCGGTGAGGGCGAGGTGGCCGTCGGGGGTGAGCGCGACCGCCACCGCGACATGCCCCTCGAGTGTGCGCAGGCAGCGCCCGCTCACGAGCTCCCACAGCCGGGCGGGCCCATTCGTCTCCCCGGTGAGTGCGAGGCGGCCGTCGGGGGTGAGCGCAACCGATGTGACTTCCCCGGTGTGTCCCTCAAGTGTGCGCAGGCAGCGCCCGCTCGCAACCTCCCAGAGCGTGGATCTCGGTCCCCCCGCGATGAGAGCAAGGCGGCCGTCGGGGGTGAGCGCGACCGACCGGACGCTCTCCGCGTGCCCGCCCAGCGTGCGCAAACAGCGTCCGCTCGAAAGCTCCCACAGGTTGGACCCCCATCCCCCGGTGAGGGCGAGCTGGCCGTCGGCGGTGAGGGCGACCGACTCGACGCTGCCCGTGTGTCCTTCGAGCGTGCGCAGGCAGCGTCCGCTCGCAAGTTCCCACAGCCACGCGGTCCCATCTGATCCTCCGGTGAGCGCGAGGCGACCGTCGACCGTCAGCGCGACCGCGTTGACGACCTTGGCCTCTCCCTCGAGTGTGCACAGGCGGCGCCCGTTCGCAAGTTCCCACAGCCGCGCGGTCCCATCCCGTCCTCCCGTGAGGGCGAGACGGCCGTCGGGCGTGAGCGCGACCGACGCGACGAAGCCGGCGTGACCTCTGAGTGTGCGCAGGCAGCGCCCACGGTCGATCTGCCAGAGCTTCGCGTTCTTGCCACCGGTGAGGGCGAGGTGGCCGTCGGGGGTGAGCGCGACCGATGTGACTCCCATGGGGTGCCGCCCGAACTTGGGCAGGCTGCGGACGCCCTTGGCCCTTGCGGCGGCGAGTTGGCGCGCGGAGGTCAGCTCCAGGCCTTGACCGCCGTGGGCTTCGGCCGCGGCGAGCAGCGCGTCGGCGGCGGCGGGGTCTCCGCGCTCGAGCTGCACGAGCGCCAGCAGGTACTCAGCGTGCCAGTCCTGCTCGTGCGGGGCGCGCACCCCTTCCATACGGCGGACGACCTCGTCGTCGGTGATCGTCGCGTTGCGCCACAGAAAGAGGCCCTGGTTGTAGGTCGCCTCGACGTGGTGGGGGTCTTGATTCAGCGCCTCCTTCCAGGCCAGTTCGGCCTCGGCGGGTCGTCCGAGGTCAAGCAGCGACAGCGCCCGGTTCGACAGCTCGCCCGCCAGCAGACGCGCATCCTGAGATTGGAGGGCCGGAGCGGGGGAGCCTGTCTGGTGTGCGTAGATCGCTTCGAGCTCGCTGGCGACCTCGCCCATCGACGGTCGCTCGGCGGGCTCAAAGCGCAAGCAGCGCCCGAGCAGGTTCACGAGCGCCTCGGGCGGCGCCGGGATCGCGGGATCCTGCGCGCCGCGGACTACGAACTCGGTCAGCGCGTCGCTCGCGGCCTGGCCGTCCGCGCTGGGCAGGTCGCCGATGAAGACCTCGAGCACGCTGACGGCCAGCGACCACACGTCGGTCGCCGCGGTCAGCGTGGGCGCCTGCCGACCGGTCACGGTCGCGCCCGCCCGCGCCTGCTCGGGCGAGCGGTAGGCCTGCGTCATCCCCCCGAAGGACACCCGCGGATCGGTCACCAACGCGTGGTGGGAGATCGCGAAGGACGGCTGCGCTGCGCCGGCCGCGCGAGCGATCCCGAAATCAGATACCTTCGCCACGCCATCAGCGTCGAGCAGCACGTTCGCGGGCTTGACATCCTGGTGAACCAGGCCGCGCGAGTGCGCGTAGAGCAGTCCGCGAGCGAACTGCAACGCGAGGCTGAGCATCCGCTCAAGCGCGACCGAAGGCCCCCCGGCGTAGAGCCGGCGGTCACGCACCCAATCCTCGAGGCTCCCCTGCTCCACGTACTCGGCAAACAGCCGCGGGATCCCCCCGAGCACGCGCACGTAATGACAGGCGCAGACATGCGGATGCAGCCCAAGCTCGATCCACGTCTGCGCCTCACGCACAAACGCCGCCCGGCCGCTCTCAGACTGCAGGGAGCTGGGCCGCGGGCACTTGACCGCCAGGTCGACCTCCCACTCGCGGTGACGCACCTTATACACCACGCCCATCCCGCCCTCACCCGCCACCCCCACAACGTCGTACAAGCCCAGCACGACATCGCCAACCGCCCAGACCAGAGGAACATCCGCCTCTGGCTCCACTGGGTCCTTACCTGCGCCCGCCGGCCGGCACCAGCTCAACCCGTGGGTGCGTCCATCTCGGTCAGGATCCGTCGGTAGGTGTCGCGGACGACCTCGAGCCGCTCGCGGCGGAAGCGACCCGGCTGCTCTTTGTAGACGGCGCGGCCACGCTTGGAGCGCAATGACTTGTACGGCACGGCATTCGCGCCTTTGGGGATGAATGCGAGCACCTCATCCATGGCGGCTGCGGCCGTCGCGAGCTGCTGCCGGGCCACGCGCGCGGCCTCGGTTCCGGGCACCACCTTCGCCGGGGCGATACGCGCATACCTGTCCGCGACGAACAACCACTCGCCGGCGTCGAGCAGCTCCGACGAGCCACCAGCTCCGAAGACCAGGGCTCCGGGCCGCGGCAGGATGACCTCGTCAGGGACCCGGAAGACGAACTGGCGCAGCGCTCCGCATCCGGGGCAACTGCCCTCGTAGCGGCTGGCGAGGTCACCGGCGGCCTCGATCACCGCGCTGTCTCGGGCGAAGTTGCTCTCGCCACACACGCATGGGTGCATGTCCATGTAGATGTGCGCTTCGGCGTTGGTACGCGCCAGAGGGAGGGTGGGCTCGGCGGGCGGAGCCGAGGTCTTACCGAGCTTTGTCCGCAGGCTTTTCGCAAGTTTCACGAGTTTGCTGGAGGGTAGCTGACGGCCGCCGGCACATCGTTTACCGCGGGCCGCCGGTGCAGCGTTCCCACGATGTAACCGCTCGCGAGTTGCGCCGGAGCGCCGCCGCTCGGGTAGAACTGGCAGGCGAGCATCTTCGAGACCTCCTCGGTGGTTGACGGGGGCACCAACCGTCGCAGCCCAGCGGTCAGGCCAGATCGGGTTCGGCTCAGAAACGCATCTTGGATGTTCTTGGGCGCCGTGCAGCCGGCGCGCGCTGGGGCCGCGGCACCAGGCGGTAGCCGGCACCGGTCTCGGTCTGATGACGTCGCCGGCCCGCTACGACGAGCGGGTACATCGTTTACGCGGCTGGCGGCGGATGCTTCGCGAGGCGCCACCAGGGGTGCTCTGCCGAGCGCGTCGGCAGCGTCAAGCGCTCGAGCCATTACTCCAACCGGTCGAGCACCCGAGCGGGGCGTGTCGGCTCCTGTTCAGAGCCGGCATGGTGTGATTATCGCCCTGATTTCGGACGCGCAATCAGACGCAGGACATCACGCCGCCGTCTCTTTCGGCCATGCGTCCGCCATCTGCTCGAGCTCCCTGCGTACACCCTCGGGGCGCAGCCAGCCATAGCCGGAGTCCTCGAGCTCGTCCAGCAGCGACTCGAAGTCGGCCTCCTCCCAGGCGGGCGCCCCGCGGCGCAGCGGGCCGTCCTCGGTCAGCGGGTCGGCGTAGGGGACCCGGGCGCGCAGGAGGGCCTCCAGCAGCGGTCGCGCGCCCTCGTCCCAATCGGTGGGTTCGGGAAACTCATAGTCCCAGTCAAGCTCCCACAGCCGCGCTGTCCCATAGCCTCCGCCGGTTAGAGCCAGTCGGCCGTCGGGCGTGAGCGCCACCGACGCGACGCGCCTGACGTGGGCCTCGAGCGTGCGCAGGCAGCGGCCGCTCACAGGTTCCCACAACCGCGCGGTTTCATCGCGGCTCCCGGTGAGGGCGAGACGGCCGTCGGGCGTCAGCGCGACCGACTGGACGAAGGCGGTGTGTCCTGCCAGCGTTTGCAGGCAGCGCCCGCTCGCAAGCTCCCACAAGCGCGCGGTCCCACTGTCGTCCCCGGTGAGGGCGAGACGGCCGTCGGGCGTGAGCGCGGCCGAAACGACCCTCGCGTGCTCGAGCGTCTGCAGGCAGCACCCGCTCGAAAGGTCCCACAACCGCGCGGCGGTCCCCTCAGCGCGCCCGATGAGGGCGAGGCGGCCGTCGGGCGTCAGCGCGATCGACAGGAAGGCGCCCTCGAGCGTGCGCAGGCAGTGCCCGCTCGCAAGGTCCCACAGCCGCGCGGTCCAATCGCGGTGGCTGACAGCGAGGGCGAGGCGGCCGTCGGGCGTCAGCGCGACCGAAACGTTGCCTCCGAGCGTGCGCAGGCAGCGTCCGCTCGCAAGCTCCCACAGCCGCGTACTATCCTCGCTGCCGGTGAGCGCGAGGCGGCCATCGGGCGTGAGGGCGACCGACTGGATATCGTCGGTGTGCCCTTCGAGCGTTCCCAGGCAGCGCCCGCTCGCAAGCTCCCACAAGCGCCCGGTCCCATCGCTGCCGGTGAGCGCGAGGCGGCCGTCCGGCGTGAGGGCGACCGACGAGACAGAGTTGGCGTGCTCGAGCACCTGTCTTGACCACATCGTGAGCAGGCCCGTCCTTCGACCCCTGCGACCCGCCTGTCGCCATCGCTCGAGCACAGCCGGGTCGCGCTCGTAGCCTGGTTCCTTCCGCAGCGATCGAAGCTGGGCGGCTGCTGCCGCGAACGAGCCCGCGCCTGTCAGCTGCTCGACCTCGGCGAGCACCTCGCGCAGGTTGACCTCGGCCAGCGCTGCCTCGCCGGGTGACCGCGGCCGCATGTAGACGAAGGGGAAGCGGCGAGCCTCGGCGGTCTGAAGCTCCCATAGCCGCACCGTCCGAGGGATGATGCTTCCAGTGAGGGCGAGGCGACCGTCGGGCGTGAGCGCGAGCGAGGCCACCGGGTGGGTGTGCCGCTCGAGGGTGCGCAGGCAGCGTCCGCTCGCAAGCTCCCACAGCCGCACCGTCCCAACAAAGCTTCCGGTGAGGCCGAGACGGCCGTCGGGCGTCATCGCGATCGACGAGACGGCGTCGGGGTCTCCTTCGAGAGTGCGTACGCAGCGCCCGCTCGCAAGCTCCCACAGCCGGGAGGTCCCACCCCGTTCTCCGGTGAGGCCGAGGCGGCCGTCGGGCGTGACCGCGACCGACGCGACCGCACCGGTGTGCCCCTCGAGCGTGCGCAGGCAGCGTCCGCGTTCAAGCTCCCACAGCCGCGCGGGCCCACCCCCTTCCCCGGTGAGGCCGAGGCGGCCGTCGGGCGTGAGCGCGACCGATGAGACTGAACCGGCGTGCTCAAGCGTGAGCAGGCAGCGCCCGCGCTCCCACAGCCGCGCGATCCCATCGCGTCCCCCGGCGAGCCGAGGCGGCCGTCGGGCGTGAGCGCAACCGAAGTGTTGTCTCCTTCGAGCGCGCCCACGCAGCGCCCGCTCGCAAGCTCCCACAACCGGGCCGTCCCATCGAAGCTTCCGGTGAGGGCGAGGCGACCGTTGGCTGCGATCGCGACCGACCAGACTTGGTCGGTGTGCCCTTCGAGAGTTTGCAGGCAGCGCCCGCTCGCAAGGTCCCACAGCCGCGCGGTCCCATCGTGGCTCCCCGTGAGGGCGAGGCGGCCGTCGGGCGTGAGCGCGACCGAATTGACACTCCCGGCCTGCTCGAGCGTTTGCAGGCAACGGGCGCTCTGCGCCGTCGTCGCCACGAGCCGGCGTGCTCTGGTCAGCTGGCGGCCTTGGCCGCCCTGGGCCTGGGCGGCGGCGAGCAGCGCATCGGCGGCGACGGGATCTCCGCGCTCGAGGTGCACGAGCGCCAGCAGGTACTCGTCGCGCCAGTCGTGCTCGTGGGAGGCGCTCACGGCCTCCAGGCGGCCCACCAGCTCGTCGTCGGTGATCGCCGCCTTGCGCCACAGATACAAGCCCTGGTTATAGGTCGCCTCGACATCATGGGGGTCCTGCTCGAGCGCCTCCTCCCAGGCGCGCTCGGCCTCGGCGGGTCGTCCGAGGTCGAGCTGCGAGAGCGCGCGGTTCGAGAGCTCGCCGGCCAGCAGACGGGCGTCCTGGGACGGGGCATCCGGCGCGGGCGAACCCGTCTGCCGGGTAAATATCGCCTCGAGCTCGCTGGCCACGTGCGCCATCGACGGGCGCTCGGCAGGCCGGGCGCGCAGGCAGCGCTCGAGCAGCGCGACGAGCGCTGCGGGAGGCGCCGGAATCGCGGACTCCTGCGCGTCCTGAGCGACGAAGCCGGCCAGCACCTCGCCCGCGGCCTGGCCATCCGCGCTGGGCAGGTAACCCATGAACAACTCGAGCACGCTGACCGCCAGCGACCACACATCGGTCGCCGCAGTCAGCCTGGGCGCCTGCTCACCGGTCAGGGCCGCGCCCGCCCGGGCCTGCTCGGGCGAGCGGTAGGCAGGCGTCATTCCCCCAAAGGACACGCGTGGATCGGCCACCAACGCGTTCTCGGGGGGCACGAAGGACGACGGCGCCGCGCCGGCCGCGCGAGCAATTCCGAAATCAGACACCTTCGCCACGCCATCGGCATCGAGCAGCACGTTCGCGGGCTTTACATCCTGATGAACCAGGCCACGGGAGTGCGCGTAGCCCAGCCCACGCGCGAACTGCAAGGCCAGGCCCAGCATCCGCTCCAGCGCGACCGCCGTGCCACCCGCATACAGCCGCCGGTCGCGCACCCAGTCCTCGAGGCTCCCCTGCTCCACGTACTCGGCACACAGCCGCGGGATGCCGCCCAGCACGCGCACGTAATGGCACGCGCACACATGGGGATGAAGGCCGAGCTCGATCCAGGTCTGCGCCTCACGCTCGAACGCCATCTTGTCGGCGTCGGACTGAAAATAGCTCGGGCGAGGGCTCTTGACCGCAAGATCCACGTCCCCCTCGAGGTGACGCACCCGGTAAACCACCCCCATCCCGCCCTCACCCGCCACGCCCACGACCTCGTAGAGGCCGAGCACCACATCGCCCACCTCCCAGACGACCGGGACATCCGCCTCGGTTTCAAACCGGCGACTCACCGCGTCACACCGCGGCTCGTTCGGGCGCAGATCGCACCGAGTCGCCGGTCGAGAGCGATCTCGCCAGCCGCCCAAGTGCCGTCGATCCGGAGACCCATCTCCACGTCGTTTCCCGTGCGCGCGCGGCACACGTCCCGCTCGCAGGAGGATGACCCTGAGCTGCTGATGCCTTGAGACATGAGGGTGAGCGTCATCGAGATCTCCTCGGTGCTCGACGGTGCGCCCAACCAACATCCCAGCCCAGCCGCCAACCGAGATCGGGATCGGCTCCGAAACGCATCTCGCAAGGCCGTGGGCCGTGCGCGCGGGTCGACTCTACGGCCGCGGCACCAGGCGATAGCCGGCACCGATCTCGGTCTGAAGGAGGCGCTGGTCATCGTCACCAAGCGCCGCCCGCAGCTCCCAGGCCACGTTGGCCACGGCCCCGTCGGAGCGGATCTCAGGATCGCTGTCCTCGGGCCACAGTGCCGCCTTGAGCTCGGCGTGACCGAGGAAGACGCCATCGCGCGGCTCGTCGAGCTCGCGGTACCGAGCAAGCATGTACAGCAGCATCCGGCGCGCCTTGGGCGGAGCCTCCACAGGCCGCGAGAGCCGCATCCCGCCGAGCGCCCAGACCGTCTCCGAAGCGGGAAAGTACTGCAGCCACCTCACCGGGCTCGCGGCCTTCGTCTCACCGGGATCGGTAAAGGCCAGACGCCAATAGCGGACGTTGGCCCCGCCCGCGTCCTCGGGGCTGTCTGCCAGGACGCAAACGGCGTCGCCGTGCAATAGCTCCGCACTGTCGACCTGCGCGCGCGCACCACCGCGCTCGAGATAGGTGTGGTTGCGACTCTCGAGATCACGCACCCACCAGCGCCGTGTCGTCCGCTCAATAACGCAGTGCTGGCGGCTGACGACCTGCGCGGGATCAGGATCCAAGACGATGTCATTGTCAGCCTCCCGCCCGACCCGGATCGGCTCCACCACGAGTCGCACCACGCCGCAATCCTCGCCAACCGGCGAAACGACGGTCAGGGCCGGCCCCAGCGATGCGGTCTCTACCGCTTCCGGATCGCTCATGCGATCGACCCCATGGGCGTCCAAAGTGACCACCTCGTTGTCAAAGCTCCAGCTGGGATGGTAGCCGTTCCGGGTCACCTCCTTGCCTTCCGCTCCGCTCAGGACTCGACCACCGGGTGGTACTCGCGTCCCTCCATCCCCGAACGTCCAGGCCACGGCCTGGTGCGCGGTCTCCACCTCGGGCGGCACGCGGAGCATGTAGCGGGACTTCGGTGAAGAAGGGGTGTGGGCTACACGCGTCGCCAGCCTCCGAGCTTCGCCAGCTTCCGCTCGCGGAACACCGACGACGCAGCCTCTCAGCGCTCGCTCGTCGGACCGATGGGCTCCGATGCTTCGGCGGCCGCAGTCAATAGTCACGGCGACTCGATCGGAGGGCTCGGGGATCATGCCGCGACGCCGATTCGTTGCAGCTGGCTCTCGATCCATCCCTCCGCGCCGCCATGGTCGGCTAACCGCTCGTGGCGCGGGAGGTAGACGTCGACGTCGGCCAGACGTCGCGGCTGCGGCACCCCGTACCCCATGCCGGCGCCGAATCGGAAGAGCCGGCGGATGGGGTCCATCTCCAGCTCAGCCAGTGAGAACGCCAACCGTCGCAGCATCGCCGGATGGGTCATCGCGAATTCGACACGCGAAGCGTCGAACGGCGCCTCGGAGGACTGGACCTTGACGACCATCTGCCAGGAGTGCCGACTCGGCGACGAGCGAGGGACCACGCGTCGGGTGACGTACACGTCGAGACCGAGTCCGCGCTCCCGCAGCACGTCGGCCAACGCGAAGGCCGCGGCGCCGTGGCTCCGTATCTCGGCGCAGGGCACGTCGTGCGATACCGACACGTCAACCTGGAGCGTCACAACGCGTCCGCAGCGCCGCGCGGGCTTCAGTCCGTAGACGATCATGTTGTCAGGATCGCCGCTGAGGTAGCGGCCCACGTCAACCTCGGCGCCACTCGCGTCGTAGCTGGCGTCCAGCACCAGCCCGAACGTGCCGCCGGTCCCCCCGGCCGCGATGCCGACCGGCGAGATCGCCGCGTCGCGCGCAAGCTCGACCGCCGCTTCCCACGTCGATGTCCCGTGGAAGCCGGCATCGTTGTCCCGGCTGCTGCGTGCCACGTCAGGCAACGCACTCTTGTCGCTCGCAGCCTCTAGGAACGCGAGCCAGCTCTCGAAGCGCCGGACGACCTCGACCACCGGGCCGCCGGCATTCACGACGTCAGCTTGGCGCGGGTGGCGGCATCCAGATTGCCGAGCAGACGGGCTTCCCGCACAGCCTCGTAGTCCATGCCGGCAGCCAGCAACCGCGCGCCCTCGATGGCGGCGCGTGGACTGACCACGACATTGATCCCGGCGGCCGCCACGCGCTCGCGGGTCCGGCGAACCTCCTCCAGCCACTGCTTGGCCTGGCGCTTGGCCTGGCGGCTCGCGCCGGCCGCGGCGGCCATCGTGAGTCGTTCCTCCAGCTGCTCGTCAACGGGGACGCCAAGCAGCGCGAAGCGGTCCAGCGTCGCAGCGTCCAGCTGATTGCGCCCGACGAACCGACGATCCGGCCCGAGCCCGTAGGTGTTGCCGGTGGCGGCAAGGCGGAAGTCGTCGTGAGCGTCGACCATCCCGTCTGCGAACGCCCCGTGCTCGTTGGCCAGTGCCTGATTGAGCTCGGCGACAAGACCGGGGTGACCGTTGTCGAGCTCATCGATCAGCATGACTCCCCCATGCTCGTAGGCCTCTCGGAAGGGCGTACGGGCGTACTCGCCGTTGGCCGCGCGGAACCCGAACAGCTTGCTCGTCGGGGTCGTCGGGCCGAGGCTCAGCGCGTAGAGCGAAAGCCCCAGCGCGTCGGCAGCCTGCCTTGCGAGCATTGACTTGCCCGAGCCCGACGGACCGACCATGAACACGTGGACCCGTGCGGCCAGCATCGTGATCAGGTCGGGAAGCGCGGCGTGGGACTTGGCGGGGAGCATGACATCGGGGCGTTCGGGGAAACGAACGACGCGGACACGCTGCTCGTAGAGAGCCTCTTGCGGATCGAGGAGGGAACTGGCTCCCCCGAGCTGTCCTGCCCACGTCGCCAGGTAAGACAGAAGGTTGGTCATATAGTCACGTCGACAACCGTCTCAGGCCGGCAGCGCGCGCAGATAGAGATCAGGTCAGAACCGCATCTGAAAACGCCCCGGTGAGATTCGCGACGTCTGTCGACCATAGGCCGCGCCCCGGTTTCGCACGGGCGGCTCACCGCATCAAACCGCCCGCTCCAGCGCGCGCTTGAGCTCAGCGGCGGACTTGATCGCGATCTCCGGCCGCTCGATGAGCGCCTCGTCGATCACGGCGGCCAGCCGCGGCGGTACCGAGCGGTCGCGTTGGTGGATCGGGACCGCCGGGCGGTCGAGGACCACCGCGATCTCGTCGGTGCCCGGCGGAAAGTCGCGCGGCAGCGCGCCGGTGAGCATGTTGTAGAGCGACGCCGCGATCGCCCAGACGTCGACCTCGGGCTTGGCGAACTTGTAGCTGATGATCTGCTGGCGCGCCATGAACGCGACCGTGCCCCCGAGCGATCCGGTGCGGGTATGACCGCTCAGGCCCGCCTGGTCAAAGGCCTTGGAGAGCCCGAAGTCCGCGACCTTGGCCACGCGCGCCGGGCCCGATCCCGAGAGCAGGATGTTGGAGGGCTTGATGTCGCGGTGCACGAACCCGCGGACGGGCTCGCCGGCGCCGCCGGCCGTACGCGGGCCGGGGATCTCCGCGGTGTGCGCGTAGGCGAGCCCGTCGAGCGCCTGCGCCACGATCGTCAGAGCCTCCTCGACCCCGAGCGTGCCGCCGCGCACGGCCATCAGCCGGTCGACGCTGCCGCCGTCGCAGTACTCGCAGGTGAAGTAGAACGTCGCGCCCGAGCTTCCGCTGTCGCGAAACTCGACCACGTTGGGGTGTCTGAGCGCCCGCGCGGTCTCGATCTCGCGCAGAAAGCCGTTGCGCGCCGATTCCTGCACGGCGACCTCGGCCAGCAAGACCTTCAGCGCGATGAGCTCGCCCGAGTCCTCGCGGCGGGCCAGGTAGACGACGCCTTGGCCTCCGTGACCGAGCTCCCTGACGATCTCATAGCCGCGGATGGCCCCCAAGCCGCCGTCGCCCGCCGTCGCCCGTTGCAACAGCCCGAGCACGATCGCACTCGGGTCGCGCCGGCACGCGTCGCAGACGAACTCGCCGCCGCGCCGGCCGACCTCGCCGGACACGTCGCGACCGCACAGCGTGCAGCGGTTGCGCCGTGGCCCGGGTCGCTGGGAGCGGTCGGCCGATCGGGTTCGCGCCCGGCACTCGTCGCACTCGTGCTTCCCCGGCTCGCTTGACGCCTCACGCTCGCGGCCCTCGGGGATCTCCTGAAGGCACCCCGCGCAGGTCGCCGGCACGAATATGCTCACACGCAGGACCGTCTTTCCGAGCGTGATCTCGTCGCCGTCCTCGAGGTCGCGCTCGCGAAACGGCAACCGGGCCCCCTCCTCGGGGGTCTGGCCGGGCTGCCGGCGGCCGATCTCGACGCCGTTGACGTGGGTGCCGTTGAGGCTTCCGAGGTCGCGGACGCGCAGATCCGGTGGGTTGACGTCGAACAGGCAGTGATGGCGCGAGGTGAGCATCGGTGGCCCGGTCTCGACAATTTGCGGATCGCAGTCCGCCGCCCGCCCGGCGATGCAGGTCGTGCGCTCGCCGAAGGCGAGCTCGCGTCCCGCCAGCGGGCCCGCCGTCGCCGACAGCGTCACGCGCGCCGGCACCGGCGGTCCCTACCCGATGCTCGACGGCAGCTCAGCGCGTGGTCCGCTTCCCGAGCGAGGAACGCTCGACCGGCAGCTGCTCTGCGTACTCGAGCGACAGCTCGCCGTCGCGCTCGTTCACGGCGACGGTGCCTCCGTCGGGCATTCGACCCTCGAGCAGCGCGTTGGCGAGCGGCCCGACCAGCCGGCGCTCGATCACCCGCTCTAGCCCGCGCGCGCCGCGAGCGGGGTCATAGCCCTCGCGCAGAAAGAGGTCGTATGCGCCGTCGCTGACCGCCAGCTGCACTCGCTGCGACCTGAGCCGAGCGCCGAGGCGATCGAGCAGCTTGTCGACGATCGCGCGCAGATCGGACTTGGTCAGCGGGTCGAAGACGACGATCTCGCCGATGCGACCGATCAGCTCGGGACGCAGCGCGCCGCGCAGCGCGGCGTCGATGCGCCGGTGGCGCTCGTCGCTCGGCGAGACCATCTTCTGAGCGGCGGCGAAGCCGAGCGTGGGCCGCGAGGGGCCGCCGGCCGCCCCGAGGTTGGTCGTCATCACGACCACGCACTCCGCGAAGGACGCCCGCCGCCCACGCGAGTCGGTCAGCTGACCCTCGTCGAGAATCTGCAGCAGCAGATCGAGCACCTGGGGATGGGCCTTCTCGATCTCGTCGAACAGCACCACGCTGTAGGGATTGGTGCGCACGGGGCCGGTGAGCTGACCCTCCTGCTCGTGGCCGATGTAGCCGGGCGGCGCGCCGATCAACCGCGAGACCTGATGGCGCTCCATGTACTCCGACATGTCGATGCGAACGAGGCGCTGCTCATCGTCGAAGAGGAGCTCCGCGAGCGCCTTGGCCAGCTCGGTCTTGCCGGTTCCGGTGGGCCCGGCGAAGAGGAAGGCCCCCGTCGGGCGGCGCGGGTCCTTGAGCCCAGCACGCGCGGCGCGGATCGCTTCACAGACCGCGCGGACGGCGTGTCGCTGTCCGACGACGCGGACCCGCAGCGCCTGCTCCATGACCAGCAGCCGCTGAGCCTCGTCGCCGGTCAAGCGCTCGACCGGAAGCCGGCAACGGGCGGCCACGATCGCGGCGATCTGCGAGCGACCGACGTCAGAGGGCGCCGGGCGCTCGCTGTTGGGCGTTAGCGAGACCAAGCGGGCGCTCGCGCAGGCCTGATCGATCAGATCGAGCGCCTTGTCGGGAAGGCGCAGATCGGGCAGATAGCGCTGCGAGAAGTCGACCGCCGCCTCGAGCGCATCGTCGCCGATCTCGAGACCGTGATGCTCGGCGAACCGCGGTCGCAGGCCGTCGAGGATCTGCAGCGCCTCGCTGCGCGTCGGCTCGTCCAGCCAGATCACCTGGAAACGGCGCTCCAAGGCCGGATCTGACTCGATGTGACGTCGATACTCCGCGGTCGTCGTAGCCCCGATGCAGCGCAGCTCCCCGCGCGCCAGCGCGGGCTTGAGGATCGCGGCGACGTCAAGCGCCCCCCTGCCGGCGCCCGCCCGGACGGCAGTGTGGATCTCATCGAGGAACAAGATGACCTCCGCAGAGCCGCTGGCCTCGTCAACGAGCGCCTGCACGCGCTCCTCCATCTCCCCCCGCCACTTCGTTCCGGCGACCAGGCCCGCAACCGACACCTCGACGATCCTGCGGCCTTCCAGATCAGCGGGCGCACCCTCGGCCGCGATCAACGCGGCCAGCCCCTCGACCACGCACGTCTTGCCCACGCCAGGATCGCCGACCAAGATGGCATTGCACTTGCGCTTCTGGGTCAGTACGCGCGCCAGCGCTCGCAACTCGCCGCGGCGACCCACCAGCGGATCGAGCTGCCCGGCACGCGCCAAAGCAGTCAGATCGCGGCCAAAGCGCTCCAACACCGACGCGCGTCCCCCGCCGCCGCCCGCCCGCGCCACCCGGGCGCTCGCGCCGGGCGCCACCCCGAGCTCTGAGAGCGCCTGCGCGCTGGGCCGATCGGGATCCTCCAGCAGCGCCCGCAGCAGATGCAACACCCCCACCCCGCACGCACCGCCGCCCGCAGCCTCCCGCGCGATCAGCTCCGCACGATCGAAAGCGCGACGCGCGGCGCGGCTGCGATGCATCACGCCATCACCGGGGTCCAAGCGCTTCCGGGGATCGGGCGAGCACGCGGCCAGCGCTCGGACCCGCCGCCGCAACACGGTGGGATCGACCCCGACGCGCTCGAAGACCTCGCGCAGCCCCGCGGCGTCCGCCGCCACCACTTCGGGCGTCGCTCCCTCTCGCGACTGAACGAGCGCCCGGATCCGATCGCGATCGAGATCGAGATCGAGATCGGCCAGCTTGCACAACCCGATCAGCAGATGCGCCGGCTCGGTCTCCTGAGCGTTGCCCGCCCCCGCCTCAGCGGCCGCGATGCGCCAGCTGAGCAGCAGGCTGTCAGAGAAACCCATCCCCGCGCCAGTGTAAGCCGCTGGCGACCACCAAGGGCCATTAACGGGCAAAGGCGCATTGTTCCCCGACGTCGAGGCAGCCCTCTGCTCGCAGTAGGATTACTGCGCTATCCCGGCGATCACGGGATCCGCGCCACCGCGGACGCAAGGTGGTGCAGCCGCTCAACGCGCTGCGGTGAAGTCGCCGTCGACCTCGAGCTGCCCCTCGTAGGGGCCGCGGCCGGTTAGGCACGCGGCGCCACAGCGCGCGGCGAGCCCGATCGCGTCATCGAGGTCGGGTATCGCGGCGAGGCCGTAAGTCAGCCCCGCGGCGAAGCTGTCGCCGCACCCGTAGGCGTCGGCGACCTCGCCCGGCAGCGGGGTGGGCTCCCAGGTCCCAGAGCGCCCCCCCGCGTCGAGGTAGCGCCCGCCCTTGGCGCCCTGGGTGAAGACCTCCAGCGCCGGCGGCGGGCGCAGCGCGCCGTCGGGCAGCTGCTCGCCTTCGTCCTCCGCGCTTCCCACGAGGGCATCGAGCGCTACGTCGCCGACGAGCAGCGCGTCGCGTGCGCGAGGCGTGGCGACGAGCACCCGGGCGGCGCGGGCGTGTCGCAGCGCGCCGAGATCGCCGGCGGTGAAGTACACGGCCTCGGTTTCGCGTAGCCTCTCCCAGGCCAAGGCATCGGCGCCCTCCGGCGCGAGGCGCTCGCCGATGATGGTGATCGTCCGCTCGCCGTCGGCGTCGAGGTGGGTGACCGCACGCCGCTGCGGCGCCGCGCGCCAGACCACATGGGCGTCGACGCCGAGCTCCTCGAGTCGGGCCAACGCGGCGCGCCCGACGTCGTCGTCGCCCAGGGCGGTGAAGAAGTCCACTTCTCCCGCGAGCTTGCGCAGTTGGACCGCCGCGACCGCGCCACCCCCGGCGGCCTCCTCCCACGCGTCGGCGGCGTGCACGATCTCCCCTGGTCTCGGAACGCGATCGAGCTCCAGAAACTGCACCCACTCCGTGTGTCCCACGACTGCGACCCGCACGCGCCGCATTGTCGCGGCTCGCGGGGGCATCTGCCATCTTGCTTGACGGATGCGCGCTCGGGGACGGTGGATCGCGGCGGGGCTCGGGATCGCCGCGGCGGCGCTGGTGGGCGCCGTCGGGCTCGCCCTCCTCGGGGACGAGGAAAGACCGGCGCCCGCTCCGGCGCCGCCGGTTTCGCGGCCGACGATCGTGCAGGACGACGCGGTGCTGCTGCACCGCTCGGATGCCGAGACGCGCGCATCCATAGCCGAGCTCGCGGCCCTCGGCGTCGACTGGGTGCGGATCACGGCCGGGTGGTCAGTCATCGCGCCGGATCCGACCTCGCCGACGCGCCCCGACTTCGACGCCGAGGATCCGGGCGCTTACCCGCCCGGAGCGTGGGACACGCTCGATCGCGCCGTCCGCTTGGCCGATGAGGCGGGAATGCGAGTCCTCGTCGACATCGCCTTCTGGGCCCCCCGCTGGGCGGTCGCACGCACCTCGACGCCGCCCGACCGCCAGCGCGATGGCATCGACCCCCGGCAGTACGCCGCCTTCGCGGCGGCGGTGGCCCGTCGCTACTCGGGCCGGGAGGATCTGCCGGAGGCCGTGGCCTTCGCGGTCTGGAACGAGCCGAACTACCCGATCTTCATGCTGCCGCAGTGGAGACCGGTGGATCGGGGCCCCGGGACGGAGCAGGACGGCTGGGCCGCCGACTCTCCGCGGCAGTACCGCGCGATGCTCCGCGCCGCCGCGCCTCGCATCCGGGCCGCCGCGCCCGGCGCGCTCGTCCTCATCGGCAACACCGCGGCGCTGGGGGCCGCGGACCCGGGACGATCGACGGATGGCGTACCACCGCTCGAGTTCATGCGCGAGCTCGCGTGCGTGGATCGGCAAATGCAGCCCCTGACCACCCCCGACTGCCGCGGCTTCCAGCCGCTGCCGGGCGACGGCTGGGCCCATCACCCCTACTCGCTCGACCTCCCGCCCTGGCGGCAAGATCCCCAACCCGACAACGTTCGACTCGGCGACCTGCGCCGGATGGCCGACCTCCTCGACCGGCTCTCCGATGCAGGGCGGACGGAGCGGCGGCTGGGTCTGTGGATCACCGAGTACGGCTACCAGACCGACCCGCCCGACCCGACCCAGCGGGTCACGCCGGCCCTCCAGGCCCGCTGGCTGCCCGAGGCCGAGCGGCGGGCGCTCGCCGATACGCGCGTGCGCAGCTTCTCCCAGTTCCTCCTGCGCGACCTGCCCGAGCGCGCCGGGGCGACCCTCAGAGCGCGGTGGGGCGACTTTCAATCCGGCCTCCTCTTCCCCGACGGTCGCCCCAAGCCGGCTCGACGAGCGTTCGCCTACTCCCTGGCGCTGCGCCGCGCCGGGCCGCGCGCGGTAAGCGTGTGGATGCACGTCCGGCCGGGCCGCGGCCCGCGCGACGTGCGCCTGGCCGTCGCCTCGCCCGACGTGGAGGGCGGATGGAGGACGGTCGCGGCCTTCGGGGTCCGTCGCACCGACGCGGAGGGTTACTTGGAGGCGACGGTCTCGGCCGACCCTCGGGCGACCTACCGCCTCGAGGTCCGCGAGGGCGGTGCGTGGCGACCCGGGGAGCCAGTCGCCGGGGCCAGCGCCCAGTGAGCGACCGTCCGTGGAGCAGTCGCCCGGAACGCAGGACAGCCGCGTCGGAGCAGCCGCCGCCGCTTCGGAGCGGGGTCCCAGTTGCCTCCAGGCGATGTCGGCTACGGCGGGCTACGTACCCGAGCCCGCGGGCCCCGGCGGGGGCAGCGGCCCCTGGTCGTTCCAGTCGTAGCCGTCCTTGAACGGTGGCCACGGGTCCTTGGGGTCGTCGAGATAACGCGAGCACATGTCGACCGAAGGGTCGGGCAGGCAGGGGTTGAAGGGCTGCACCCAGTACTGGCTGCGGTTGTAGGCGACCTCGAAGGCGTTGTCGT
>JAABUS010003513.1_pt1 | contig 25242 bp, 26 predicted proteins | sample 5560161 | NCBI WGS metagenome assembly JAABUS01 (sample SAMN10711885, study PRJNA513376) | rock metagenome | isolation source: Antarctica rocks | place: Antarctica: Victoria Land, Trio Nunatak nord | collected 2016-01-04
GGGCTCGAGGATAAAGGCGGTAAACCGAGGGGGCTTCCCCGGGAAGGCCACCAACCAGGCGGTCCAGTCGCGCCGGAGGATCGCCGAGAGGAGGGCACCGGCATTGTCGGGGTCGATGCCTTCCTGCCCCAACCGCGGCCGGACGTGGTCCGGTTTCGGGAGGGCATCCGGGCGGATTCGACGAATGGGGGCGCGCTCGGGGAGCTGATCGAGGCGGCGCCAGGGCTCAAAGTCGCTCATGCCGCTCCCATTCGGCTCGTGGACGGATCGCCTCATGCGACGCCCTTCCGCGTCCCACCCCGCATCGCATCAACCAGGCCCCCAGCCCGTGGCCTCGGCCCTCGCGGCTCGGGGTCTGCCGCTGCGGGAGCCGGGGCGCTTCCTCCTCGCGGCGCTGGGCGCGGTGCCCGCCTGGATGCCGCCAGCGTTGATGCGGGAGGATCGGGGCCTCGTCCCGTTCGGGCGACCCCCCGAGCAGGACGGCATGATTCCTCGACGCGTGGCCGGCTCGGGCACCGCGCTTGCGGGGCCAGGGCACGGTGGACCGTATGCACCTCGCCGGAAGGAATCCAGATGCCGAACGAGCGCCCCGCCCCGATCACCGGCAGGACGACGGAACCGACGCTCTCCGCCACGACCTGAAGATCCCGCTGACGGTGATCCGGGGCCACGCCCAGCTGATGCTGCGGGTGGTGCAGCGGATGGAGGGGCCGGAGCGCGCGCGCTTGCTCGCCGGCCTCGCCGCCATCGATGCCGCGGTGGGAATCCTGGTCACGCGGATCGAGCGGATCGGGGACGACCGGGCGTGAGCAGGCGGCAGCCTCAGTCCTCGCCGATCAGGCCCCGCACGGTCGCTGCCAGGTCGTCGATGTCGAACGGCTTGGCGACAAACCGGCGATCGGCGCCGCACCATCCCAGCCCCCGCACCTGGTCGAGGAGGGACGGGTCGGTGGAAAAGACGACGATCGGGATGCCCCGCGTGGAGGCGTCGGCCGCGAGGCGGGCGAGCAGGTCCCACCCCGCCTGCTCGCCGAACGCCACGTCGACCAGGAGCAGGTCCGGCCGCGCAGCCACGATGCGCTCGAACGTCTCGGGCACGTAGGTGGCGGTGGTGACGTCGTACTGCTCCTCCTGAAGGAGCTCACGCACCACCCCGAGGACGTCCGGCGAGTGGTTGACCACGAAGACGCGCCCGCGTGCGCTCAACCCGCCTTCGGTGCCCACGGGTGCCGTGCCGCCGTCGGACATCGATCCGTCCCTCCACGCTCCAGGTCGCCACAGGGGCGAGACGATACCCCGGCGGCGCCGCGCCCGCAACCCCGGCGGGGAGTCGCCGAGGGTCGGCGGTGGTCGCCGCACCACGCGTAGGGACGTCCCTCACGGCGCGGCGGGGGGTCGCGCCCGAGGGTCCGTGCCCTCGGTGGCCGGCTCCAGCGCCCACCGGAGGAGGTCGCACCCCGTCTGCTCGTCGACGAGGGCCAGCACGCCCGACTCCCCCGCGGCAGTGATCTCGGCGGCGATGGGATCGGGCGGGACCACGTCAGCGGCGGGGGTCCGGGTGGTGCCCGCGGACCGGAACTCGACGCGGACATCCGCGCGCCGGTGCTGGCGCCGCGGCGGACTCAAGTCGGACATCGGGCACGATCTCCCCGTTGGCAGGCGAACGTCCGGGCGCGGATGAGTGATCAGAAACACACGGGACCCATCATTGTACATCGGTCGGAAACAGCAGGTGGCGAGCACCCGAGTCTCAGGAGGCGAGCAGCGCGCCTCACGGTGTACACTCGTGGTGCCACTTGGGTACCGATGCACGAGGCGCGGCCGCAGACGTAGGCCGCCAGAGGAGGAACCTGTGTCCCGTTTCGTCCTGCCCGCAGGGGTGAACGCCCGCCGATCCCGCCGCGCCGTCGTGGCGCTGGCTCTCGCAGCGATTGCGGCTCCGGTCCTCACCGCCGGCGGCACCGAGGCCCGCGACTATGATTGCAAGGACTTCAAGACCCAGCGCCAGGCGCAGCGGTTTTTCAAGAAGCACGACGGGAGCCGGCACAATGACCCCTACGGGCTCGACGCCGACCACGACGGCAAGGCCTGCGAGAGCCTGCCGTAGGACCGGGCCGCCGGCCGGTCTTTGCCAGACGCGGTAGGAGAGGGGACGATGGGGTTCCGCTTTCGGAAGAGCTATCGTCTTGGCAAATCGGGCGCCCGCATCAACCTCAGCAAGAGCGGGATCGGAGCCAGCGTCGGCGGCAAGGGCTGGCGGGTCGGGGCTGGCCCGCGCGGGACGCGGCTGAACACCGGCATCCCCGGCACTCCCATCAAGTTTGAGTCGCGTTCGGGTTCCGGTCGGAGGCGAACCCCTCGGCGGGTCACGGCCCAAGTGTCGCCGGCTCCGGCGGAGCGCCAACGGCGCGGATGCTGGTCGTGCTTCGGCCTGCTGATGATCGCCATCGTCCTGGTGGTAGTGATCGCGGCCCTCTCGTGATGCGCGCGAGGCGGTCATCCAAGAGCGGGGGCACGCTATGAGATCGGCAATCTACGTGCTTGTTGGGCTGCTGGCGACGGGTCTCGCGGCGCCCAGGACGGCACGCGCGGAGCCGACGCCCGCGGCCAGCCAGGATCACCTCCCGGAGCAGACCGCCGAGGCGAAGATGGTCTCCGTCGTGGACGGGGACACGATCAAGGTGAAGATCACCCAGTTCGGCGACCCCTACGAGGGGCAGACCAAGACGGTGCGCCTGATCGGCATGGACACCCCCGAGACCAAGAAACCGAACAGTCCGATCGAGTGCTACGGGGCCGAGGCCACCGCCCGCACCAAGAAAATGCTGCCCGTTGGACGCACGGTCTACCTCGAACGCGATGTCAGCGATGTCGATCGCTTCAACCGCCTCCTGCGTGACGTGTGGTTCATCGGGCGGGAGGATGGGCGCGCCTATCTCGCTGACGAACTCTTGGTCCGGGAGGGCTACGCCGTCCTCTCGACCTTCCCGCCCGATGTGAAGTACGTCGACCGGCTGACTGAGGCGCAGGACGCGGCGACGGCGGAGCAGGCGGGGCTGTGGACGAGCTGTGGCGGGGCGGACACGCCGCTCGGCGATACCGCATCCGTGTCGCCAACTCAGGCACCGCCAGAGCTGCTCGTGGCCGACTGCACGCCGTTCGCCAGCTTCGACGAGGCGCAGGCGTACTACGCTGATCATCCCGAGGCGCAGCCGATCATCGACCCCAACGCGGACGGCCGCGCGTGCGAGGTATTCTTCGGCGTCGATCAGGCAGCGGTCGATCAAGCGCCGGCAGACCAGGGAAGCGCGAACCAGGAGGCAGGAGACCAGGGCATCGCAGCGCCGCCACCAGCCGGTCAGGCGCCGGTGGAGGAAGCGTCTGCCCCGACGACCGGGTGCGACCCGAGCTATCCCGATGTCTGCATCCCCCCGTATCCGCCGGACCTCGACTGCGGACAGATCGGGTTCCGGCGCTTTACGGTGGTGCCGCCCGATCCGCATGGGTTCGACGGCGATGGCGACGGAGTCGGCTGCGAGAGCGGCTAGTGAGGGCGGGCCGAGAACGACGCGCCGATTGGCTGGCACGCCTGGAGCGGTGGACGAACCTCCCGCTCACGCTGCTGGCCGTGATCCTGGTGCCCGTCCTGCTCACGCCCTACGTCTGGTCGGTCTCGGACGGCACCCGCGATACGCTCACGGCCGTGGGCTACCTCATTTGGGGCGCGTTCGCTGCCGACCTCGCCGTCAAGCTCGCGATCGCGCCCGATCGCCTGGATTACGTTCGGCGCCATTGGGTCGATGTCGCCCTGGTGGCCCTACCGATGCTGCGCCCGTTGCGCGCGGTGCGGGCAGTACGGCTGCTCCGGTTGGGGTGGGCGATCGGTGCGTCGGCGCGGGTGCTCGCCGGCCTCCGACGGCTCCTCGCGCGTCGCGGTCTGGGCTACGTCCTGCTTGCCGCCCTGATCGTGGTCGGGCTCGCGGCGGCGCTGGCGCAAGAGGCGGAACGGGACGTGCCCGAGGCGTCGATCAGATCCTACCCTGATGCGCTCTGGTGGGCGGTGACGACGGTCACCACCGTCGGCTACGGCGATACCTATCCCGTCACCGCCGCCGGTCGGGGCGTCGGCGTCGCGTTGATGCTGCTGGGGATCGCTCTGTTCGGGCTGGTGACAGCGAGCCTGGCCGCGCTCTTCGTCGAGGAGCAGGAGGACGCGGTGCTGACTGAACTACGCGCAATGGATGAGCGCGTACGGCGCATCGAGGCGGCGATCGTCGGAGGCCCGCTGGATCGGAGCGCGCGTTCGCCCGGCGCTAGCAGCCAGCTCGCCAACACCGACCGGGGAGGCACATGATCCTGCCTGCCGACCTCGCTGCGGCGGTCGCCCGCGCCGGCGTCGATCCCACGGCCGAGCCGCGGCCGCTACAAGACGCGCTCAAGCGCGCCATTGGGGAGCGTCGCGGCTACGTTGTCTGGGACGTTGATCGCATCGGCTGGCGAGTCGATCTGCTGTCGCCTGATCGCGAGAGCTTCCGGGGTGGGACGCTGGAAGAGGCGCTCGCGTGGTGCTTGGTGTGGGTTATGGCCGACGAGCTGGGGGTCGGTCCGTTCGCGTAACCCCGGAGCGCGGGGCGGAGGGCGAGGAATGGACCGTCGGCCGGCCCTGACAGGCGAAGGCATCGCTCCCTACGCCTACGACGTGGACTCGGTCACCGGGTGCTGGCTCTGGCACCGGAGGCGCTTCACCGCCGGCTACCCCACGGCCAATTACCGCGGTAAGCCGGTCGCGGCCGCCCGCCACGCCTACGAGCGCACCATCGGCCCGATCCCCTCCGGCCACGTCCTGTCTCCTACCTGCGAGAACGGGGAGGATTGCGTCAACCCCCTCCACCGGGCCCTGGTGTCACGATCCGAACTCCTTCGTACGCGCGCCTCGCACCGGCTGGGACGGGAGGAGGTGGCGGCGATGCGGCGGCTGGCATCGGAGCGGACGCGGGCAGAGCTAGCGACTGACTTCGGGGTGAGTGTCACGACGGTGGACGACGTGCTCGCTGGTCGCCACTGGGCGGGGCCGGGGCCGAAGGTGACGGCCCAGCGCGAGCCGAGAATAAGTCCAATCCAGCGGCGGTGGGCGGGGCGCCTGCCGAGTGAGCGCCCGGCCCGGATCGGGGAGCGGAGATGGCGCGCGCTGGTCCACTTCGTCGACGGGCGATCGTCGGCCGAGGTTGCCGCGATCCTGGGGCTCAACAGCGCGAGTCACGCCAGGATCTTCGTGAGCCAGGCGAGTCGGCGCTTGGAGGCCGCGCTGCTCGCCGACGAGGGGACGAAAGAAGGGGGATGCGGCCGGCGGTGAGCGCAAAACGAGGGGCAACGATCACTCTTCCTCTTTCGCAACGATAGCGTTCGCGATGTTCACCACGTCGTCCATCGGATCGCCGTCCGCGGAGGAGCCGCCAACCCGGATCACATCCTCGCCATGTTGCACGTAGACCACGACATTCGCCGTCCCGTCATCCGACGTGCCGATCACGGCGCGGACTGCATCACCAAGCGGCACCACCGGAACCTCGTCGAGTCCCTGTGCTGACATCACCTGGTTGGAGAAATACGTCAGCGCTTCCGCCGCCCCCTCAGCACTGGCGAAGCGATGGATGCTGACGTCCAGAAACGTTGTGCTCCCGGCCGACATGTGGGTGCCACTGAACCGCCGATACGCGTTGCTGGTCCATCCCCAATCGTCCAGACGTTGGGCCGCATCCGCTGTCCCGAGCGATCGCGCGACCTCGTCTTCGGTCCGGGTGGCGTCCTCGGTCATCGTCAGACCCTGGGGCGCCTCATCCTCGGTCGGCAGCAAATCCGCGAGCGCTGCCTGCTGTGCTGGGGTTTCATCATCACTGGACGCCGTCTCTTGAACCATTGGCGCTGACCGGGTCGGAGTGGGGGCCGAAGTTGTCGCACTGTCAACGGCGGGCGTCGAACGCACCTGACGCAGTATGGCTCTGGCGAGGTTGATCGGCCGGACCTGACCGATCGAACCACCTACCGGCACGCAGCCAACGTCGTCGGCGTTGACTTCGCCGTCCCCATTCGTATCACCTGGCCGGCAGTAGAGGGCTGACCCCCGCGTCGGAATGCCAATCAACCGGCCGCGACGGTCGACCGCGGTGCCGCCGCTGCTCCCGCCCGACAGGGTGGCATCGGTCGTGATCCAGGCGTGGCCGGCGACGCCCTCTTCGAAGTTGAAGCCACTCACCACGCCGGTGGTGTACGTTAGGGAGTCGCCTCCATTTGCCGGATAGCCGAACACGTCGATCGGGTCGCCCAGCTGCACCGCGTCCGAGTCCCCGAGCGGCAGATAAGGCAGGTTGAGGCGCGCGGGGTCAAGTGGGCGACCATCCTGGTCCGCGACCACCCGAAGCACCGCGAGGTCGAGCGCGTCATCCTCCGCGGCGATCACCGCTGTGTAGGTCGGCTCCGGCGGGCCACCCCCGTCCGAGCCGAGGATCAGCACGCGGTCCTCGTTGAGATCGAAGGCCAGTCGGTTCCCGTCGGCTCGGGCCTGGGTTTCCCACTGGTCGAGTTGCAGCCGATGGGCGGTCATGTCGACGACGTGGCGATTCGTCAGGATCAGGCCGTCCGCCGAGACGACGGTGCCGCTGCCAACGGGGACGGGGATCGATTCGGTCCGCGTCTCCTCGGTGACGTCGACGATGATGGCGACGGCGACTGCCGCAGCCACAACCCGATCCCGCACGGCCGGATCGAGCTGCGCCTGCGCGGGACTGACCGCGATGGCGGTCGCGAGAATCCATCCGACTGACACGGCGACGGCGAGTCGCCCAAACCGACCCGGCATGCCCACCACCACCCGTGCGTCGGAGATCCGTCAACGGTGTCGAAGACCATGGGCATGCTAGCAGTCGGCCTGGTGCTGTCAACCGTCCGAGGTCAACATCCGATCGCCGGTCGCGTTCGAGCCCGATCGTGGACAGGTGGCGGAGGATCAGCGCGTTCCTGGTGTCGCAGCCGATCGAACCGCAGCCGGCCAGGAGAAACCCCTGACGACGGGCGGGCGGGCCATCTCACGAGCGCGGAATGGCCCGACAGGTGAGCACCCCCGTCGTGTAATGCGCGTTGGTCGAGCGGCCGCCGGTCTTGGTCACGAGGAGCCCGCAGGAGTAGGGCGCGCCGGTGCCGACTACCCCGATGGTGTGGTGGGTGTTGGTGATCGCGATGTCGGCGGTGATGTCGTGGGGGAGGAAGGGCGCGGCGTTGCCGACCGACCCGATATACGGCGCGATGCTGACGATCTTGGAGGGGTCGCTGATAAAGCAGACGAGGGAGGCGCTGATGATGACGTCGTAGATGACCCCACTCAGGAGGACCGGGCTGACCGTCAACTCGGGCACGACCTGCTGCGTGGTGCCAATGGTGACCGGGGTCGGGTCCGCCCGGCGGGCGATGGGGTCAATCGTCGGGTTGCGGGTGATGCTGCCGGACAAGAAGAAGGTGCGCCGATCGGTGACGATTGTGGTCGTGGCCCCGGCGTTGACCCGCCCATCGGCGAGGGGGTACTGCCAGACCGTCGCGGTCTGCGTCAGCGTTGGCGGCACCGGGCTTACTGCCGGCGTCCCCGTCACCAGCTTCAGTTCCGCTCGCCCCTCGTCCACCGCGCCAACGCGGCCGACCTCGATGACCACGGTGTCGATCCGGTGCAGCGTCGCGTGCGCTGGCGTCGGGATCAACCCGTTGGTGTCGATGACGTAGTTGATGTACTGGATGCCTTTGACCAGCGCGCCGCCGGTGGCGATGGTCAAGCCGAGGCCGGTCCCTGCCGAGACAGCAAGTTGATTGAAGGCGGGAAGAACGCCATCGCCGAGCGCTGGGAGCACATAGGGGAGTTCGCCGAGTTGCACCGCGCCGGCCATCCCAACGGCTTTGCTGGATTGAATGCGCGTCACGGTGCCGTCGGTGGCGACCGAGTAAACCGGGCCAGGACAGCCGTCGAGGATCGCGGTCCACATGCCGGTCGCGTCCGTGGTGAAGGGGCTGCCGGGGATCGGCATGTCGTCGCTATGTCGCTTGACCGCAATGCTCTTGCCGGCCGAGCCAATGCCGCCGGGGGTCGGTCGGAAATAATCAACGAGGCGCATCGTGACCTCCATCCATCGTCTGGAGCGCCATCAAACGCCCCGTGCCAGGCTTGGGACGACCACGCTGCTCCGCGCGACGGTCAGCCCCAATTGCGTGCCCTTGGCCACGACGGCCGTTACCGCTTTGTCCCGCATTTGGGTGAGCGTGTCCGTCCCCCCCAGATCGAACGTGACGGGATTTGAGAGCGATGCGGGGAGGTCCGCCCCGTAGAACAGGACTGAGAGGGTGACGCTCAGCGTGTCACCGTCGGCGTCGGCTTCTTGGATACGGTAGGCCAGCGCACGGGCCATGATCGGAGGCTCCTTTCTCGTCGGCGGGCTTAGCCGGCGTCGACGGTCAATTGCTGCTGGGTCACGCTGTTGGCGGTGGCGGCGATATTCCAGGTCGCGGTGAGGCCGAGGGTTTGGGCGACGGTGGTGTCGACGGTGATCGCCCCGACGGTGAACAGCTCGAACTCAAACGGCGAGTTGGCGCTGGTAAAGAGGCGGCCTGCGCCACTGGCGCGGACGCTGCCGCTTGCCCCACTGCTCAGCACCGTGATGAGGGCCTCCAGGCGCCAGGGGCGGTTGGACCGAGCGGTCGCGCCGAAGACCGGACCGTCGACCACGAGCTCGGTAGCCCCGAGCTTCACGCGAACATTGAGGCGAGGACCGGCAGCGTTGACCGAATAGATGCCGGATGCCAGCAGGCGGTAGAAGCGCCCGACCGTCATGTCGTTGGCGGGGACCGGATAGGCGCTGGCGAAGGCCGTCTCGGTCGTGGTGTTGGCGACGGTGTCCCCGGCTTGGGGGGCCCCCATCGCGTAGCGGCGGGTCAAGATGGGAGCGCCGCCGACCGTCGCCGGTCCGGTGACCTCCAGTCCCCCGAACTGGAGGTTGGCTGCGTGGGCAATGGTGCCCGCCCGTGGGGAGTAGAAGCCGCGGAGGGCGTTGTGATTGGTCATCGGGGGAACTCCTTGCTCGACGGCATCCGGTCGTTGGGTGGCGTGGGTGTCGGCGTCACGGCGCCCCCCAACGACCGGATGCCGGCACGGAGGGGACGGCCGCACCCGTGGCAGGCGACGGACTCGATCGCGACCGTGCCGGTCGGGGGCGGGGTACCGCGGCAGCGGGGACAGAGGCGCCACGGGTTTGGCAGGAAGGCGCGGCGGTCGCGGGGAAATGCGGCGCCGCAGCGCGAGCAGACGGTTAGGGTGCGTGGCATGGTGAGGTCTCCTTGGTGGTCTCGTTGAGACAGGGAGCGCCGCCGGCATGTCGCTCGCAGGGGCCGAGGCGGCTACAGACGCGCGGGGCGTGGCAGTTGCGGGGCGGGAGGTGGAGGATCGGCACCGACCCTTCGGGGACACGGTCATCCCACCAGACGGCGGGCGACTGCTGGAGGGGACTTTTCTCGCTTATCTCGCTTATGTCGCAGTGGGTGGTGGAGCTCATTTCATCGGGCAGCCGATCGGAAAGGAAGCGAACGGCTCGGGCGGCGTAGCTCATGACGCGGCACTCCTCCCATCAGTTGCGACATAAGCGAGAAAAGCGAGAAAAGGTCGCCGCGTCATGCCGCCTCCCAGATCGTGCGTGGGCGTCCCCCGGTCTCCTCCCGCGCACTGCGGACCAGGCCCGCCGCGACGAGGATTTCCTGGGCTCGACCGAGACGCGCCGAGGCGACGTGCCGCCCGAACAACTCGACCACATCGTTCTGGACCATCGGTCCGTTCACGCGGAGGGCGGCGAGGATGCGGTCGGCAACCGGGTCCCCGGTCGCGTCGCCGAACACGAACCGCGCCGACGCCTCGCAGTAGTCCCAGAACGCCAGCGCCGCCACCAGGTGGTCCGCCCGGATGTGGCGAGATTCATCGAGCAGGGCGTAGAGGAGGGACAGGCGAAGCACCTGGGCCTCGGCCCGTGAGGTGACGGCCCCGAACAGCCCCGGCTTCCCCGCCGACAGGTCGCCGTACACGTCGGTCCAGGCGGCGCGCGCCTCGTCGTTCCGGCGGACCTCGCCCACCCGCCGGGCGAACGTCAGCGCCCCCCCGATGCGCCTCGCGAGGTCCTGGAGCACAGTCTCTGCGGCCGTTCCCCCTTCCGGAAGAATCTTGGAGCGCTGTACCCAGACCCAGAGAAACCGGTTGGCGAAGCCGTTGGCGGCCTCGGTACTGTCCAAATGGCGCAGCAGCTCGTCCTTCGTGATGTGGCCGACGATGGCGACGTGGGGCGCGGTAGCCACCGCCGGAGTGTTCTTGGTCAGCACCCGCAGGTCCTGGCCATCCCACGCCTGGCGCATCACCGCCGAGAGGGTGTTCCCCTCCCGCCCCGCCACCTTCAGCGTCGAGGCGAACTCCTCCTCGACGACGAGCAGCCGTTTGTCCTGGACACCGGGGTCGACGACGACGTTCTGGTAGCCGGTTATCTGGCCCTTCTCCTTGATCGGCTCAGTCTTCTCGATGGCGTCGCGCACCGCCCAGATCAGCCCCTCGCCCGAGCTGAGGCCGCTGAGGACGCGGGTCTCGGCCCAGACCTGGTCGGCATCCCGCAGGAGCCGGCGCGGACCGGCTTGGGCGGTCCCCTTGCGCCCCTTCGAGCTCTGCCCGACCTGGATCACGTTGAGGTTGACCCCGTGCCGGGTGTCGCCGACGCGGGTGAAGGGTCCCCGGCCGGCGGCGGAGCCGAACATCACCAGGACGTTGCTCAACAGCGCCGCCGGGTCCGCCTCGGTATGGGGTTCGATCGCCCGCACGATGTCGCCGGCGAGACCGTGCAGGGCGTGCGGCGAGAGGAACGCCGGCGGGTGGGGCGAAACGCAGGAGGGGGTTGGACGGGCGGCCGGGGGGTCGAGGATGCCGGCGAGGTTCATCTTGGCCAGCGCTTGGGCGACGAGGACCAGTTCGCCGGCGGCCTCTTCCGCCCGCCCGTTCAGGTCTCCGACCAGTCGGCGACGTTCGTCATCCCGGCCGAGGTTGATCCGGGCGGCGAGGGGCGGATGATCCGGCGCGCGGAGCGTGACGAGCGGGGGGCCGTCGTCGGACCGGAGGACATCGACGGCGTCACCGGTCGCCGGGAAGGAAAAGGCAATGGTGCCGTCGTCGCCGATGGCGAAGGGCAGGTCACGCAAGGCGGATCACCCCCTCCCGCCGGACGCCACCCATGGCGGCATCCGGTCTCACCGCGGCCTCGATCGTGGGTCGATCGTCGGGGACGGTCAGCCCGATGCTGCGGGCGAGGCGGGTGACGGCACCGTGGAACGACAACTGAAAGAGCGATCGCGCGGCGTGGATGGCGTCACCGCCCAGATCACATCCTCGGCACCAATAGCGGCCGTAGGGCGGGTCGGTGCGGACCATCATCCGGTCATGACCGGCTCGGCAGGCGAAACAGGCGCCGTGCCACTCGTGGCGTCCCGTCTGGTCGAGGTGGTAGCCCCCGTCCTCGAAGACGGCGACGATGTCGGCCTGCTCTCGAACCTGGCGGGCGAGGTCGAGCCAGTCGGCGTAGCGTCGAGCGTGGGGGTCCGCCACATCTTCACCGGCCGCGTGCAAGCGGACCCGGCGGCTCCACTCGGCGCGGGCAGCTTCCAGGCGATCACCGACGAGGATCGCCGCGACGGCGCGATCCTCGCCAACGGCGTCCAACTCCGCGGCCTCGCAGCGGAGCGCATCGATAGTCGCGAGGAGTTCGGCGTTGCCGAGCGACCGACAAGCGTCGCGGAGGTCACGGCGAGATGAGGGCAGAAGGGAAGGAGGATTCCTCGGAACAGTGGAGGTGACGTCGATGACAGTCGCGGCAATCATCGGGCAGCTCCCTTGGTATGAGGGTTGGCCCCGCAGGCGGACAGCGCAGTCTCGATCTCCCGGATGAGCTCGGCGCAGTACACCGGGGATGGTATGGTCGGCCCGGCCTGGGTGATGAGCGTTCGGTACGCATCACGCAGCACGATCAGTCGGGCACGGGAAAGGCCGGAGGGAATCCGTGTACCGATAAAGAGCCCGGCTGGACGCAAGCGGCGGGGAGGCGGAGCGAGCGTAGTGAGATCACCGATTGAGAGGGATCGAAATTGACGGTGAGATTGAGTCTGTGAGAGCATCATCACGTTCCTTTCGTCGACGCCTTCGGGGTGCTGGTTGGCGGCCCTCCCCGGGGGTGTCGTCGTTAAGCTGCGTCGCGCGGCTGCCCCTCCGACGCCTGCGCCGGGCGTTTGCGCTGTTCGACCCAATCTCGCAGGTCCTGTAGCGGCACTCGTACGCTTCGGCCAATGACAACGGACGGCCATTCACCGCGAGCGACCAACTCGTACGCCGTTGCTCTTCCCACGCTCGCCATGCGGGCGGCTTCCGGTACGCGTATCAACAATCTCTCCACACCGGTGCTCCTTACCTGGCCCAGACGGGAGGACCAACGATTGGTCCTGAGGGACAGCATGGAACACGCCGGACAAAGGCGGTAGACTGTTAAACGTCTAGCGTCCGTCTAGTATCGGGGTTGAGCATGAGTCAGTCGGACGATCCGGAATATTGGCCCCTGGGTGATCCGTTCGACGGTTGGGTGGAGGGGCCGCCCGAGGGCGGGTTTCGTTGGACGGAGCACGGCGAGTACCGACTCAACGATCCTCAGTATCGTCACCTCGACTGGGTTGGACCCTGGCTTATTCCGTGCGGCAAGTCACATAGTGCGGGATGGCGCGATCTCCTCGGAGACCCTCGACGCGCCGGGATTCATCGGATATTCGCGCGGCTTGCCACAGACGACAGGGAAGAGGTACGACTGCGGGGCTTCCTGAGGTTTGCCAACCGCTACGGGTGGCTGGACGCCCGTTGGACTTCTCCGCAACGGATGCAACTCGTGAAAGCTCGTGAGGGTCCCGGGCCATTCGCCGTTTACGGTGAACCCAGGGAGGCGTGGGACCTCGCAACGGCCGACGTGGCCGCCTTGGTGCGGCTTTGGGATCTCATCCGGACGAATCAGACACGCCAGCTGGGTGCCCTTTTCTCCCTCGGTGGTGATCCGAGCGTGATTACGGTTGCCCCTCTGTACTACGTGAACGGCGACATCTCGTCCGAACCTCCTACAGATGGATCGGTCGGTCGTCAAACGACGCTCTATGGCTCCGTCGCATGCCCAGAGGACGGGGGATGGCGAGCCGAAGACGCGATCGGACCAGCCCGGGCATTCCTCTTTCAAGCAATCAACCGCGGGCTGAAAGGGGAGGTGAGTCCTGAACTGGACTCCGCAGTTGGCACCGATCTTCGCTACGTCCCTCACACGCTGAACGCGGCGGTGTTCCTCCATCTCGCCCACGAAATATCCGGCCGATCGCACGGCATGGTTCGATGTGCGTACCTCGGCTGCCGCCAGGAGGTCTACTTCCCCCCACGGCGAACGAACCAGCGGTATTGCACAGAGCAGTGCAGAAAGCTTAGCAAGTGGCACGAGTCCTATAGTCCCCGCGTGACTAAACGCTATACCCCCTCTGACGGCAATCCTGACGGCAACCAAACCGCAGACGTGGTAGACGCAACAAGACGCGGTAGACGACTCGAGACGGAACTCCTCCCTAGACGGTAGTCCAAGCAGACACGGCGACACTTGATATAACGCCAAAGACACGTATCCCTACGTTTTGTAAACAGCAGGTTGCGGGTTCGAGTCCCATCGTCGGCTCCACATGATGTGTCTTAATCAGGCCGGAGGAGGGACAGGACAGGTCGCTCGTCTTGCCCTTTGCAATGTTTGATGACGTCTCTCGCTTCGCCCGGACCAATGCGCTTGGTTGATCTCCAGACGGTATAGGTGACACGGGCGGGTCTAACAGGTCGTAACACACTGACAGTAGGATGCGATACTTCCGCACCAATGGAATACTGACCGGAATTATCAGAACTAATGTTCGATTATCCAAGGTAACGATATGGTCATCAAGCCAGGTCGCGAGGCGCACAATGCCGAGTTGCAGTAGACCAAGCGCGAGCAGGCAATCCTGTTCTTTCTTCACCACGCCAATAATTCCCGTTCGGGCAAGTCGAAGCTGATGAAACTCCTCTACTACGCGGACTTCGACCGCTACGAGCAGTACGAAGTCCCCATCACTGGGGCGCGGTATCGGAAGCTCGACCATGGACCGGTGCCCGACGACGCCATGATCGCGATCGAGGAGTTGGAGAAGGCGGGGCGCATAGCCCGCAAGGACGTGGTAGGCGACGGCTATCTGCAGCACCGGTACGAACCCAACGAGCCGGTCAATCTCGAGCTTTTTTCCCCTACAGAGGTCGAAGTCCTAAATCAGGTGGCGCGCCGCTGGGATCCACACACGACGAAGCAGATCGAAGCGGCGACTCACGGCGAAGCACCTGGGATCGCGGTCGGGCGAAACGAAGTTATCCCATACCACTTGGCCCACTACCGGAACAACTTCGGAGCAATGAGCCTCGACGGCGATGACCCTGCGAACTCCAATGAGGTGCTCGACGAAGATGAGGTGTTCTCTCGGTGAGGGTATACCAGGTCCACCCGGCGACGAGCGAGATCGAGAAACTCTGCACCAAACACCGCGATATTTGGGACGCCGTTGCCCAGTTCGAACGTTTGCTAAGCCACGGTCAGACTCATGGCCACCTCCGCTACCCCAACCTCCGCCTCACGCGAGGCGATCAGCCAGCATCGGTCTGGACGAGCCGGGTGATCTACCCGCCGCTGACGCCCCCTGAACAAAGCTAGCGTCACCGCCGGCAGTGCCAAAAATCTGACAGGCGGCGCGCTGAGCGGTCGGAAGAGCGTCGGGCCGCCGTCACCTTCCGCGGAGTCGAGCGGCTGGAATGCGGCCCGTGGCGAAGACGGGGACCGCGGCGGATTCCGCATGCCCCGCCGCCGGTGGAGCGCGCAGGCGGTGGACCCGGCTTCGTCCAACACGCTGCCAGGTGTCCCACATCCCCTGAATCCGTCATCCGAAGACGGAGAGTCACGAACAAGGGTGAACTTGACTTCTCGATATAAAACTCTATGATTGAGCTTCTCTCGTCGCGCACGCCCCTGGAGGAGGATCCGATGACCACCCAGCTTCTCGGCGATCCGCTGGCCCGGACGATCGACGCGGTCCAGACCGACCTGCGTCAGGCTCCGGAACCACCGATCGTCACCTTTGCGGTCGATACCGTGCTAGTGGACGGCTACCGCACGCAGGCGCAGATTCGCGACTTCAGCTTGACCGTCGACGAGCCGCCGACGATCGGCGGCGCCGACACCGGACCGACGCCGGTCGAGTTGGTGCTGGCCGGACTCGGCACGTGCCAGGAGATCGTCTACGCCACGTACGCGCGCGTGCTCGGGATTCCGCTGACGGGGGTGCGCGTCCACGCCGAAGGGCGCCTCGACCTCCGGGGCTTCTTTGGCGTCGCCGACGTCCCGGCCGGATTCCAGGACGTCACCTTCGACGTCGCCATCGATAGCCCCGCCGACCCGGCGGACGTGACGCGGCTGGTGGAGGCGGTCAACGCCCACTGCCCCGTCCTCGACATCCTCCGGCAGCCGGTCACCGTCACCGGCTCGTACACGTTCAACGATGAGTCGTTCGCGGTGGAAGATGCCGTCGTGGCGGTCACGGCGGACTGAGGCACCGGTCTGGCCAAGCGCGATCCCTGGAGATGTTGCCGCTCGCGGTTGATGGCCGGCAGCGCACCCCTCTTGCCAGCCCGCCTGCTCTCGGCGATGCTACCGCCCGTAAACGGCACGGGTCGTCGAGGAGGCGTTTCATGATGCGACGTCGGCGAGGACAGGGAGCAGACCCACGCGATTTGGGAGCCGGGACGCGAAGCGGGCGCCTCGCCCGGTTCCGCCGCGGGCAGCCGGCCACGCCACAGACCCCGGCGGCCGCCGAGGACGGTGGCGGCGGCTGCTGCTTGTGGCCCTTCATGGTGATGGTGGTCGCCACCGTGTTCGGGGCCGTGATGCTGGCGCGGGCCACGGCATGCCGCCGTCCGCGTTTTTCCGCCTAACACGTCTGGGACGATCTCGCGGACGACGCGCGGTACGCCTTCCCGAGGCGATCGACCTCTCCGTGGTCGGATTGCCCGGGAGCCTGTCCTCGGGTTGACACTCCCCTGGCGGCTTGTCCAAGGTGCGCACAGAGGCCGCGCTCAGCGCCTGCGGCGGCGTTCCCGCTCTGCTCATAGCCCAGACTGCGTCCAGCGCGGCGGTTCCCCCGCACCACGTCCAATCGGGCGGTCCAGTTCCGCCGCCGCCTCGCCGTGGGCATGGCCCCCGCGTTGTCGGGGTCGGTGTCTGCCTGACTCAAGCCCCGCGGCCGCTCCCGGTCCGCATTCAGTCACGTAGCGGGGCAGAAGCGGCAGGCGGGGACAAGCGACATTCCGAGGCTAGTCGCGAGGCAGTCGGCCCGAGCTCCAGTTCCATGATATGCAGCGCCTGTCATGGTGGATGCCGACCACCAGTGAGACCTAACTCGCCGCCGTATCTTGGTCGCGGCGAGGCACGATTTCCACGGTCGTATAGGCGCCGCCCCCGTTCGTGGAGGCGGCCGGCGTCATCCTCCCCAAACATGCGCTCCCGAGGAGAATGCTTGCGCAAAGAAAGAGTAGGCAGGAGAAAACTTTGAATGAGGACGGTTTTTCTTGACACGATGGCACAGGTATTCAATGTCCGTTCATCTTGCCTAATGCGGGTGTCCCCCCTACAATGGCTATGGGAAATTAGGGGAGGGAGAGTTAATGAACCGCACGAGTCCTGAACTTTCACTGTTGCGAATACCACTGGCTCTCGTCCTGGTTTTGTGCCTCGTGGCACTTGGACCCGGTGCGGCCTTCGCGAACAAGGACGCGGGCGACGCGGCTCAGACCGCCGACGCGAGCACGACCGACGCGAGCACGACCGACGCCAGCACGGCGGACGCCAGCACCACCGACGCAACTGCTGATCCCAGCCTGACGCAGCAGGCCGCTACGGCGGCTGATCCCGCGTCCGTGGCCGATCCAATCGCGGCCGGCATCGTCGCTGGTCTCGATTTGCCCGCGACGGCGGATGCGGCATTGGCGGCGGACGCGGCGGCAGCCGAAGCGCCTCCGGCCGACGCCGCGACGACCGATGCGGCGACGGACGGAACCGCGCCCGTCGACGATGGAAGCGCTCCTGCCGATCAGTCCACGAGCGACGCTCCCGCCGCGGATGGGAGCACCGACTCCACCGCGATTGGTTCCACAGATACGACAACCGGCGCTGATGCGGCGGCAGCTCCTGTGGCCACGGCGCCTCCGTCCGATGCGCTCTCTATCGCCGACGCCTCGGGTGGCAGCACGAATGGCGCGGCTCAGGGGAGCGCCACGGATAGCGCCGCTCAAGCGGCCGCGAGCGACGCGCTTGCTCCAGTGAGTGCCGCGCAAACCGTCGCTCCTGCTGCCGTTGGCGGTGACGTTGCAACGTCGAGCCAGAAGGCCAGCGGCAACGGTGGAAATGGGGTCAGCAAAGTCGACCGTCTGCTCGCCCTGCGTGACGGCACGGACCCGGCTAGATCTGGCATCCTCGGAGTCGGCAACGGCGGCAGCGCGTCGGCAAGCGCCGATGGCGGCATCGTCGTCGTCGGGGACATCATCACCGGCTACAACCAGGGTAATACGATCTCCACTGGTGGCGCGTGTGGCGGCAGCCTCGCGATCGACGGGGGCGACGTCAGCAATTCAACGACGATCGACTTGAGCGCCAGTGGCGGTACGGCGATCGGCGACGTCTCTGGTGGCAATGGGAACTTCGGCGCGGGCGACGATTCGTTCGTGACCGGCACTCATCTCCTCGGGAATGGCGGCACCGCGACAATCGGCGCCGACGGCGGCATCATCGTCACCGGCGACATCATCACGGGCAACAACAGCGGTAACGACATCAGCGCCGGCGGCTGCGGCGGTGGCACGGGCGGCGGCTCCGTCGATATCAACGGTGGCAACGTCTCTAACACGACCACGATCGATATCAGCGCCGACGGCGGAACGGCGATCGCTGACGCCTCCGGCGGCGACGACAACACGGGAATCGCCACTGGGAACGGTCGGAACAACGATGACGGACCCGAGCACCATGGCGTGCTCGGCCTGCGCGACCGGGTTCTCGGTCTCGGCGGCTCGTCGGTAGGCGGCATCCTCGGTGTCGGCAACGGCGGCACCGCCACCTCCAGCGCGGACGGCGGCATCGTCGTGGTCGGCGACATCATCACCGGCTACAACCAGGGCAACACGATCACGGTCGGGACGACGGGCGGGGCCATGGGGAGCGGTGCCTGCGGCTCCGTTTCCATTGATGGCGGGAACGTCACCAACACCACGACGATCGACATCAGCGCCGACGGCGGTACGGCGATCAGCGACGCCTCCGGTGGCGATACCAACACCGGGATCGGCTCCGGAATTGGTGGCATCCTCGGCGTCGGCAACGGCGGCACCCCAACGTCCAGCGCCGATGGCGGCATCGTCGTGGTCGGCGACATCATCACCGGCTACAACCAGGGCAACACGATCACCGTTGGGAACATCAACTGCGCAGCGCCGGTCGCGGAAACACCGGCCAAGCCGGCGAAGGCGAAGCCAGTCGCGGAGAAAGCTCCCGCGAGCGAATCCGCCAAGCCGGCGAAAGTCGCGAAGCCAATGACGGTCGCGGAGAAGCCGGTCGCGGGCGCGCGAACGGTTGCGGCCAAGGCTTCCCAGAACGTCGCGGTCGCGCCGCTCAAGACCCGTGCGGCGGTCGCGGTCGGGTCGGCGTCCGGGAAGGGGGCGGCGGTTCGCTCGCTGCCGAGCACCGGAACGGGCGCGATGACGGCCGCGGCATCGAATCAGTCGACGCTATTCGGTCTGCTCGCCTTGGCGCTGATGGCGTTCACCGGCGCGGGTTGGCGGTACCGCGGCGCTTTCCAGCAGCGCTAAGCGGGGAACGCGTCGCGCGTTTGAGCGACGTGACGCGGAGCGAACTATAAGCGGGCTGGTCGGGGAGACTCGACCGGCCCGCTTTCGTGATCGGGGTATCTCGAACACGTCCCGGTGACGAGCAGTCGACGCACGCGGGCGCTTCCTCACACGCGTCGGTCCATGAGGTCGATGTGCCGCCGGCATCACCCTGGGCACGTGCCGCAACGCGCCTGATTGAGTGCCGGTTCGATCCGCCCTTCTTGGACAAGGGCGGCTACGTCCATCCGCACATGGCGCACGGACTGATGAGCCACGCTTGGGTAGCCACCGATGGGCCACGACGCGGCCAGCCTGATGGCGCGACCCCATCCGCTCCGTCGCGCGATGAGTTCCCAGTTAGTGCTACCGTACGACCCGGCACGACCTCGGTCCGACGTTGGCGGAATTACGACGAGCCGGTGGTGAGAGAGGGCTGGGGGCGTGGGAGCGCATCTGCTCGGTATCGACAGCGGGCTGACGGTTACCAAAGCGGTCGTCTTCGACGCCGCTGGCCGAGAAGTCGGCAGAGGTGAGGCGCGGGTAACGCAAAGCACCCCCCGGCCCCGCTGGGTGGAGCGGGACATGGCCGATGTCTGGACCGCCTGCGCGGATTCTGTTCGCGCGGCGCTCACCGCGGCCGGCCTGGCGGGGGATGATATCGCGGCGGTGGCGGCGACGGGTCACGGCGACGGGGTTTACCTGATCGATGCGGAGGGCGAGCCCGTCCGTCCTGCCATCCTCTCGCTCGATAGCCGGGCTTTCGGCATTGTCCAGCGCTGGCGAGAAACGGGCGTCCTCGACGAAGCCCTCGCGCTGACTGGCCAGCACCCGTTCGCCGCTTCGCCCGCCGCCCTCCTCGCTTGGCTCCAGAACCACGAACCTGACGCCTTCCGTCGCTGCCGTTGGACCTTGACCTGCAAGGATTGGATCCGGTACCGGCTCACGGGCGAGGTCGCCACGGACTTTACCGAGGCAAGCCTGTCTTTCACGGACGTCGCAACACAGGATTACTGCGACGCCGCGTTCACGCTCTACGGTCTGGCCGGCGCGGCGGAGAAAGCGCCGCCGGTGATTGGTCCTACGAGCCCCGCCGGCGTCGTCACGGCTCGCGCGGCGATTGCCACTGGGCTGGCGCCAGGGACACCCGTGGTCGGCGGTCTCCACGACGTCGACGCCAGCGCTCTCGGCACCGGGTGCGTCGATCCTGGTCAGCTCGCCGTGGTCGCCGGCACCTGGAGCATCAACGAGGTGATTTCAGCTGAACCGATTGTGGATCCCCGCTGGGCCTGCCGCAACTTCATCGAGCCGGGGCGGTGGATGAATATGGCCTACTCGCCGGCCTCGGCGACCAACCTCGAATGGTTCGTCCATGAGCTCTGTCCGCTGGAGACCGAGCGGGCGTCGGCCAACGGTGGCTCACCCTTCGCGTTCGTCAGCGCCGAGATCGAGGCTGTCCACGACGAGGAGTCGCGGGTTTTCTTCCACCCATTCCTCTACGGCTCACCCCACGGGGACCAGGCCAGTGCCGCCTTTCTCGGCCTCCGCGGTTGGCATTGCCGCGGTCACCTCCTCCGGGCGCTCCTGGAAGGGGTCACGTTCAACCATAAGACGCACGTCGATGCCTTAAGGAGCGCCTTTCCCACGACGGAGGCGCGGCTCACCGGCGGCGGCGCCCAAAGCGAGCTTTGGAGTCAGCTCTTCGCCGACACGCTGGGTCTGACGGTTCACGTCACTGACGCGAAGGAGGCGGGAGCGCGGGGTGCGGCGCTGTGCGCGGGAGTCGGCGCCGGCATCTATCCCTCGCTCGCTGACGCCGTCCGCGAGGGGGTTCGCGTTGTCCGCACGCACGAGCCAGATCCTGCCCGCCACGAACAGCTCGGCGCGGCCTATGAGACGTACGCCGCGCTGGTGTCAGCGCTCGCGCCGGTTTGGCCACGGGTTGGCTCATAGACGAGGATTGCACCACGAGGTTGACGACCGTTTCCCGCATTGCGCGTGAGACACCTCGGAGACCACTTTGGGGACCGGAGAGGTCAGGAGCCGGATGATGCGGCAGGCAATTCCAAACGACATCGAGCGCCAGGTGTTCGATCTGATCGTGATCGGCGCCGGGATCAATGGAGCGGGTATCGCGCGCGACGCCGCGATGCGGGGTCTACGGCCACTCCTGCTGGATAAGGGAGATATCGCCAGCGGCACGACGAGTTGGTCGAGCCGGCTGATTCATGGCGGTCTGCGCTATCTCGAACATCGGGAGATCAGGCTGGTCCGGGAATCTCTCCGCGAGCGGGAGCGGTTGCTGCGCAACGCGCCGCACCTCGTTCGACCACTCCCACTGGTCATCCCCATCTACGACGGGAACCGGCGCGGTCCCCGTCTGATCCGGGCGGGGATGATCGCCTACGACCTGCTCTCCTTCGACAAATCACTCCCCCGTCACCGGATGTGGGAGCGAGACGAAACCCTGCGGCGGCTGCCCGGGCTCAATCCGCGCGGACTTCGCGGCGCCGCGATCTATTACGATGCCCAGGCCACCTTCGCTGAGCGCCTCGCCGTGGAGAACGTCCTCTCCGCCGAGGAACACGGGGCACGCATCATCACCTACGCCCACGTCGACCAATTCGTGAGCGAGGCACAGCAGGTCCGCGGCGTCGAGGTCACCGATCTCCTCTCGGGAGAAACGTTCCGCGCCAGCGCCGAGATCGTCGTCAACGTCGCTGGCCCCTGGGTCGACACCGTCTTACATGGCGCTGGGCGTCCTGTGGAACGGCTGATTGGAGGGACAAAGGGGAGCCACCTGGTGGTCGATCACTTTCCAAGCGCCCCGGCCTATCCGCTCTACTACGAAGCGCGGGAGGACCACCGGGCCGTCCTGATCGTCCCATGGAACGGGCGATATTTGATCGGCAGCACCGACACGCGCTACGAGGGTGATCTCGACGACGTGCGGACCGATGAGGCGGAGATTGGCTACCTTCTGCACGAGGTCAACCAGGTCATTCCGGAGGCCGGACTACAGCGCAACGACGTTCTCTATGCCTACGCTGGGGTTCGCCCGTTGCCGTACCAGCCGAGTGGGTCGGAAGCGACCATCAGCCGCGACCATGCCATCGTCGACCATGCGCCTGCCATGCGTGGCGCGCTCTCGATCACCGGCGGCAAGCTGACAACCTACCGCGCCCTCGCCGAGCATACGGTCGACGCGGTCTACCAGCGACTCCAGATCAAAGCACCCCCATGCGAGACCGCGAGGCTGCCGCTCCCCGGCGCCGCCGGCGTCGCTTTCCCCGCGTTCCGGCGAAAATTCATCGCCGACTGTGGTCTGCCCGAGCGATCCGCCGCCCGGCTCGTCGACCTGTATGGCGTTCGGGCCAGGCTGGTGCTGGCGCTCGCCGATGAATCACCCGATCTGCGCGAGCCCTTCGATCCGGAGACGGGAGCAATCGGGGCGGAGATCGTGATGAGCGTCCGGCACGAATTCGCTGAGACGCTGGCCGACGTCTTGCTTCGGCGGACGATGGTCGGCCTCGAACCCGGCGTCGGCGTCGGCGCCGACCAAGCGGCGGTACGGGTCGCAGAGCGTCACCTCGGTTGGGATCGCGAGCGCGCGAGCCGGGAAGTCGCTAGCTATCGCGCACATATTCTTCGCTTTCTCCCCCGATCCTTGGCGCCTGCCGCGCCAACGCCTCCCGCTCCCCCAGGGCTGATGCCATAGCGGATCGATTTTCAGGAGTGCCTCGGATGTGGCGGACGGGGCGCGCCGCGGATACGTAGCCTGAGAGGGGTCGGGCGCTGTCATGGACTGGCCTATCGGCCGCGACCGCCGCACCCGCTCTCGGATTTCTGTCTTGCACGCGGTCGCCCCTTGCGCATTCGCCCGCGGAATCGGAAACTCTCTGCGGAAGCTCAGTGACGAGGGTGATCCGCATGGGCGCGTTCGCCCGCGGGTCGCTATCGCCGCGGGAACGCGGGCCGGCCCGCCGGCCACGATGACACGGGAGAGGAGCGAGGGACGATGAGCACCACGACGGAGCGGCCGGCCACCAGTCCAAAAACGACCGGCGGCTTCGACATGCGCCACAAGAGCCGGACGATCCTCGACGGCAACGAGCGGGCTGGCGCGCGGTCGATGCTCAAGGGAAGCGGCTACAACGACGACGATCTCAAGAAGCCGATCATCGGCATCGCCCATACCTGGATCGAGACGATGCCGTGCAACCTCAATCAGCGCCGCTTGGCGAAGCACGTCAAGGAGGGAGTCCGGGCAGCAGGCGGCACGCCGATGGAGCTGAACACGATTGCCATCTCCGACGGCGTGACGATGGGCACCGAGGGGATGAAGACGTCGCTCGTCTCCCGCGAAGTGATCGCGGATTCGGTCGAGCTGGTCGGGCGCGGCCACATGTTCGACGCCATCGTCGGCATTGGCGCCTGCGATAAGACGCTGCCCGGCTTGGCGATGGCCCTGGTCCGGCTCGACGTGCCGGGCATCCTCATCTATGGCGGGTCGATCTTGCCCGGCATGCATAACGGTAAAGAGGTGACGATCCGGTCCGTCTACGAGGCGATCGGGGCCAACGCCGCCGGCAAGATGAGCGACGAGGAGTTACGCGACCTGGAGAATGCCGCCTGCCCCGGCGCGGGCGCCTGCGGCGGTCAGTACACGGCGAACACGATGGCGATGGTGATGGAGTTCATTGGACTCTCGCCGATGGGCTCGGCTTCCCCGCCCGCGGTCGATGGACGAAAGGACGAGGTCGGCCGGCGCGCCGGTGAGCTGATCATGGAGGTTCTGCGGCGAAACATCCGGCCCAGCGACATCCTGACCCGGGAGTCGTTCGAGAACGCGATCACTGGTGTCGCCGCGAGCGGCGGATCGACCAACAGCGTCCTCCACCTCCTGGCGCTGGCCCGCGAAGCGAACATTCCCCTGACGATCGACGACTTCGACGCGATCTCGCGTCGGACGCCGTTGTTCTGCGATCTGATGCCGGGTGGCCGCTACGCCGCCGCCGATCTCGACAAGGCGGGCGGGATTCCGCTCGTCGCCAAGAGGCTAGTCGAGGCCGATCTCGTCCACGCCGACCAGCCAACCGTCACGGGCCGGACGTTCGCCGAAGAAGCGGCGGACGCGGTTGAGACCCCGGGACAAGACGTCGTCCGGTCGGCGGCCGATCCGATCAAGTCGACGGGTGGTCTCGTCATCTTGCGGGGCAACCTGGCGCCGGAAGGTGCGGTCGTGAAGCTCTTCGGCTACGAGCGGGAATACCATAAAGGACCCGCCCGCGTCTTCAACTCCGAGCACGCCGCGCACGACGCCGTGCAACACCGGCAGATCGTCGACGGCGACGTCGTCGTGATCCGCTACGAGGGCCCACGCGGCGGTCCGGGGATGCAGGAGATGCTCGGTGTCACCGCCGCGCTGGTTGGGCAGGGTTTCGGCGGCACCGTGGCCCTCGTCACGGATGGCCGCTTCAGCGGCGCGACTAAGGGTTTGATGATCGGCCACGTCGCCCCCGAGGCCGCGGTCGGTGGTCCGCTGGCGGCTGTCCAGGAAGGGGACACGATCGTCATCGACATCGGCAAGCGACGACTCGACGTGGAGCTCTCCGCCGAGGAGATCGGCCAGCGCCTCGCGCAATGGTCGCCACCCGCCCCGCTCTACACGGACGGGGTGCTCGCCAAGTACGCGGCCCTCGTAACGCAGGCCTCGGAAGGGGCGGTGACGCGGGTTGGGTGGTAATCGGCGGACCAGGAAGCTAGCCGAGCGAGAGGGCAGGGGCCGCCACGCTTAGTCGTGGCGGCCGAAGCTTCGTCAGCCGAACGCCCTCACTCCCGACCGCTGCCCAGCGGGCACCCGCCCGATGCGCGGAAACGGCCCTCACCCCCAGCCCCCTCTCTCCCGGACAGTTTCATGTTGGGCCGTTGGAGGCGAGTTTGGCGGCCGGTCACCCCACCAATCGGCGCGTTCGATCGGCCGAGGCTGGCGCGGCGCGTTTCGTTGCGGCCGCTGCTCGCCGCTGGCGGCGCGCCGGCTATCGTGGACGGCGGGCCAGGAGCAAATGGTCCGCGCGCGAGGGGAAGGACGAGGGGGTGGGGGTCACTGCCAGCCGAAGGCGGGGGCGTGGGTAAGGCGGTCATGGGCCATGATGGGGGATGCGGGGGCGCGG
>JAABUS010003514.1_pt1 | contig 25242 bp, 24 predicted proteins | sample 5560161 | NCBI WGS metagenome assembly JAABUS01 (sample SAMN10711885, study PRJNA513376) | rock metagenome | isolation source: Antarctica rocks | place: Antarctica: Victoria Land, Trio Nunatak nord | collected 2016-01-04
GGCGCACCGCCATGTTCACCAACTCGCCCCTGATGATGGTGCAGGCCGAGGCCGACCACCGCCGCCACGCGATCATCGGACAGGTCATCGCCGACCTGAAGAACTCCGACCTCGCGCACCTGCCCTCAGGGCACTTCACTGCCAACTCGGCCTGGCTGGTGCTCGCCGCGATCGCGTTCAACCTCGCCCGCGCCGCCGGCACGCTGGCCTTGAGCTTCCACGCCAAAGCCAGCACCGCAACCGTCCGCCGACAGTTGATCACCGTCGCCGCCCGCATCACCCGATCCGCCCGACGCTCGACACTGCGACTGCCCACAGCGTGGCCCCGGGCCAACGCCTGGCAACGACTGTTCACCACCGCAACCGGACCACCAGCCGCGACCTGAACCCCTGCACCGCCGCCAGACCCAACCAGAGACCCCAGTGGAAATGCCGAACAGATCGGCGGCCCGAGCACGCCCTCAGAACACCCACCCAACATGAAGATCAACTACGCGTGCCCATCAGACTGTGCGGTGCATCCGGGCTAAGCCGTGGGTTACGTGGGCAGAGTCTCCTAATCGTGGACGGGCTCATCGGCTTCGACACGCGTGTCGGGAGAACTCAGCCGCTACCAATCCGCCGCGGGTCAGATTGTGCCGGACCGCCGACTGTGGCGGTTGATTCCAGCTGTCTTTCTCCGGAATACTGACCAAGGCGTTCATACCGCCTCGGCCTGGTGGATACTGACGGCGTGATAGCCGAATCGCAAGGGAGGAATGAGTCCACCGAGGCTCACGTCGAGGTAGAGGTCGTGGACACGTCGGAAGGCCTAAGCCGGTTGTCACCGGCGTGGCATGTACTCGCTCAGGGTTGCGCGACCCCGTTCCAGACCTTTGCCTGGAACATGACATGGTGGGACCTCATCGGCTCGCGGTCTGTCGGCACTCGCCTGCACGTACTCGTGGTCCGGGTGGACTCCGTGGTCGCCGCGATCGCGCCCTTCATGATCCACAAAGGATGCCTCGGTTTCCTGTCCAGCCCCTGGAACGACTACGGTGACGTCCTCGTCGCCACCCACACCGAACGGGCCCGCGCGGCCGTGGCCGCGCTGTGGTGCTACCTGCGATGGGCGGTGGATCAACGTATCGCCCGCGTCGAGCTCGCCGAGGTGCCGCCGTGGTCAGTGCTGCTCATTGACTCAGCAAGCCCCAACGACGATGTGGCTCAGTTGGTCCCCGGGTCGTCGGTTGATGCGTCCGTCTGCCCACGGCGCGACCTGAGGGGTGACGTGCGACCGAGTCGGAACCTGCGACGCAAGGCGAACGTGCTCGCCCGACGAGGCGAACTGAGTCACACCATCCGAACCCGACCGACCGAACTGGTCCAGTTGATGCCGGAATTCATGGCGATGCACGTCCGGCAGTGGTACGGACGGCCGGATTGCGGGCTAACGTTCACGCAACCCGACATGATGTACTTCTACCGCGAATCGATCGTGCCGTTGGCGGCTGCGGGCCTGCTCGCCGTGGTCGAGTTGCGAGTCGGCGGCGTGGCTGCGGCATTCGACTTCGGATTCTTGCACGGGAGCACGTTCTTCTCATGGCGGCCTGCTTTCGAAACCAACTTCGCAGATGGCTCGCCCGGCACCGTGATGCACGGGATGGCCTTCGGGACCCTCGCCGCTGCCGGTTACCTGACGTACGATTTCATGCGGGGCGATTTTGCCTACAAGAGACGTTATGCTGACATGAACCCAGTCAACAGGACGATCCATCTCACGGTGCCTGCCTTCTAGTAAGGTGGACTTCTGGGTCCCATTCGTCTCAACCCCTTAGGTGGCGCGGTGTCCGGTCCTGGTTATGCGATGTTCGGAGCGGACGAAGAACGGAATCTCCTCGATGCACTCCGGACCGGGACGCTGACGCGGTACCGCTTCGGGATGCCAGGGGCGGAGTCGTACGTGTACCGGTTCGAGCGCGCGGCGCGGGAACACTTCGGGTCGCCCCACTGTCTGGCGCTCAACAGCGGGACGTCTGCTCTTTTGACGGCATTGGTCGCCAACGGCATCGGACCGGGCGACGAGGTCATCGTTCCGGGCTACATGTTCATTGCGTCGATTGCTGCGGTGCTCTACGCCGGTGCTGTGCCCGTGCTCGCCGAGATCGATGAATCGCTGACCCTCGACCCGGCCGATTTCGAACGCAAGATCACCAGTCGGACCCGGGCGGTGATGCCGGTGCACATGCTCGGCGGTGCTGCCGACATGCCGATGCTGACCGCGCTGGCGCAGGAGCATTCCATCCTGGTGATCGAGGACGTGGCGCAGGCATGTGGTGGCAGCTGCAACGGGGTTCCGCTCGGCACTTGGGGCGCGGCAGGTGCATTCTCACTGAACTACTTCAAGGTGATTACCGCTGGCGAGGGGGGTTTCTGCCTCCTAGCCGACGACGCGGCATACGAACGCGGCTACTCCTTCCACGATCATGGCTTCAAACCGTTGCGCGACGGCGCGGTCGACGCAGACGCGGTCTTCGGTCTGAACCTGCGCATGCCGGACCTCAGTGGAGCTCTGGCGCTTGCTCAGCTAGCCCGACTCCCAGAGATCCTCGAACGCACACAAGCGGTGAGGACCCGGCTTGCCGCAGCCATCGGCGAGCATGAGGCAATGACGCCCCGGACCAGTGTCGATCCGTCTGGCGACTGCGCCACGACTTTGTGCTACACCTTCCACGAAAGTGCCATGGCTGAGCGGATGGCGAAATCTCTCGGCACAATGCCGCTCGTTCGGTCCGGTAAGCATTATTACGGGAACATGCCCCAACTGCAGCACATGGGAAGCGCGACGCTAGGCTCCGCCCATCAGGGCGACCCGATGCCGTCCTACGGGGTTGGCGATCTTCCACGCACCGATGACATCCTGGCCCGGACCTTGGCACTGTCCACCGGGGCATCCGACTGGTACGCCGGTACCGGGTTTGGTGTCGGTGTGAATAGCACAGACCACGACATCGAGCTATGCGCGCAGACGTTCCGTGAAGTACTCGCCTCCAACAGCTGATCCGGTAAGCGACGTGGACGTGTCGAGGCCGACCGCGGCGACCGGTATCCCAGCAGCCCAGCCTGACGCGGTCGGCGCGACGTTGCATGCAGCCGGTCACTGGCGCGGTGCAGATGACGTCGAGATTGACGTGATCGTTGTTAGCCAGGGCGGTCGCATTCCCGATCACCTCGGCCGCCGGGATCAGCTTTGCATCGTCGTGTGTGGTACCGGTTCGGTGACGGGAGGCGGCGTGGTCGCTGCGGTCGGCGTAGGTGACACGGTTCTCTGGCGCAGCGGTGAACTCCGGTCCGTCGTGGCCGAGGAGGAGCTCGTGTTGGTGTCGGTGCGAGTCGCGCAGCGAGTGACGCGTCCCTGATGACGGTAGAGGGGTCGACGGCTGCGCGCGCGCTCGGGTCGTGGCGGGTTGGTCCCGTGGGATTCGGGGCGATGTCGCTGTCCGTCGAAGGACGGCCGAGCTCGGACACTGCGCACGGTGTCGTTGTCGCCGCGCTCGAGTCGGGCGTGAACCTCTTCGACACCGCGGACTGCTATGGAATTGGCCTACGCGAGCGTGGACACAACGAGAAGCTCCTCCGTGCCAGCCTGGACCGGTGCGGTGCCGACCGTGCGGGTGTGCTCGTCGGCACCAAGGGTGGTCACTACCGCACCGAGCAGGGCCAGTACGTCATCGACGCCCGACCTGATGCGCTCCGCGCGGCCTGCGATCGTTCTCTTTCTGCCCTTGGCGTCGACGCCCTCGACCTCTACTTCCTCCACCGCCCAGACCCCCGTGTCCCCTACGCCGAAAGTGTCGGCACTATCGCCGAGCTGCAACGGGCGGGAAAGGTACGTGCCGTGGGCGTGTCAAACGTCGGCACGGGACATCTCGAACAGGCGAGACGCGAGGTCGAGGTGGTTGCCGTACAAAATCGGCTGTCCGTGCTCGCCCAGCAGGACCGACCGATGGTCGGCCACTGCGCCGCGCTGGGCATCGCCTATCTGGCGTGGGCGCCGCTCGGTGGCTTCGGGCACGGGGCAGGTGAGGTGTCCCGGCACGCCGTCCTCCGGCGTATCGCGCACGAGCACGGCGTGACTACAGCCCAGGTGGCGCTCGCATGGCTATTGGCCCTCTCCGAGGTCGTGATCCCGATTCCCGGAACGCATCGGCCCGAGACCGTGCGCGAGAACGTCGCGGCCGCGCACATCGTGCTCAGTGCGGACGATCTCGCGTCTCTCGACGCGACGGGGGTCCGGTGTAGTGACGTCGAGGATGAGGCATGAACGGACCATCGGCAGGACCAGCACACCCGCCGACGCGGGACGTTGCTGCGGCGTTCGGTGAGATGGCAGCGGTACGGGCGCTGGCGGGAGGGCAGGGTCGGACATGGGTCGGATCCCACGTCGTCATGAAGGCCGCCCAACCAGTCGACCAAGTGAGATTCGTTGCTGACGTCCTCTCCCGCTCGCTGAGGCCGGCAGGGTTGCGACTACCCCGTCCGATCCAGGTCGACGGCGACTGGATCGTCGACGGGTGGTGGGCCTACGAGTGGTTGCCGGGCAACGGCGCCCCGCATCGCGTCGCCGAGGTGGTCGAGATCTCGGCCGCCCTACACCGCTGGTTGGCGGATGCTCCGCGGCCGACGTTCGCCGTGGACGACGTATGGGGCCGCGCCGCTCGCGATGCATGGGAGGACGTGTCGACGCCGCAGTCAGGCCCGTACCGCAGGCAAATCGACGCCCTGATTGCCTACCGACAGCCCATGTCGCCCGCGAGGGGTGCGCAGTTAATCCACACCGACCTCGCGTTCAATGTCTTGTTCGATCCGTCTGCTGCGCCAGCCGTAATCGATTGGACGCCAATGTGGTACCCCCCCGACTGGGCGACGGCCATCGTGGTCGTCGACGCTCTCGACACCGGGGACGCGGGACCCGAACTCACCACCGCTAAGCCGACGACGTCAACGTGGGCGCAGTTGCTGCTGAGGGCGGAGCTCTTCCGGCTGCTCGTGAAAAACCGTGTGTGGCGGAGTGGGACCTCGATCGTCGACAACAAACGGTTCCACGCCCGAACAGTTAATCTACTGTGTCATCTGTGCGAGACGGTCTCAGGGAACCCTCGAGACTATTGAGGTCGATGAGGTGACCGTCGCGACGGACGCCCCACTCCTCGTCGCTCGATCTCGGGTGCTTCGACCAGGTCAAGCCCGAGCCGCGCTGGTGGGACCATCGTGCGCGACGTTGACGCTGGCACCCGATCAAACCTGATCGTCATGCCGGTCGGCCGACAGCCGTCACCAGGTGATCTGCGAGTCGGGCGGCGAGCGCGAGGATCGTAAGACTAGGGTTGGCCGCGCCGGAGCGTGGGAAGACGCACGCTCCGTGAACGTAGAGCCGGTCAACGCCGCGGAGTCCCTGCTGGGCGTTTAGTACGGATCCGAGCGGCAGCGTTCCCGATTCGTGTTGCTCAGACCCGAGGGGAAACGAGTACGTGAGGGTCGCCGAAGACGGACACGCGGACTGCGCGGCGGTCAGTCGTTTCGGTAGGTCTGCCGAGCCGAACTCGTCAAACACCAGCGAGTCCAACGCGACGTGAGCGGCCTGCGCGAGTGCGTCACGGACAGCGTCGAGTTCACGGCGCTGATAGTCGGCGAGCACGAGATCGGTGGCGCTCAGGGAGCAGGTGACCTTGGTCGGCCACGGCCACTGCTCTGTGGACGTGCACGAGACGCCTGAGTACTCGTCGGGGCGCTGTTCCCCCATCAACCACGCATCCACACCGCAGTCACCGTGATCAGTGGTGAACGTACGGAGGAAGAGATTGGAACGCAACGGGTCGGGCGCCGCCGCGACGAATAGAACCGACCTCGCTGCAGCGTTCGCCAGCCAGGGCGGGACATCGGCACGATCAAGCACGGCCGAGAACCCGTGCACCACCTTGTCGGACAGCCCCGGCATGCGCAGACTCCCGTCCTCTGCCTTACCCCGGAGCTGCAGGACCAGTCGGGTGTTCTCGGTGGTTCCGGCCGCGAGGACGACCGCCCGCGCCGGGACATCGTAGGTGTCCGAGCCCGCCGTGCTCACGCGCACCCCCGTGATCCCACTTCCGTCCGCGATCAGACCGAGCGCCGGGACGTCATTGACCACGGGGGGGACGCGCCCGTCGCCGCGCCAGTGCTCGAGAGGAGAGAAGACGCGGCGTGTTCCGTCGCTCTCGACGCGCACGCTCTCGGGAGCCTCGTGCAGAATATAGTTCCCGAGACGGGCCGTGGTCATGTGCAGCGTAGGGCGCCCGACCCACTGGGCGAGCTGTTCAATGGTTCGCTCGTACAACGGGGGGCCGCCGCCGAACCCATGCGTGAGATCGCGTACCACGTCGACGGGCCAGTCGGGCTCTCGGAGAGCCCAGGATTCGATGGGCAGCGTGATTCCGTGCCAGTACAGAGATCGGCCCCCGGTGCGTCGCCGCAGCCCAGCGAGACCGCCGAACGACGCGTCGCCTTGCTCGTAGGGGCGCCAGAAGTCCGGATCCACCTCTGGCCGCAGCCAGTACTGGAGAGCCGTCGCCGGATCCAACACGGTGCGGTAGTGGCCGAAGCCGCGGTCGGGGCCGGCCTCGAGCAGGAGGAAGTCAGTGTGGCCTCGTCTCTCCAACTCCGCCGCCACAGCGAGGCCTGCCATGCCTGCCCCGACTATAACCACGGAAGCACCAGTGAGCAGCCGCCCCGGTACCGACGTCATGCCGAGACTTCGGTCACGAAGCCGGAGAGGTGCATTGAACCGAGCTCTGAGGTAACCTCACGAACCGCGCTTTCTACCACCTGCCTGAGCCGGACGCGCTCAGTATCTATCCAGGCGGTCAGGGGGGAGGACATGGTGCCGTCGTCCACGCGCGAGCCGCCCGGCCCCGGCACGGGCGTTTCCACCCGCCAGCTCCCGGGCACACGCCGGAGGCGGCCCGCCGCTCGGGCCAGGTCCCGCCGTGGTGGCGGACCACCAAGGGGCATGGGGAACAAGAGTACGGCGGCGGTCTGCGTCGCCAAGCCGACCGGCTCCGGCGGCCGCCCAAGCGCACAGAGAAGTGCATCGCGGGCGACCTCCGCCAAGCCCGCCTTCCGGTAGACGGCATCGGCGAATCCGCCGAGACGACCGTTGACCTCGATGATGCGTGGACCGTCGGCCGTCAACGTAACCTGGGTATGGCTGACCCCCCACACGACCCCGAGCGCGTCGAGCGCGGCGTCCGCGAGATCGATCACGTCCGACCGCTCGGCTCGGGAGAGCTCGTCAGGAACGAACAACCCTCCCTCTGCAGGGGATCCTGCAGAGGGAACCGAAACGTCGATAGGGTGGTGGACGGCGTCACTGGACGCCACCTCTACCGAGACGTAGTGACCATACGGTGCCGGTCGCGCGTCACCGATCCGCATCTGCTCTACCACGTAGTCCTCGGGCAACAGCGATCCCGGCGTTGCCTCACAGAGTTCGCCTATCGCAGCAAGATGGGCGCCGTGGTCAAGTCGCCAGGTGTTACGGCTCGCGGTTCCTCGGCGTGGTTTCAGGACGGCCGGGAACGGCACCGTCGCCGCGTGGCGCAGACATTCATCGGATCTGCACCCGGCCGTCAGGAGGGCGTGCACCGGCGTCGGGATACCCGCGGCGGCAAGGCGACGGCGCCGTTCGTGCTTGTCCGTGAGAGGAGCGAGCGCGGTCTGCGGCGAGTGCTGGGGCAGGCCGAGCAGTTCTGCGATGCGGGCCATACGCACGATCTGGGAATCGGCGAAAGTCGCCAGACCGTCGCACGAAGCCAGAGCCGTGGAGAGGTCATGGTCGGCGACGGGGGCATCGACGACAGTGCCGAAATGACTCGCCAACCGGGCAGCCGACGCACCGTAGGGGGACCGTCGGTCGATGACGAATGCTAGATCGGCGAGGCCCTCCGCGGAGTGGGCGAGATCGGCCATGCCAATCGAACCGTAGTCCCAGAACACGCCGATAAGTGGGCGCGCAACTTCGCGAGGGAGAAGGTTGATCGCGCACGCTCCATGTCCCAGCAAGGGGATCGCCGATACCGTCCTGAATGTTTTACGAGCAACCCTGTCACGACACATTCCTTAGCACAAGAGACTGTCGGCACATTCCTTAGCACAGGAGACTGTATCGTCACAGACATGACGAACAACCGGCCTGCGGACATCGGGACGGTCGACCGCATGGTGGCCGACGCCGTCGCGGCGGACCCAGACAGTCCCGCACTCACATTCGGCGATCAAACCCTAACCCGTCAACAGATGTACCTGCGGGCCGTTCGCCTTGCACACGTCCTGCGCGACGCGGGCGTGTGCGAGGAGATGCGGGTGGCCATCTACGTCGAACGCAGTCTGAACCTGGTCCTGGCGCAGCTGGCCGTGCTCATCGCCGGTGGCGCGCGCCTCGCCATCGACACGTCCGACCCCGCCCAGCGAAGCCGATTCATGGTGGACGACCTCGATCCGCACGTTGTCGACGGAGGAGTGCCGAACTGGCTGGCCGCGGGCCGCCACGTCGTCGACGTAGCTGTCTTGGGAGATGCGTCCTCCGGTGATCTTGCACCTCCGACTCAGGATCACCGGCCAGACTCCGCCGCCTACTTCATCTACACGTCCGGCTCGACCGGACGACCCAAGGCGTCGGTGATCGAGCGTCGCTCGATCACGAGTCGGTTGTCATGGCTGCGGAAGACATTTCCGCTGAGTGCGCGGGATCGGGTGCTGTACAAGACCGCATGCGGCTTCGACGTGTCTGTGGCCGAGCTGTACTGGCCGGTCGTCGGGGGCAGCGAGCTGGTGGCGCGGAGCCGGGACTGCAGCGCGACCCCGACTACATCGCGCACATGGTCCTGGACCAGCGCATCAGCGTGCTGCACTTCGTACCGTCGCTGCTTGAGCTGTTCCTCGGTGATCGACCAGCGTACGAGCGCTACCCAGGGTTGCGCATGGTGCTCGCCGGCGGCGAGGCGCTGTCGGCGCCCCTGGTCGCCCAGTTCGCCGATCAATGCGAGAGGCCAGCTGTACAACATGTACGGACGTCGAAGTGCCCCGTCTACACAACCGCATTACGGTATCCCGCCGGTCCGGTCGAGCGCGTGCTGATCGGCTCGGCGGTGGACGGCGTCCAACTGTACGTCCTCGACGCCACCGGTGCCCCCACCGTGGAGAAACCCGGCGAGCTCTACGTTGCCGGCGACGGCCTGGCCCGTGAGTACTTCCGTCGGCCAGATATGACAGCGGAGCGCTTCGTGGTCCTCGACCGCGAGAGCCTGCCACCGGTGCGGGCCTACCGGACGGGAGACCTCGTGCGCCGCGTCGGCTCGCAGCTGGACTTCCTCGGTCGCATCGACCGGCAGGTGAAAATCCGTGGCTACCGGGTCGAACTAGCGGAAGTCGAGGCCACCGTTCGCCGGCTCACGGGGATTGACTCGGTGGTTGTCCTCCCAGTAACTCTAGGGCGCACTCAGGTGCTCGCAGCATTCGTGGTGCCGGCCGCGCCCGGCGGTGCAGACGTCTCGGCCGACGCGGTTCGTGCGGCGGTGCGCCGGGAGCTTCCCGACTACATGGTCCCGGCCAGCGTCACGACACTCGGGCGTCTGCCGCTGACCCCGAATGGCAAGGTGGACCAGGACGAGCTGGTCCGCGTCCTGGACGAGAGCAGGCCGTCGGACTCGGTAGCAGACGAGAGTGGCGCGACCCCCGACGAGCACGTCCGAGCTGTGTGGACGGTCGCGCTGGGCATCGAGCCCGACGATGAGGACGATTTCTTCGACCTAGGTGGTAATTCGTTGATTGCGCTCGACGTGGTCGGCGAGATCGGAGCGCGGCTCGGCGTCGACGTCCCGGTGCGGGAGCTGTTCGTGCACCCTGGTCTGGCCGAGTTCGCCGCACGGGTCGAGGCGATCCAAGCCGGCAGATCTGGCACTGCACAGTGAGGCCGACTGACTCCTCCCTGACCGAAGCACCGAACTGCGCGTCCTGGTCGCCGCCGCGATCGGGCGATGCGAATGATGCGGTGTCGATGAAACCGCCCCGTACCTTCGTCGTCAATCAGCTCGATCCCGACGACTGCGAGGTGCGCGTCCTGGTCGTACCCCACGCGGGAGCCGGAGCGAGCGTCGCCGCGCCGCTCAGGACAAGTGCAGGACCCCGCTGGATGATCGGTGCAGTTCGGCAGGCCGGACGCGAGTCGCGGGTGCGCGAGCCGGTGGCCGCGTTGCCGGCCCAGGTAAGCACGGTGGTGGAGGCGGCCCTGGCACTTCCTTCACACCCAACCCTGGTCGTCGTCGGGTGCTGCTCCGGTGCCGCGGTGGCGTTCGAAGCTGTGCGAGCTCTCGATCGGACGCACCCCGGTGTGGTCGTGGTGTCGCGGGCGGGACCGCGCACGGTGCCGCCCGGCCTCGACGACGGGAACGGTGACCCGGCTCAGCGTCTCGTTGAGCTGAGTGGGTTCCCGGAATCGATTCTGGCGGTTCCTGACGCCCTTGAAATATTGATGCCGGCCGTGCTCGGCGACTTCCGGGCCGTGGACGGTTACCGGGCCCACGCCACGGACCGGGTGTCCGTGCCAATCCTCATCGTCGCCGGCGACGATGACCCGCACTGTCGGACCGAGGCGATGGACGGTTGGGGGCGGCACTGTGTCGCAGTAACGCACTCACGGATTTGGCGGGCACTTCCTACTCACCGAGAACCCGTCCGGTCTGGTGGACGCGATGGCCGTTCACCTCGAGATGCCTGAAAGGGACCGCATGACCGCACCGATCCGTCTGGCTTACTTCGGCAAGAGGAAGGAGCCGTTGAGCCTGTTCGGCTTAAGGTTGGTCCTCCGCACTCCAGGGATCGACGTCGTGTCGTTGACGTGCACGGCGACTGCGGTCGCGGCGTTCGGTCCGCTAGTCGACGAGGCAGTAGCGGCCGGGGTTCCGATCCTACCATTCGACGAAGTGCGAGCGGCTCAGCCACCCGATCTCGTCCTGTCCTTCTCGAACAGCCTCCTGTTCCGCTCCGAGTTCATCGAGTCGGTCCCTCTCGGCATTGTGAACATGCATCCGGCGCCGTTGCCACGTTTCCGTGGCAGCAACGGGATCGAGCACTGCCTTCTGGAGCGGGAGTCGGAGTTCGGGGCCGTGCTGCACTACTGCGACAGTGGTATCGACACCGGCCCTTTGATCGCCGTGAAGATGTTTGAGGTGAATTCCGACGACAATGCCCGCGACCTGTGGCAGAAAGTCGACCGGGTCGCCGAGAAGCTTTTAACTGAGCAATTGCCCCGACTGGTCGAAGCGGGCGCCTCCGGTCGGAGGCTGCCGTCCTCGGCGCAGGCCACCGACCGGGCGGTCTTCTACCGCGCAGATCAACTTCCTGCGCGCATGCGGGTGTCGGCGGACCGGCCGTGGGACGAGATCGTCGCGATCGTGCGCGCCTACGACCATCCTCGACGTGAGCCGGCGTACATGGTGTCCGGAGGTCGACGCATCAGCCTTGGATGGCGTCAGGGCCATAATGTCGTGCTGTCCGCGGACGAAGCCGCCGACATCGGTGACATGAGGACCGCCGAGTCACCGGATGCCGAATCCGGCGACGTCTGGACGACGTGGAACCGTCTGAGCGAGTTGGAGGATGAGTACCTCGCCATCTCGGCTCTCCGGACCGCCTTGGACTTGGACCTGTTCGCTGTCGTCGCCGAGCAGCAGCCAGATCGCGCGGAACTTCCAGGCATTCTCGGTGCGGACCCGGTCGGCACGGCAGCGATTGTCACGGCGGTGACCGGGTTGGGGTTGCTCGATGTCCACGACGGGAAGGTCGGACTGTCCGCAGCAGGTCGGGCCTTTCTCGATCCCGCCAGCCCGTCGTACTATGGCGACACACTGCGCCGTGTCACACTCTCGGCGGATGCCCTCGGTGGGCTGACCGAGGCCGTACGTCACGGCGTTCCCTATGGTCACACCGGATCGGACTCGGGAGCGCTATGGGCTCAGGACATCGCGCCCTCGCTCGTCAACTGGCCGCACGAGGTTCGGCAGGCCACGGCGGAGTGGGGTGAACTCGGTGTCACCCCTCCGGCCTCGGGCCGTGTCGTAGACCTCGGGTGTGGTTCGGGAACGCGCACGATGGCGTTACTGCGGGAACACCCCTCCGTCACCCTCGAGCTGGTCGACTGGCACGACGAGGTGCTCGAAGTCGCGTCCCAGGTCGCCTCGATGATGGGGATCGAGCAGCGAGCGTCCGTCCGTCGTGCGGACCTGCGCCACATCGACTACGAGGCCGGTTCAGTTGACCTCGTCTACACCAGTTCGGTGCTATACTTCTACGCCATCGAGGATCTCCGGTCATTGGTGTCGCGCATCCGCCGATGGCTCAAGCCGGGCGGTGTTTTCGTCTCCCGTCACCTCGTCCTCGACAACGATCGGTCCGGTCCGCTCGAAGCATCCCTCCGCAACGTACAGATGTTCCTCTTCCATCCGGATGGAAACATGCTCACCGTCGAGCAGACCAGAGCAACGCTCGCCAGCGCCGGTTTCGTCGACATCGAGGTCACCCGAAACCTCTACACTGTGGCCCGGTGCTCGTGACCGCCGACGCGGCCTCGGGGCCGCGCTTCGCGGTGTTCTGCGGGGCCCATGTCGGGCATCGGGCGCCGTACCGGCGGATGGCCCCGACACTGGCCGCTGCGATCGCCTCAGCAGGGGGCACCCTGGTGTATGGCGGCGCCCAAGTCGGCCTGATGGGCGAACTCGCCGACAGCTGTTTGGCCGTCGGCGTGCCTATCGTCGGGATCATTCCGTCGTTCCTCGTGCAGGCCGAGGTCGCCCACCGCGGCTTGGACGACCTTCGCATCGTGGCCTCGATGGGCGAACGCAAGGAGGCCATGATGGAACTCGCCGATGTCGTCGTAACCCTGCCTGGCGGCCTCGGAACCCTCGATGAGCTACTCGAAGTGCTGACGCTCAATCAACTGGGACGACGCCGCCTGCCGTGCGGCCTCCTCGACGCCGAGGATTTTTGGGCTCCGCTGATGAGCTTGCTCGACCGAGCCCACACAGATGGCTTCGTGGCAACTCCGCCCGCCCGGTTGGTGACCGTCGACACCAATCCGCAATCGCTGCTGTCGGCGCTGCTGGCTCAGGTTTCGGTGTCGTAAACCCGTTCCACGTGTATGCGGTGAGCCCACGCGCCCACGTAGGGATAATCGTCCGGGAGGTGAGAGATCGTCGGTACGAAGTTGAACTGAATGCCGACTCGTGGGTGATTGGAATTGTTCGGACTCGACCGGTGCAACAACGAACCGCTGAACAAAAAACACTCGCCCGGTTGAAGGTCGACGGCCATACCGTCGTCACGCGGGTTGAGGAGAGTTTCACGCGTGCGCGGAAAGACCGTTCCCGGCGGCTTCTCGGTGTCCAACAGCGCACCATGGCTACCGGGCACGAGTTCAAGGCCACCGTTGCTCCGGTCCACATGACTGATGGCCACCCAGGCGTTGACCGACACCTTCGGCTCGATGGGAAAGTAGGCGTTGTCCTGGTGCCACGGGATCCCGCTCGACGACCATTCCCGGGTCTCCACGCCTGCGGGTAGCTTCGTCCAAATCCGGCTAATGAACAAGGTGACGCGATCACTCTCTAGCGCGTTGCAGACGGCGTCAACGACAGCGGGCGAGGAGCCGAGTCTGCGGATTTCCTGCACGTCCACGTGTCGACAGGACGCATCGTCGCGCCTCTGCTGTTCGTTGCGATGGTTGGGTCCGGGGGTGGCGAGCACCTCGTGCAGGAGTTGCTCCTGCACGGCTGCGCACCGGTCGGCAGGAAGGACCCGGAAGGGGAGCGAGTGCCCGGCCGAGGCGAAGTTGGATAACGCGGGTTGTGAAGCACGGGACACGGTAACTGGGACCGTCGCGGGCGCCTGCTGGGTGGAGCGCGTCATCGAATTTGAACCGTCGCCATCTGAAGGATGCATCATCGGACCTGGAGTCTCATAATTTGGACAATCTCGTCGATCAGGTCGACGACCGTCGACTCGTTGACGTACGCCGGCGACCAGTGCACGTCCCACACGATTTGGGAGTCGTCGACGACGACGTCGCAGACCATGCCGGACACCGAGCCGAGGTCTCCGTCGGTGGGGTCCACGTTGAGTGGTGTCATAGTGAGCCCCGGCACGTCATCGAAGGGGACGTTTGCCCGTGGCAACAGATTCAATGACACCCGTGCGTAATCGCGGCCGTTTACCTCGCTGGGGTCGTGGGCTTCTGCTTGCTGGAAGTGCAAAATGCGCTGCAAGGCATCGATCGGCAGAGCCTGGTGGTCCAGGACACCGGCGAGCTGGCGCTCCACCGTCGGTGCGAGGGTGTCCACCGTATCAATGGGGCGCACATCAAGGATGAGCGGTAGCTCCCCGGCGAGGCTCCCGACCACACCGGCGTGGCCCGCCGCCGCTCGGTTAGACACCGGCACGAACAGGGTTACCGGCGACACCTGAAACCGAGCGTGCAGTGCGAGCGTGAATGCCGACAGCAGATCGATCGTCGGTTGTAGCGGGTTGCTTCGCGCCCATCGCTCCCGCGCGGGGCCCAGGTCGACCGCGCCGAGGATCACCCGCCGGTGTTGCGTCGGCTCGAGGGGCTCGTCGCCGGGCGGAATGCGAAGCGGACCATCCCAGGCACGGTAAGGGTCGAGGTGCGCGGTCGCGCTGCGCCAGTACTCTACGTCCGTCGTCGCGGGCCCGGCGGCGACCTGCTCCACCCAAGCTTCGTACGATGGTGGTGTCGGATCGGACGGTACGTCGAGTCCTAGTCCCCGGGCACACTCATGGTAAAGAAGTTCACCGATCAAGGTCAACGAAACCGCGTCGACGAGCGAGTGATCCACGATCAGCCAGCACACCGACCGTCCGTCGTGCGCGCGGGCCAGACCCGCACGGTGGAGAGGGCCGCGGCCCAGGTCGAACGGCTTCTGCACCGTGTCACGAAACAGAGAGAGCCATGCGTCCCCCAGAACGTCGTCCCACACCTCGAGCGCGACGTCGGGCGTCGGCGACACGATCTGCCGGACTTCTCCGTCGTGGCGGACCTGGAAGTGCACCCGCAGTGCGGCGTGCAGCGATACGACCGCACGCAGCGCTTCTAAGAACACATCACCGTTCACGTCACCGATAATCTCAGCGGCCCAGCAGGCGGGTCTGTGCGTGCGCGCGAAGCCCCCGTCAGGGCGGGCACTGCGAGCGATCCGGAACACCTGGTTGAACGTGAGCGGGAGATCGGCACCACTTGGCATCGAGGCGATCGGCTTCAGGATCGCGGCCATTGGGTCGGCGACCAAGTCGAGGCCAGCCACCGCACGCGCTGCCGCCGCCACGGTCGGGTGCTCGAACAGGACCGTCGGCGGTACATCCGCTTGAAGGGTGCTTGACATCCGGCTCGCTACCTCCATGAGCCCGATCGACGTCATCCCGTAGTCCCAGAAATCGTCGTCGAGACAAAGGGCGGGCGCGCCGATGGCCGTGCGCACGACCTCGAGCAGGATGGACGAGATCGCGGTCTCGTCCCAGGCATCCGCCGTTCGATCCGTGCGGGTCCCGACCTTAGGCATCGACTCGCCAGTCTTCCTTCTGTGACTCCTCGAGCGTCCACGGGATAGGACGTTCACCCGAACGATCGAAGATATGGCCGTCTGTGAACCAGCAAGTCGTGGGAAAGGCACTGTCCCAGAAGTCGATCTGGTCCATGCCGGTCTGCCCGACGATGTTGGTGCGGTAGAAGGGTGCACCGGTGTCTACGACGCCGTGCTCACGACTGCGATCGAAGCGCAGGACGTCGCCCGGTTCGACGGGTACGACGTCGCCCTCGAACTGGAATCCTCGACCCTGGTGGATCCACAGGTAGTTATAGCCAAACAGGTCACGGTGCTGGGCGAGGTGGCCGAGCCGGCGGAACGTCGCCTTGACGATCGACGTGTCCGGGATGAGACGGCTGATGTCCAATATCGACTGCATCCATCGAGGATCGTGTCGCTCCTTGTCGTAGACCCCCGTGGCAAAGTAGCTACAGACCTGGAGGTCGTAGGGAACCTTCAAAAATCGTTGCCATGAGTCGGTGTCGCTGTGTCCTAGCAGATCCATGCCGTCGATTGTCACCGTGCACCGCTCCTGTCCGTCGATTCTAGTGATTGCGGGGTGCCTATCATGTGAAGGTAGTCCTGACCGACGGAAACGTGGAGACTAGCTCATGGACGTCACGTCTTAACGTATCCATCGACTCACTCGCAGCCAACGCTCGCCGAACGATATTGGCCACGGCCGGCATATCGGACGGCCCCATGCCGACGCGGGTGAGTTCCTGGGTGCCGATGCGCAGCCCGGGTCGGTCGTGTCCCGGCATTCCGACAACAGTGGACCTCACTCCAGCGCGCTCGAGTCGTCGGCCCCATTCGACAGGATCGTCGACCTCGGGCACGACCCATAGCTGGTGGGTGTCTGTGAAGCCGAACGACTCCCCGGCAACCGGTAGTCCAAGGGTGGCCAGCTCGGCACCGAGTCTCCGCGCGTTGGCGATTACGGCGTGTCCGTAGGTGCGTTTGCTAGCCTCCAGTTCGGCGAGCGTCACCGCGAGAGCGCCGACGCTGTTCGAGTGGGCGCTGGACACCCGGAACCCCAGATGGGAGCCCATGCGGTCGGCGACGTCTGGGTCGCTGGTCAGCATCATCGCCTTCTGTGGTCCTGGAAACGTTTTGTGGGTGCTGGCCGTGCACAGGTTGACGTCAGACCAGAGCGTGGGTAGGTCGTAGACGGCGGGCAGTAGACCGAGGAGGTGCGATGCGTCGAAACACACCACCGCGTCTGTGCCGACTGCCTGCCGGAAATCGGACAGGTTGGGGATCCGCAGGGCGACCGACAGATCTAGGTAATAGAACGACCGCCCGGCGTCGCGTTGTCCGGCCAGCGCGTTGAGATCGATCGACAGTTCGCGCCGGTCGAAGGGCACCACCGATGTGGGGTGACCGAAGTCGGCGCAAATCTGTTCGGTCGCGTAATGACCCCCGGCGCTAGTGCCAAGGACCGTCACATGCTGGCCCGGTCTCGGCAGGGTGGAGATCAGGCTCTGCATAGCGTGCAGACCGGACAGGAATTGGACCATCGCGTGGTCGACCTCGAAATAGCTTTGCGCCAGCGTCTTTGCGCAGGTGTAGAGATCGGTCACGTCGGCCGGATCCCCGTAGAAGAACCCGGGACCTACCGAACCCGGGTACCGCGAAACCAGATCCGAGCCGAGCAGTGCCTGGGCGTTGGCGCTCATCCGGTTCTCGGTTGGGTACAGGTTGAGCGTCAGGCTGCGGGCGCCGAACCGGCGCACGAGGCTGTCGGCCGACGGGGCGGCGGCAATGTCAGTGTTGATGTCGGCGATCATAGGTTATTCGGCGCCAATTCGGCTTCGCCGTATGTACCCTGCGCTTCGCGCATGTCCTCGATTGCGACCTGGCCGTCCAACATGCGTCGTCGGCCCTCTTCGGTAGAGAAGAGCGGCACCACCCGCGTGACGTCGCAGTACGAGACGAAGTACTCGAACAGCTCCGGCCGGTAGTCCGCGACGTCGGCAATCATCTTGATGGTGCGCTCATCGACCTCTCGATTCACGCCCGGCACCCCGACCATGAACGAGCAGTACACCGAGATGCCAAGGTCCTGCATGAACGGAATAAAGTCGCGCACGACAGATTCCTCGAGCCGCTTGTTCGTGGCATCCATCGCCTCCTGGACCCCTTCGACGCCGATCTTGACGGCATAGAGTCCGGCGTCGCGGTAGATCCGCCACATGTCCTTGTCGATGCTTCCGTCGCGGAGCATAAACGTGTCGGCGCGGGTCAGGATGGCCCACGGCAGGCCCTTACGCCCAATCATGTCGGCGAAGCGCTCGGCGTCCGGACGTCGGTAGTCGTGATTATCCGCGTCGTCGTAGAACGACGTGATCCCGGGGAAGCGCTCGCGCATGTGGTCGAGTTCCGCGCTGACACGATCGACGGAGAACTGCTTCTTAAATTGACTGGTGGTGGACCACCAGGAGTGCACCCAAATGCAGAAATTACATCGGTACTGACATCCCCACATGCTGTAGAAGACGCCCTGAACCCCAGGAGGCGTCGTCTTGAAGCGTGCGTTGTAACGCGGGTACTGATGGAGGTCGCGGTGCGCGAAGGGCAGCGCATCCATGTTTGGTGTCCCCGTGATCTCCTGGCGGGTGGCCATGCCGAGCGATGGAGATCGCAGGAGATCGCGGGTGGACAGCAAGAATTCGCCAGGGACGGCGGAATGGACGCCCGCCCACTCCAGAAGATCACTGCGATCCTCGCGCACGTTCGGCCCGATGAGCACGACCGGCGCGATCGAGCCCAGCGCGGACACAGTGGCGCGGTCGACGTGTTCGGTCTGTTCGGAGGTCTCGAAGATGATGTAATCCGGGCAAGATGCCTGAACGTGGCCGAGCATGCCTTGCTCGTCCCACTTCTCCAGGCAGCCGTCGAGCAAGGTCACCTCGTGCCCATCCTCGACCAGCAACGAGTGCAGGTAACAGAGCTGGAACGGCCACGGCGAGTACTCCGAGCCGTCGTTCGCACGATCGAGGATCGTTGCCGGCCACCGTGCACCCGATTTGTGCCACCAACGGGTGCCTCGCCCACGCGGGTCGGTTTCCGGTGTGGCGTAGTTCAGCAGTGTAATGCGCATTAGAGCGTTCCTTCCGACGCTGCCGCGCTCGCGGCAACTGGTGTGACGGTTCGGGCTCATCTGGGAGTGGCGTGACCGTGTAGTGAAGTTGACAGCTGGATGAGTGGGTCTCCACCATTGTAAGTGTTAGGGAGCTTTGATCTGGGTGTCTTGGTTACCCAGTTGTGCCATCAAGCGGTGACGACGGCGACGAGTGCAGGACGTCAGGCGGTACGTCGAAAAGTCCGCCGCCGCTGCCTGTCGTCTCGAGCAGCGACACGCACACGACCCAATCGGACTCACTCCTGTAGAGGCATTGCCGTGATCGACGGCCTTTGCTCAGCGCACCTGGACATCCAGCACGGTGTGGGCCGCGCCGGTGACCGAGCGGACCTCGCCTGTTACGGCAAGTCTGGTGAAATAGCGTTCGACGATCGTGGTGTGCACGACCACCAGCAGGCGGTTGCTGCTCCGGCGCAGCAAGCCGTTCACGAAGTCGTCGGTCGCTTGCCGGTCGATGTGCGTCGGCACGTTGCTGACAGTGAGCCCGCTGCCGGGTAGCGCCGTCGGATCGGCGGTGAAACACCTCGTCAGCTGCACGCCGTTGGCCGCAGCATTACGACCAGCCAGCCATAGCGCAATCGCATCGATGTCGGAGCCAACCGCGCGCTGGGCTACACCGCCGCGGACAAGTGACAGGGCCACCGCCCCGTACCCGATGCCGATGTCGACCACCGTGTCCACCGCCGGCACCGACCCGCACGCCTCAATCAGCAGCCGCGTGCCGTCGTCGATTCGGGTCGGCGAGAACACCCCGAATCCTGCTTCGAACACCAGAGAATCCTCAACGAAGCGCGGCACTTCCAGCTCCGGCGCCACCGCGGGTGGTCGAAGCGTCACTTCGATCGACTTGGCACCGCGCTGAGCCTCCACCAACTGCCAGCCCACGCTGATCAGAGACCGCTGAATGCTGCGGTCGCCCTGCCGCGGCCCGAAATGCCAGACCACGCGCGCGTCCGGCTCAGCTAGGTGCTCGGTCACGAGCCAGCCCAGAAGGCCGACCAGCGACTTGCCCCGGTAGGCTGGAAACCACACGTGCACCTCGGGCGCCCTCGGCACCACCGCGCCCAGCTCGACAACTTCATGCATTCCCAACACCGGTACTGATGCGGCGCTCAGCCTCGCGAGGCTCAGGGCGACTATCGCATCACCGGTGACCGGATCCCAGCCAGGGTTGCCCAGATGCCAACGAGTAACGGAGTCGCTACAGGCCACCCGATCAAGCATCGACACTTGCCGCCTGCCTCTCATCAACGATACGAAGTCTCCGCACCGCCGGGCTGACGATGACCAGGCCGGTCGCGACGGCAGTGAGCACGCCAGCGCCGATCAGCGTGCTCCTGGTTCCAAAGGCGTAGCCAATTGGACCGGCGACCGCCAAGCCCACCGGCCGCAGCCCCATCGACATGATCGCGTCGAAGCTTGAGATTCGGCCCAGGGAATCCGGCGACACCATCCGCTGCACCGAGCTGTGCCAGATCGTGTCGAACAGCGTCAAGCCAAGGCCGTAGACGCAGATCGCCACCGCTGTCGCGACGATCGGCAGCGCTGCACCAAGCGCCAACAACGCCGGAGTCGTAGTCATGAGGAGCACGCAGTAGGCGATGGGTACCGCTCGCTCCGACAGCCGGCGCAGGGCCAGCGCGCCGCCGACCACACTGCCGAATCCGCTGCGGTCAGCAGGATGCCCCACCCCGCGCGCCGCCGTAATGATCACGTGAATCAGCGGCCCGAGGACCTTAAGCGCCCCCGTGGTCACCAATTGAAACACTGAGGCATGTGCCAACGTGGTGCGCAGCCAGCTTGTGTGGCGCACCTGCCGCCAGCCGTCGGCCCGAAAGGTGTTCTTGGTCGGCCGGGGCCGGCTCACCCTCACCAGCCGACTGATGAACAGTGGACTGGCGAAGAAGGACGCGGCATCCACGAGCAGAGCTGAACCAGGCGAGGCGACGGTAAGCATCAACCCGGCCGACAGCGGACCGCCTATCTGGGAGCTGCTGAAAGCCATCGATGACAGGGCGTTCGCCGGCTGGATCAGGTCGCTGGGCACCACATCGGGCAGCAGCGCGCGCGATGCCGGAAAGTAGAACGCCGATACGGCGCCGTACAGGGCGAGTAGCAGGCACAGCTGCCACAGCTGGGCGTGCCCGGTGACCAGCAGCAGCGCCACCAGTGCCTGCGTGATTCCTCGGGACGTGTCGGCCGCGAGCATGACCTTCGCCGGCTTCACCCGATCAGCGATCACGCTCCCGACGAGCATCAGCACGACCTGCGGGGCAGTGCGGAACGCGAGCACTAAGCCCACGGCCGACGCTGATGAATGATCGCGAGCACTGCAAACGGAACGGCCAGGATCGAGAACCCGTCGCCCATGCTCGACACGAGCTGTGAGGCGAGCAGCGGACGGTAGCGGTTGACCGCCAGGACAGACACCCGCTCCGGAAGCCGCACCGTATCTTCCTCCGATTCCTTATAAGGGGACCATGTTTCGGAACTATGCCGCGAGCAGTAGCTATACTCGCAGCCATGAGCTTATCCGCGAAACGCCTCGCGTCAGAAGGCGAAAGGCGACATGATGCGAGACCGTCCGCAATGAATAGGGAGGAGCGGGTGTATCGCAACCAGGACTTGGTCGCTGACGACAGGGTCCCCGCAGGCACTGCGGAGGTTTTGAATCACATCATGGAATCGGTCTACAGCCTCGCTCGCCAGCCGCCTGAATTGAGCCAGGTGACGTCCACCGTCGAGCCGTCCGACGCGGGCCTCACCATCGCCCAACTCGTGCACGGGCTGCACGAGAACAACACCGTTCAGTGGAACTGGGAGGACGAGGTCCGCCGCCGGGACGTCAGTGCTGCGCATACGACCCACTGCAAGCGCACGATCGATGCGCTCAACCTGCGCAGGCACGCCTTCATAGAAGCCATCGATGACGCGCTTACCAGCCGGGTCGACCAGGACCTCGAAGCAGAACCGCACACTGAGACGGTCGGCATGATTGTGGACCGGCTCTCGGTCCTCGAGCTTCGGCGGCATCAGCTGAGCAGGTCGGCCGAAACGCACCAGACCAGCAGCGCTCTGGACCGGGTCGCTCTACAGATTTGCCATCTGCGAGAAGGTTTGGGTCGCCTGCTCACCCGGTGTGCGACGGGTGAGCGGCGCATCGTCACGTACCGCGCTGACAAGCTGTACGGCAGGTGACAATCGACCCGGTAAGTTACACCGGAGTGCCCAGAGGCCGCCCGCCCGACCCAACCTCGCGGCATGGCCTAATCTTGCTGAATGCAGGTCTAGGTAACACCCTTATGTCAGTTCCGCTGCTGCACGACTTGGCCACGGCTCGTCCCGGCTGGCGCTTTCGGCTACTAGCTACGCCGGTGCCCGGTGAGGTCGTTGAGCGATTTCCCGAGACGGTCCAGTTCGTCCCGCCCGCCACGCCGCCGCTGTGGCGCCGGTTCCTGGAACCGGACCGGCCCGCGATGCTCGCTTTCCTCGCCGCCGAGTCCATAGACCTGGTGATCAACCTGCGTAAGGAGGCGCTGGCGGACGATCACGGCTACCGCGCTTTCCGGCGGCAGGCAACCGGCTTCGGCATCACGTGCTGGGACCTGCACGAGCTGGCGGACTCCGAGATCAACCAAGTCCCCTTCGTGGACCAGGCGCGACGGCTCCTGCGGGGCCACCTAGGCGCCGGTCCTCAACATCCGAGCGACTACCTCAGGGACCTGTGCGAACCCCCAGACGAACGCACCATCGGCCTTTTCCTGGGCGCCAGTCGGGCAGCAAAGCGCTGGCAGCCGAGACGCTGGCGGCGGACTGTGGAACAGCTGCTCACGCAGAATCCGGGCGTTCGCGTCGAGTTGGCCGGTGGCACCACTCCCGACGAACTGCAACTGCTCGAGGATGTCCGGGCCGGTCTTCCCTCGTCTCGGGTCCGGACGGTCACCCTGTCCGACTTCACGGCGGTGCTGCGCTGGACCGGCCGGCTCAGCGTTCTGCTGTCCGGTGACACCTCGGTACTGCATGCAGCGAGCGCGATCGGCGTCCCGTCCGTCGGGTTGTACTTCAGCACGCTGGGCTCGGTGTGGGGACCAACCGAGTCCGGCACCGTCCTGCAGGGTGCCCTCGGCGCGGAGTGTCCGGCTATGCGAATCAACGGGACCTGCCGTCGCTTGGACACTGGCTGTCCGGCGCCGTGCCGCGCCGGCATCCGACCCGAACAAGCGGCGCAGGCCGTGAGCGGACAGCTGGCCACGGCGTCGAACACAGGGCGGAATAGGCATGGATCTGCTAGCGATCTCCCTCGGTGAGCTGCAGCCGGACGAGCCGCTGTGGGGCGGCCTGAGGGCAGCGACCGCCGCCGGAGCGACCGGCGTCGAGTACTGGCACCCGGTGCGCAATGGATCAGGGACCGGCTCAGCGGACCGGGACCTGGCCGCGATCAAAAGCAGTGGCCTCTCAATCGCGTGCATCGCCACGCCCACCCAGCTCGGGACCGACGCCCGGCACGAGTCCGACGCGCAGATCCTGCACGAGGCGATCGCACTGGCTGCGCGGCACGGCGTAGCACTAGTCAACACCTATTTCGGCTATCCCGCCGATGCTGATGACCGGGTCCGGATCGCCCGGTATCGGGAGCGGGTGCTGCCGGTGCTGGAGCTAGCCGAACGAACCGGCGTGACCCTGGTGCTGGAGAACGAGTTCGACTGCTTCGGCTCCGATGGGGTTCGCGCCGACTTGACTCGGCGTCCGGCAGCACTCCGCGAGCTGGTGGCTGCGATCGACTCACCCCATTTCGGACTGACCTTCGATGCCTGCAACGCCTTGTTCGCTCACCTCCAACCGCTGCAGGACTTTCTGCGACCGCTGGTGGACAGCATCCGCTACGTCCACGTCAAGGACGGCCGTCGGCGCAGCGGACCGGCCCGGGCCGGCTGGCGCTCGCTCCAAGACTCCGGCCAGGACTTCGAAACCTGCCCGCTGGGTGAGGGTGAAGTCGGCTGGCCCAGCCTCCTGGCAGCCCTCGCCGAGCAGGGCTATTGCGGCTGGTACACCAGCGAACCCCATGCAGCCCCGGCCACCCGAGATGAGGCTTGGCAGGAACTGGCCGTCCGGTTCTCCAGCTGCGCCGGCACCAAGGCCGAACCGGTAGTGGATGGACCTGCCCGTAGTCAGCCCACGGTGCACCGACAAAACGCTCGCATTGACCGTCCGGCATGAGCGGTGCCCGGCGCAACTGAGATCCATTCCGCCGGATCGAGAGGACTTACAGCCGAGTGTCGGACAACCGGTCACCGATCAGCCGCCACCAGAACCGGTTCGAGGCCAATGTGCGGAACGGGTCCGGCACGACAGCGCAAGCCGCTGGAACGCATCGAGGTCGGCGGCCAACTGGCTACTGATGTCGCCGTCGCTGATCACCGGCTGGCATCCCGAGGCGTCACCATCAAAATTCGCGCGCCCTTCTCAGATGCCAGGCGCACGCACGCGTAGCCGACCTCATTGAGCCAACGCTGCATCGAATCCGAGCCAAGTGACTTCAACAGCACTAGGTAGGCCACGCCGTCCGGCGACAGCAGGGCGAGCCAGTGAAGCAGGAGTTCATGCAGGGCTGGCTTGCCGATCCGGATAGGCGGATTGCTGTAGACGGCGGCCAACCGCACGTCCGGCGGCACTTCGTCCGGAGTGATAACCCGGATGTTGGCTAGGCCCAGCCGCTGCGCGTTCACAGCAGTTGCCTCACGCGCTCGCTGGTTGACATCCGTCGCCCACACCGTCGCAGCGGGGGATCGGCGCGCCAGCGTGCAGGCGATCGGCCCGTAGCCGCAGCCGAGATCGAGCACATGACCGGTGATCGGCGGGCGAGGCGCGAGGCGTAGCAAGCTCCGGGTTGCCTCGTCCAACCGTCGGGCAGCGAACACCCCGGACACCCCGTCGAGCTCGTAGGAACCCAGGTCGGGGTCTACATCGACCGTTACGGACCAGCGGCACAGCGGACCCGCCGGCGTCTCGCTGAAGTAGTGACCCGGCGCATCCATCCCGTCCCTCTTCCCTCGCCTTACCAGTCGCCCTGGCTCCCAGCCGAGCCTACCGAGCCGGTGCATTCGCTATTGCATACCTGGCATTCGGCGGTGCACGGTGCGGCCGGATTGTCGAGGACTGACGCTGGCGGATAGGTAAGGCGCGAGGCGCGGCCAGACAGCTGGGCCCGGGGCCTCTGGACAGTGTCCAAACCGTTCGCGGGCCTGCAAAGGAGAACATGCGATACGGCGGCTGCGGTCGCGAGCCTCTTCCGGCTCAATGCCTCTGAGGCCGCGAGCCACTGACTGGTAGCCGAACCGGGCCGTCCCGTGAGGCGGCTAAGGTTTCGGGCGTGCAGATGGCAACGCTTCACGACCACGCGGTGGACTGGCTGGCAGGCAACGACGCCGAGCTGGT